>Ga0180007_10007704_pt1 | contig 10112 bp, 10 predicted proteins | sample MM_PC_MetaG_FD_121122 | JGI IMG/M metagenome (GOLD analysis project Ga0180007, IMG submission 121122) | Groundwater microbial communities from the Aspo Hard Rock Laboratory (HRL) deep subsurface site, Sweden - MM_PC_MetaG | ecosystem: Environmental > Aquatic > Deep subsurface > Groundwater... | reverse complement strand
TCCACATATTAACATTATTCACAAAGAGAAAGAAAAAAAGAACCAAAAAAAGAAAGAGAAACCACTACTACTATTATATCTTAATTTCTATAAAAAATGGTCTTGACATTGGGGAGAGGCATATCGAATGGAGCTCAACCCAGTAGCTGAGCTCAAGTGTTATCCTTAAAAATAAAATCATAGCCTTGACATGTACATACAAATGATGTACACTTAAATTATGAGATATGAGTGGGATCCAGATAAAAATGAATTGCTAAAAAAAGAGAGAAACATCTCTTTTGAACAAGTAATATTCCATTTGTCCCAAGGAGATATTTGGAAAACAGCAGATCATCCCGACCAAACTAACTATCCAGGACAAAAAATATATTTTGTTATCATAGAAAACTATGTTTATGCAATTCCTCATGTTATTGAAAAAGGCTATATATTTTTAAAAACAATCATCCCTAGCAGAAAAGCAACAAAACTATACAGAAAAGAATTGGAGGATTAAAAATGAAACATAATAAAGAAGAAAAATACATACTCGATGCAATAGAAAGTGGAAAAATAAAATTATCCACCCCTTCGAAACAAGAAGTTGAGGCAATAAAAACAGCTGCAAACAATACTTTTAGAAAAAATAAAAGCATAACTATCAGATTGTATGATCATGACTATATTGGTATTCAGAAAAAAGCAATGGAAATGGGGATACCTTATCAAACTCTTATATCTGGTATAATTCACCGCTATATAGAAGGCGATTTTAAAATTAAGGCTGGATAACAAGCCAATCCACTTGCCTTTTCCCGCGCCGAAATGGGCACGGAAAAAGGCAAGTGATTTTTATGTTATGTGAGGATAATATATAATTTAAACAGAATATTAAGAATGGAATAAAAGGATACATATGGCTCGCAGAAAGAAACCAATTGTTGATATTTGTTTTAGAGTTTGGGGAGATAATCTTGTCCCTGAAAAAGTCACAAATATTCTTAATATTAAACCTACAGAGACGTTTATAAAGGGAGAACGTGTTAGCAAAAACCCGAGAATCAAAGCTCTTTCAAAAACAGGTAAATGGTTTTTAAAAACTAATAAGCACGTTAATTCAAACATCGTGAATGATCATATAGAGTTTATTTTGAGTCTTCTGAGAAAAATAAGAAAACCATTGCATAAGTTAAAAATGGTCGATCATTTATCGATAACGTTTATTATTGGGATTCCAGAGAATGCAGATAGTGTTGAATTTGACCTAAGCCCAGTTTTACTTAAGGAAATCGCCCAGAAAAATATTATGTTATCTTATGATATAATTTAAAAGAAAATACATAACATCTATAAGGCCCCCAGTTGTCGCAGGGATTTTACTCATTCTGCATTCTTTGCCTTTTAGCAATTAATAAAAAACAAGTTCTGACTTAATTTCAACTTGAGCTGCAGAGAACATGCTCCGCGCTAAACATCTATACGGGCTCATCAACCAATCCGCAAATAATCATTAACTAATTATTTATCAGCAGTTCTAGTTCCGCAGAAGCGGAACGTCCCAGAAAATATTTTATGCCCTTATGCCGTCCCATTCAATATTCAAGGGCTATCTCTTTAAAAGAGATGACAGTTAGTTCCGGGCTCGGGGAAGGAGCAGAACACGTATTATTATTTATTAACTAAAAGTATTTTAAGGCACAGGCAGCAACCCATTCAAATCGATTGGCTATATGAAATAGCTTATGAGTTCATTCAAGATTTTCATCTTACAGGCTATTTTTTCAGAACTCTTGATCAAGCTTATGTTGCTATGCCAGTTATGAGTCGGGATCATTGCCGCCTGGCCAATTTTAATGCGCTAAAAATCGATCAATATCAAATACCTTTCCGGTTTTAAGCATATGATAAACTACTACGGCTATCGAGCCGGTATTCGCGAATATCCGGCAAAATAAAGGCCTGCGAAGATTTAGTTTTAGAGGTAAAGAAAAAGTAGATATCCAATGGAAGTTATTTGCCATGATTCACAATATCGGGAAGATATTCCGTTACGGCCCGGGTTTTGCCTAAGCAGAAACATTCTTAGGCAAGATATTCTCTTAAAAATAGCTATAAAGGAGTTAAAAATAGGTTGTTGAACGGAAAAATTTAAACTATAATATTAACAATAGCAATAAGTTCCGAAAATATTACTTTTAACCAGGAAAACCCCTTTATTTCTGGGCTTTTCCTACAGCTTCGTTAGATGGATAAAATAATGGAAATAGATAAATTAATTGATCAATTTGTTGAAACAATAAATAATTCTCCTAAAGAACCATTATCTGCACATTGCCAAACCTTTTGTTTTTTTGTCTAAAGGAAGGATACACCCTTTTTTATTTATTTCAATCTTAATTTACACAATTTTCAATATACCACCCAAAACCCTTTTCATGTTTGCACAATATATAATGTTATGGTACAATTTATTACTTTTTGTAAATGTATAAATAAAAAGGATTTATTTAAGAAATGAAAAAATTGTGTTTAATTTTTTTAATTAATATTTATTTTTCATTATTTTGCTTACCTTTGTCTTTTTCTGGTTTTGAAACCCGGCATTTTACGTCCAGAAAAACCGGGGTCTTGTCATCGGATTGTTTGTCTCCGCAGCTTAGTATTAGTGACCTATCTTTTTTTAAACAGGCTGTTGAGAATGATTCTAACCCTGCTTTGTTATCCTTGTCTAATGCCTCTGCGCAGAAAAGGGTCCGGTCTGTTTTTAGTAAAGAACAGCTTAAGCGTTATGATGCCTATCCCCAGCGCAGGAGAATTGTGTTTAATGAGGACATGTCTGTTAAGTTCGAAAAAGCGCGCAAGCCGATGTATGAGAATATAGGTTTTTGCGGAAGATGGTTAGTAAGGGATATGTCGTCTAACAAAACCTGTGCGGAAGATCGGGCTGCGGCGGCAAAATTACGCTTACAGAAAATATTCGCTGAAAGTCTTAACGGAGATATCTTTGCTCAAATCGATATAACCGAGGATAAAGATGCTATTAGCGTGGAAATCAGCAGAGATTCGAAGTTTTTGAAGGCTGGAGTTGCTTCCCATTTGGTTTTTGAGGCAGGATATGAGGAATTGGAGTATGCAATTAGAAATGCTTTAGAAGCAAAAACAATATTGCCTGATATGCCTGATTTCGAAATAAATGGCCAGCAGATGGGAAAATCTTCTGCTCCTTCGGTAATGCTCATGGATTTTTTTAACGATAACGGAGAGCATATATATCCTGTTTCCGGTACTTTTTTAGGGAATGTTTTTATCTTCATGAGCTTAAAAAAAGACGGAATAGATAATGTATCTTTTAGCCGGGCTGCTGTTGAATCCGATAATAAGGATATTCTGGACAAGATAAAAAAAGAAAAGCCGGATGTTATAGGTATTTCTATTGTAACTCCGCATATGAATGAGTTCGAATCGGTTAAAAAACTTATTTCTCAAATACGCGCTTTTGATAAAGACGTTATTATTGCTCTGGGCGGCCCTTCCGTAACATTAGCTCCTGATATATTTGCTGCACATTTTCCGCAGGCGAATATTATTATTTCAGGGGAAGGAGAGGCTGTCTTTAAAAAAGTGCTTTACGCTGTTAGAGGCTTAAAAGCCGGTGATAATCTGACCTTGGACGCAGTTAAGAAATTGGAGGCTGTTGTTGGTGCGTATCTTAGGTTTGGAAACAGCTCTTTTTCCAGCAGGCTTGACCATATAAATTATTTTTATGATTTTAACCGGGTAATAGATGAAATAGAAGTTGATTTTAGTTTTTTACAAAAAAATGATGTTTGCCACGGACTGCGTTTGATAACCAGCCGGGGTTGTCCGTATAAATGTAATTTTTGTGCACAGATAATGGGCCCGGTATACCGGCCTCTTAATGTGTCTAACGTGGAAAAATTCCTTGCCGCTTATAAGAAAAAAATTCTTGAGTTGAGAGAAAACGGAGAGCTTGATACTGAAGAATTTGAATCTGCGATGTGTGTGGAATTTGTTGATGACGATATTATTTTGAATAAAAAAAGGGCGCTTGGTATCTTTGCGCTGTTGGAAAAATACGGCTTTTCATGCAGTTCTCTTGAGGTCTCGGTCAATAGCTTATTTAAAATTTCCTCCAAAGGAGAGAAGGTTATTGACGAGGAAATTTTTGAGTCTATTTCCAAAATGGAAAGATTAGGTAAGGTTTTTGTCGGTACGGACGGATTTAACGATGAGGATATCAGGACGCTGGGCAAGGGCAGTAAGAACGGTTATTCTACCGGAGCTGTTTTTAAGGTTGTTGAGGCTTTTGAGCGTTATAAAATAAATAATGTTCACTTTATAATATTAATAAATGATAAGACTAGATGGAAAAATTTATGGGAATCTGTATTTAATCTTTATGTTTTAAGAAATAGAAATGATTTTTTTAGCATTTCAGGGGTTCCTTTCCTGGAGTATTATGTTCATGCGCCAAGCTTTAGGAACCTGGTCGAAGATGCAGGATTTGACGAAAAATCGTTAATGCGCCAGGCTGCTTCAATTGCGGGGTTTCCTGAATATGCGCAGGTTTTTCCTGTTTTCTACAAAAATGGTTTGGTTAGGGCTTCTGCGCAGCAAATAGCATTAAAAATAGAGCGGTTTGCTAAAAATAATAGCGCGGATATAGACAGACTAATGCGTGAACTTTTTGTTTCAATGTATATTTATTCTGATGCGCAGGAATATGGTTTTGCTGCTGCGGATGATGGAGGGGAAGAACAGATAAAAAGTTTGTTTTTAAAATTCCTGGATTTAAGCGAATCTAAGATTGATGCATATTTGGCTAAAAATAGAGAGCAGTTGTGGCATGAAATATCATCGCCTGAGGCTGGGGAAGATAATCTGAAGGATCTTGTTTGTGCTATGGAAAATATTATTATTCTCTCTCAGGTATTGAATTATTTAACATCGGATACATCTGCTATTAATCTAGAATTAGCACGGATTGAGTCGAATATCTTTAAAAACAGCGGGAAATTAACGGATATTATTCAAATTATGAGTGAATTTTCTGTTGTTTATCAAGGGGGGCTTAGCCGGCGTTTAAGAAGTGTATCCGGAGTGATTGAAGGCCGGATCAGCAGAGATGATTATATTATGGAGAACATGGAAATACTTGCCAAGATTAACGAGTTTGCGGAAAGATATATTTCTGCGGGAATTGATCCTCAGATTGTGAGCGGAATGTTTAATCAGCAGAATAAAAAAATAATCAATGCGCTTGACCTTATCTTCCAGCACCAGGGCTTATCTTTTTCTCCTTTTAGCCGTGAATTAGATAGCGCAGAAAAAGAGATTGAACAATATATATAAGGAAGCATAGTTTTCAGTGAAAAAAATAAGTATGATTATACTTTATTGCTTATTTATATACCTGGAGTGACGATTATGGAGAAAAACCATCTTAAAATTGGAGTACTTTTCGTATATATTCTTTTGCTTATCCTTGCAGGGAATGCTTTTGCCCAGGTTCCGACTAGATATTTGTCGCCTGGAATTATTATAGAAAAAGAAGAATTTAAAAATAATCTTACTTTAGCTATTATTTATAAAGAGGAAATTTATGGGGTTAAGTTCTATGGTATTGAGCCCACCATTCCTGGCACCGAAATTCCGCCGGAACTTGTTGCTGAATATTTGATTGAGGATCTTATTAGCGATAGTATACTGCCAAAGCCCTTGCCTGTCTGGCTAAGAACTCTGGAAAAAAAAGTAGACAACTTTAATTATTATATGGTGTTTGGGATTTGGGAGGATACCGGTCGGAAGTTAAGAATGACTACGAAAAAAATAGGGGCAAGGATTTTACAGCATCTTCCGATAAAAAAATCCCGAATTTGGTTGCCTTATCAAACATTTAGAGAAGAAGTTAATACAATTGAAAGATCTATTTAACTTATAGCGTTCAGCTTTATGATTTATTGTTTAGCCTATAGCGGATAGCGGTTAAAAAAAACAGTTTGTAAAGTTATAAAGTTCATAAAGTTGAAAGTGGAAAAGGCTGATAACTCATAAAATCTGGAAGACAAAAGGGAGATTGTTGGGACAATGCGGTTGCGGAAAGCTTTTTTCACACACTTAAAGTTGAATGTGTCCGGGGAAGAATATTTGCGACTTGTGAAGAAGCCAAAAGAATTATTTTTCCCAGGGGGGAAGCGCGCTATAATCGCACGAGACGGCATTCAACGCTTGGTTATTTAAGCCCGTTAGAATACGAAAGGCAATACAAATTATCTGTTAAAAACGTCCACTGAAATGGGGAAGTTCATTATCATGCCAAATCATATGTACGGTATTCTATTTATTGATAATGTTGATTACAATAAACGGGAGGAGAAAAGTCCCTCTCCTATGTTATCTGACATTATTTGTTCATTTAAATCAAAATGAAAATATGGCAAAAGTCATTTTATACCCATGTTATTAGAAATGAACGTTTTTTGAACGCCATAAGAAATTATATTGAAACCAATCCCGAAAACTGGGAAAATAATATTGATAACCTAATTAATCTATAACAATTTTATTAAGCTAATCTTCTAACGAGGACAGGCCGGATAGCGCGCTCAATGGAGTTCTACACGGTAGCTGATGCCAGCGTTATATGAAAAATAAAATTATAATAACAAGAGGATTTTATAAAGATATTACTGATATACCTCATTTTAGTATTCAAGTAAATTATGAGGGGTGTTTGATAGAACACGATGATATTTATTTCGGTAATCTTGATGAAATATCTTGCCAATTAGATAACTTTGAAAAAACCAGAAAAAATGAAGTCATTATTGATGGTGGTTCAAGATTTAAATTAACCATACTGCCTAACAATACTGGCGGAATAAAATTAAAATGTAACTCAGAAAAGTTTAACTTGCCAGGCCGTGTTATTTTGGAGAGCTATTTTAATATAGATGGAGAGTTTGTAAGTATTTTTATAAATTCATTTAAAGAATTACTGACGAATGGAAAAGAATTAAATATATAACAAAACAATCGAGCGGATTTTACCTGCGGCAAAACTGCTGATTTTTGTGTTAGAAGGAAATAATAATGGAAAATAACAATATTGTTGCAAATATCTACTTGCGATTATTTTTTGGTTCTTGGTGTATAATTATTGGTTTAGCTTCTCTAAAACTTTATTTTAGCAGACATAAGAATAACAAATGGTCTATGTTTTACAAAAAACTTTTTAAACTAGGTGATCAGAGTAAACCCAAAATTAATTCAGAAACGATTCTTTTTCTACAAGAAAAACTTGCTCTTATTTTGGGATGGTTTGGAATAATTGCAGGAATTATAGCAATATGTTTTGGTTTCAGAACACATATATGAAACAAATTTATCATCGCATTAATATAAAGGCTTTTAACATCAAATCGCTACACCCGATGCACCTTCGGTGCACGGGTGAGCTCAAATGTTGAAGCTGTAGAAAAAGGTCTGTACAAAAAATTCTAGAAAAAATGGCACGCACATTTGACTTGTAAGCAACGATCTTACGTTGAGTCACTATTTTGATGAGGCAATTCTGGTAATTTTCAATATGTAGGGGCTTTTCCTACAGCTTCGTTATAGAAGATAATATAAATAAATGCAAAAATTAATAACCAGAAAACAAAATAGATTAAAACATTATGATTATTCATTAGATGGGTATTATTTCGTAACAATATGCACAATAAATAGAGAAAACATCCGACATGAAATTAAATCAATACGTGATTATGCCAAACCACATTCATGGCATAATTGTAATTCAATGTAATATTCCGGGCAACCAGCCGTCCCTACGGATAAACATATTAATAATAAATCATTATCATCATTTTATGATCATGTGATTTGTACCAATGATTCCCTAACCCCTATTCGCTAATCGGCTTAGAATAAGCCGACGGTATTGCCATTCTCATCAATATCAACATTCATTCCGCAAGGATTTGACGGTAGTCCTGGCATGGTACGCATTTTTCCGCATAAGGGGTAAATAAATCCCGCGCCAGCTGATACGCGGATATCTCTGATTGGCAGTTCGAAATCTGTTGGTACACCCTTAAGTTTTGGGTCATGTGATAATGAGAGGTTTGTTTTGGCCATACAGATCGGAAGCTTATCAAAGCCAAGGGCAGTGAATTGTTTGATTTTCTTATCAGCAAGCGGATGATAAGTCACGCCAGAGGCTCCGTACATCTTTGTGGCGATTGTATTTATTTTATCTTTGATAGATGCCTCAAGCGAATAGAGGAATTTAAAATCATTCGGCTGTTCGCAGGCATTTATAACAGCCTGCGCAAGTTCAATTGCGCCTTCGCCGCCTTTTAAATAAGCTAAGCTTACAACTGCATCTAAAGCTCCGAATTCCTTGGCTTTATTTTTAATCAGTTCTATTTCTTTATCAGTGTCTGTTTCAAAGCGGTTGATCGCAACTATAACCGGAACCCCGAATTGTCTGATATTTTCTATCTGCTTTTTAAGGTTGCATGAGCCTTTATCAATTGCCGCAAGGTTTTCAGCTAAAAGCTGGCTATCAAGAGGCCTTCCAGCAATAACTTCAAAATCTCCGCTGTGCATTTTTAATGCCCGGGTAGAGCAGACCATAACCACGCAATCTGGTTTTAAATTGCTGTAGCGGCATTTTATGTTCATGAACTTTTCCGCGCCAAGGTCAGCGCCAAAGCCGCTTTCCGTAACCACATAATCAGCGAGTTTTAAAGCAATCTGGTCAGCAAGAATAGAACTATTGCCATGGGCAATATTGCCAAAAGGCCCGCTGTGAATAAAACAGGCAGTTCCTTCAGTAGTTTGGACGATATTGGGCATGATCGCATTTTTTAATAATACAGTCATAGCTCCGGCGGCTTTGATATCTTCAGGGGTTATTGGTTTATTGTTATAGGTAGTTGCCAGCATAATCTTGCCTATGCGTGATCGTAAATCTTTCAGATTGCTGGTTAGAGCGAGTATGGCCATGACTTCGCTGGCTTCAGTAATTTCAAAACCGCTTTGGCGGAGAAAACCATTTTCTTTGCCGCCTAAACCAATGATGATTTCTCGAAGAAATCGGTCATTAACATTGATAACCCGGGGGAAAGTAATGCTGTGCGGATCAATGCTTAGATTGTTTCCCTTGTATATATGATTATCTAGAAATGCGGCACAAAGATTATGGGCAATTTCTATTGCCGGGACATCTCCGGTTAAATGCAGATTAATGTCCTCCATGGGCAGGACTTGTGAATATCCGCCGCCAGCAGCACCGCCTTTAATTCCAAAAACCGGGCCAAGAGAGGGTTCTCTGATGCAGGAGATAGCTTTTTTGTTGATTTTATTTAAGCCAAGGGAAAGCCCAATTGTAGTCAGGGTTTTTCCTTCGCCCAGAGGAGTAGGAGTAATTGCTGTTACATCAATGTATTTGCCATTAGAAACAGCTTGCAATCTATCCAGAATGCTCAGGCAGATTTTTGCTTTATAATTCCCATAGGGATGTAATTCATTACTTTTGATACCGATTTTAGCGGCAATTTCATTAATTGGGATTAGGCGTATAGATTGAGCGATTTCAAGATCAGTTTGCATTGTATCTCCTTTAAATGAGCACTTGACTTACGGAATGTTCTTTATGACGTAAAGTCAACCTGTGCGAATTTAGTCCGAAATGGCTGCGGCCCAGCAGACATTTTCGGAATCATTATTATTTACCTATTCAACCAATGAGCACTTGACTTACGGAATGTTCTTTATGACGTAAAGTCAACCTGTGCGAATTTAGTCCGAAATGGCTGCGGCCCAGCAGACACTTTCGTATGTAGTTTTATAACGTTAATAACATTGTAGGCTTGTAGTAGTAACCTGTCAAGAATTTAACCCCCCCAACTCCTGAATAGAAAACTAAAAAAGAAGTAAAAAAGAAGTGCCTCCGATGGTATAATGATTTGTGCAAACAAACATTAACCTTCACCCAAAGGGTGAAAACCATGGAGGCATTATTATGATAGCAAAAAAACTGCACCGAGTCACGTTAAAAAAAGAATGGGAGCCGACAAAAACGGGGAAAATGGGATTAG
>Ga0180007_10007703_pt1 | contig 10112 bp, 7 predicted proteins | sample MM_PC_MetaG_FD_121122 | JGI IMG/M metagenome (GOLD analysis project Ga0180007, IMG submission 121122) | Groundwater microbial communities from the Aspo Hard Rock Laboratory (HRL) deep subsurface site, Sweden - MM_PC_MetaG | ecosystem: Environmental > Aquatic > Deep subsurface > Groundwater... | reverse complement strand
TTTTTATATTTTGATCTGGACGGGGTCATGTGATTCACCGAACAGGTGGAGATAATCTGGGGGATTCCTTTTTGTCCGGCAGATTCCAGCCGGTTGGGGCCGCCATCCCGCATATAACCGAAAAAATGCTCTCCAACACCCCCTGGTGCAAGATCGATCACACCCTGGAAAAAACCCTGGGAAATCATTGTTTCCATGGCCTGGTCCCCGACGCCGGCCGCAGAAAATCCCGTGACCTGGTATCCTTTTTTTTCAAGGGTTTGCCTGACCGCGCTTGCACATTGTTCACACGGACCCAGCATGGTCATGGCAATGGTTTTCTTGTTGTGGGTAGAAAGGGTGTTGTTGACATACTCGATCATCCCTTTCATGGCATAACAGGCCCTGTCCATAACATTGGAGAGCATGTCCGTCACACCGGATATTTCAATGACGGAATGAAACAATAAAATGTCACCCGTACCGATATATTTTGTGGAAAGTCCGGGAAGCGCAGCTGTTGAGGATATCATCAGTTTGGGAATGCCAAAGGGCAATGCCCGCATGACATCCGTTGCCATCAAAGAGCCTGTCGACCCGCCAAGGGCCATGACACCGTCAATTTTCCCTGCAGCATACAGGTCCCTGGCAATTTTGGTTGCCCCATCAATAATAATATTGGTAATAGTGGACCGTTCTTTGGAAATATTGATTTCTTCAATGGTACTCCCACCGGCCGATGCCACATGGGACGGGGTCAGTTCTGCATGGGATGCTTCCTTTCCCCGCATGGAAAGGTCCATTAAAAGCGGCAGCACACCAATTTCCTTAAACTTGTATTTTAAATACCGTGTTTCGTCTCTTTTGGTATCAAGGGTAGATATGATTAAAACCGTTTTGGAGTTTGTCATTTATTTGTTAGCCTTTGATAAACCTGCAGCAGGTTTCGTTTATACCCCCAGTCTCGTTCGGATGTCTTTTTTAAGTGTCTCTTTGTTCACCTTTCCGGAATCTCCCACAGCAGGGAATTCATCTACTATTTCAAGGTGTTCCGGAAGCTTGAACATGGCAATGTCCTTGGATTTCAGGTAATCCACCATGGTTTTGAAATTAAAGACCATGTCTTTTTTGACAATCACATAGGCAGCACATCGCTCACCCATCTCCCTGTCAGGATATCCCACTACAGCCACGGATGAAACACAAGGATGATCATTTAACAACCCTTCCACCTCAGCCGGATAAATATTCTGACCGCCGCGGATAATCATGTCCTTGGCACGGCCCAATATCCAGAGGCATCCCTGGTCAAACTTGACAATGTCTTCCGTGGTGGTCCACCCATCTTTGTCAAAAACCGTGGAAGTGAGTTCTTCATCCCGATAATATCCTGCCGGTGCATGGGGGCCTCTGAAATACAGAATGCCGGGTTCACCGTCTGGCACGGTTTTTTCCTTGTTTTCCTGGTCTGCCAGCCGGACTTTATTGCCGGGCAGCATTCTGCCCACGGTTCTGCGCCGAAGATCCTTGGTATCTTCCACCCGGCAGCCGGAAACAGAGCCCATATCCTGGGTGCCCAGATCACTGGTGATGGATGCGCCAAAAGCATTTTCAGCTTCCTCTGCCACCTGGGGAGGCAGATATCCGCCGGCAGAGCGAATAAACCTTAAAGAGCTTAAATCATACTGTGACACATCTGCTTCAAGCATTCTGATCAGATGGGTCGGCACCACACCAATGGCAGTGGCTTTTTCTTTTTCAATCAGGGCCAGGGCAGCATCCGGGGAAAAATCTTCCAGCATAACGGTTTTGGCTCCTGCAATGGGTGCTGCAAAATAGGTCAGGGTCCCGGCAGCACCGCCGGCATGGGGGGCAATGGCCATGGTGATATCATCCTTTGTCAGGTTCCAGATATCCACACGGCCTTTGGATGTGCAGATTCTCGGGGCCGTCGGCCATTCAACCAGCTTTGGAATACCCGTGGTGCCAGAGGTGGTGGTTAAAATGGAGATATTTTCAATGGCATCAAACCGCCTTTTGGCAAGCACTGACGTGTCCACGGGCAATTGAACTCTTTTCTCAGCCATGGCAGTCAATGAAAAGGTGCCTTTTGGCGCATCCTGGGGCACGATGTCATCAAACAGGAAAATATTTTTCAGATGAGAAAATTCTTTTTGAAGCGCTTCATACATTTCTAAATAATTAAAGTTATTGTAGGTATGAAGGATAATCACGGCGGATGCCTTGGTCCTGTCCACCATATAGGTCAGCTCTTTTTTCCTCAGGTACGGATAAACCGTCAGAGAGATTAACCCTGCCCGCTCACATGCAATTCTGGCCAGAAACCCGTAGACGCTGTTGGGAGACTGAATAATCACCCTGGAGTGTTTTTCGATTCCCATTTCAACCCAGGATATGGCCATGGCATCCACAAGTTCTACCGCCTTTTTCCATGTCAATCTGTATTTTGAATCCACCAAAGCTTCCTGGTCAGGCATCTGACGGGCATTTTTTTCCCAGAAATCATAGAATGTTTCCCGGGTCCAGTATCCGTCTTTCAGGAATTCATCTGTCATTTCTTTTGTATATCGAATCGGTTTCACGACGTATCCTCTCCTTATAATCCAAACTCAGACCATCTTGCCTTAACCCTTGCAACCACATCCGGATCAAGCGCGATGGGGATGGGTTTGTGCTCCCATTCATAGGGAATGGTTGCATCTAACAGGAGTCGTCCCGTGATCCATCTTGCATTGATGGGCAATGAGGGATCAAGCGGGGTAGACCGACCTCTCTTGATGACCTGGGAACGGTTGGGCTGGAATCTGAAACTCAAGGCATACATCACCCGGGAGATATCCCATGGATCAATATCCTCATCCACGACAATCACCGTCTTAAGCCCATAGGCGCCCATTTCCGTTGAGATGGATGCAGTCAGGACCTGATCCACATGCCCGGGGTACATCTGTTTCATGGAGATAATGGCAAGGAATCGTCCGGCCCCTTCCGGCGGACAATAAACCGCTTTCAAGCCCGGAATATTCATTTCATTGAGCTGCTGCCAGAGGGTGGCACCATAGGACAATGCCATGGTCATGTGTGTATCTGTTATGGCACGGCCAACCGTGGTTCCCCAGTGGATGGGATTATTTCTGTAGGTGATACATTTGATATCGATAAAATTTCTGGGGTCGGTTCCCACACCGGAATAATACCCCGTATATTCGCCAAAGGGGCCCTCTTCCATAAATTTATCCGCATCCACAAATCCTTCAACAACAATCTCGGCATGGGCAGGAATGGGCAGGTCAACCACTTCACCTTTTACCACTTCAACGGCTTCACCGCGGAAAGCCCCGGCAACATCATATTCACTGGTAAATGCACCGATCCTGGCAGCTCCCACGAGAAACAATATCGGATCACATCCTGAAACCGATGCCACGGGCATGGGTTGTTTCAGTGCCTGATATTTTTTGAGCATGATATCAGCATGTTTGCCTTTAATAAACTGGGTGCCGACTTTATCCTTACCCAGAAGCTGACTTCGATAAGTCCCCAGATTCACCCACCCGGAATCAGGATCTTTGGTAATAATGAAATGGGCCGTACCATAATACCGGCCACCATCCAGAGGATAGTAGTGGGGGATTGGGAATTTGTAGAGATCCACATCATCGCCCATCATGATATTTTCCTTGCATGGAGCCTGGGCCTTATCAATATATCTGGGTGGTATGGGTTTTTTTGCTTTTTGGGCCCAGCCCTTATAAAGATCTGTAAGACTTGAATTTTCGGGCATTCCCATAATAATTGCCAGTCGCTGTACCGTTGTGCAGACACTGGTGATAACGGGCGTGTCATACCCCTTTATATTTTCAAATAAAAGTGCAGGACCCTGTGCTTCCTCATTTAATTTTGCGATATGGGATAATTCCAGGTTCCAGTCAACTTCAGCTGTAATTCGTTTTAACAGACCTTTTTCTTCACAGACAGCCACAAAATCTCTCATGTCTTTCATAAATTTTTCTCCTTTGTCAGTTGTACCATGACATCCATACAATCAACGGTTGATTTTCTTTCCTGCAATAAGCCCGGCACAGATATGCTCAAGAGCGGATGATCTTGCTTTCATGACGGGTTCTACTTTTTTGCTGCTCCAGACGGTTTCCGGCCTGCTTTGAAGAATCATGATTTTTGCCTGGCCCGGGGTGTCTTTATCAATTGCCCATTCGATGTCCATGGCCTTTCCATAATGCTTTTCAATGCGCTTTCCAATTATGGCAAGATCAATGGCATCCTTATCCACCACACATTGAATATTTGCTCTTTCCGCAGGAATATCCTGTTTTATAACGCAATGATTTTCAGGATCACGGGTATACAGGATGGTTTTGTAGGAAACCGTTTTTTTAATCACTTCATCAGTAATTTTATTGATAATAAAATTATCTGGTGTGCATTCCCCGCTCACGACACTCTCGCCAAATCCCCAGTTTGCATCAATGGCAATGGTAGACCGGTCTCCCGTGGCTGGATTCAATGTAAACATCACGCCGGCGGTCCACGCATTGGCCATTTTTTGCACACCCACGGAGATTTCCACCTGCTCATGGGGAAATCCCATTTTTGCCCTGTAATGGATGGCTCTTGAGGTAAATAGACTTGACCAGCATTTTTTCACATGGGTGAGAATGTCATCCACGCCCCTGACCCAGAGAAAGGTGTCCTGCTGTCCTGCAAAACTGGCTCCAGGCAGGTCTTCAGCCGTTGCACTGGATCGAACGGCAGAAGGAACAGCAGGAACATTGCATCTTTTGGAAAGCCTGCGATAAAATTCTCCAATATAATCCTGCAGGTCATCATTTATGGGGGTACTTTCAATAAGCGCCCGGATGGTTTTACTGGCAGCCTCACCAGAATCCATGTCATTGGCTTTGATACCATCCAGGATATTAAAGATCTCCTTTTTGATGTTGCCCTGTTCAAGAAAAAGGGCATAGGCTTTGGTGGTTATTGCAAAGCCGGGGGGAACGGGAATCTGTGCTTTCAGAAGCTCTCCCAGGCTTGCATTTTTTCCGCCGACAAGGGGAATGGATGTCATATCACATTCTTCAAACCACAGGACATAGTCAGATCTTTTTTCCATGATAGCAACTTACCTTTCGATGTATATTCGTCCTGTATCGCCATTCAGTTTGATTTTCATGCCGGATTTGATAATGGCTGTTGCCTGCCCCGTTCCGACAACCGCCGGCATGCCGTATTCACGGCAGACAATGGCGGCATGGCTCATGATACCGCCCACATCCGTGATAACCCCTTTGATTTTCTGGAATACGGGTGCCCATGAAGGGGATGTGGTCGGTGCCACAAGAATTTCTCCCTCTTTGAGCTGACCGATATCCTCAACGGAGCGACATACCCGGGCAATGCCTTCAACAACACCTGGAGAACCTGCAAATCCTTCTATTTCATTGACCTTGTCCGGATCTCCGATTTCCTTTAATTTCGACCATGCAGCCATGCTTTCATTGGTAACACCCCAGAGCACGACGGTAAACGGTTCGGAAATGACTTCCGGCGGAGTTCCATAGGCCGGCAGGGGGCGGTGTTCTTTGAAAATTTTATAAACCCCTTTTCTCCATTCGATTTCCTGGGGCCAGTGCAGGGGGCCATATCCCTTTGTTCCAGTGGCCCATGCCGTCACAATATCCCATAAGGCCTCCTTGATTTCGCTTCTGGACATATACCAGATATCTTCCTGGCCCTTTAGGAATTTGTGCTCCGTCATGATGGCGGCAACTTCTCTCATCTTGTTCCAGAACACTGAATGAAACCAGTGCTCTACGTAAAACATATGGTTTTCAACATAAGGAAAAACCAGTTCAGCCGTTCCATGGAGCTGGTCAAAGGTCTTTATGTCCTCATCCGTTTTTAAAAGACCCCGGTACTCGGAAATCAGCCGTTTGCGTTCTTCCTTGACGGCATCCACGGGTCGATCAATGGAATGGCCGCCTTTCAGTTTTTCAATATAAATCCTGATGGAGCTCATGGGGATATTCAGGTTGTCGTTCCAGGAAATATCCTGGTGATACCATCCTGTTCCCGTTGAAATGTTAAACCATGGATTTTTGGCTTCATCCCAGGCGCTGATCCATTTTTTTCCGTTTTCAGAACTCTGAAGTGATGCGATCACATCCAGAATGTCTTTGGTATCGGTTCCAATCTGGGCGCTTAAGTCAAATTCAACTGCCAGTTTGGCCAGTTTTTTCAATTCCTCATCTGGCCGGTAAAGGATAACATCAATCCCTGCAACCATCTGGGTAATTTTCTGTAAGGGAATATCCGGGAAGGCTTTGGTACAAAAGTCAACAAAGATAACATAGGATGCATAACCCAGATTTAAAAATTCAAAATGATATTGCCAGCAGCGAATCCCAAGGTCTATGAGCCGGTCGTAATTTTTGATCAGTTCATATCCGGATGAGGTTCCCAGCCCGTTTTTGACAACAGAGATATCTTCCATGGCCGGCAGAGTTGGAATTTCAAGGGTTTCAAGGTCTGAAATAATCCCTCTCATTTTCTTTTCCCATTGATCTTGAAGTTTATCCCAGTTTTCAAAATAAAAACCTGCCCTTTCCATGAATAAAGGGGCCCTTTTCTGAATTTCTTCAGGATCCGTTACGGGAACAGGGGTGATGTAGACATTCCCATTGATGATTCGATGATCAACCCCATAAACCGGTGGAATCATGAAAATCCGTGTATTGAATTGTGATAACGCTAGGAACCAGGCTTCATCCCAGATGATATCAAAGGGGTACATGGGCTCAGGGTAGTGAAGTGCATCGTTGAACCAGAACATGTTGTCTTCATACGCTTCTCTTTCTTTGTCTTTGGTTGTAAAGAAATAGTGGTATGGATACATTCGCTCCCATCCTTCTGTGCCGGGAATTGTTTCTACCTCGTGGGGATTGGGAAAACTTTTATCAGCCATTTTTACCTCCATAAATAAAATTTAATAAGTGTTAAAAAACCGGCTAAGCTAAAAATCCGAAAATCTGACCCATACTTGTAAAAACCAATAGCAGTGTGTGAAGTTAACATAGATGCTGGCAACGTACAGAAAACAGACCCGGCTAAATTAATTGAGATGGCAAGTATGTGAATCAGTAATATTTGTTGACAAAAAAAGAGTCAATTCATATAAACTTATGGTATTTATAAGTTTTTCTTATGATAATTTTTTTATGCGGTAACCTAAATTGAGGATTGCGAACAATGATCAATTTAAATCAATTGAGGGCATTTTATTATGTTGCAAAACACGGCAGTTATACCATTGCCGCTGAAAAGCTCTTTATTTCCCAGCCCGCCGTGACAGCTCAGATTAAACTTTTTGAAAATTATCATGATATGAAATTGTTTAAACGACAAGGCAAAAAAATATACCTTAGCCATATAGGGGAGATATTGTTTGAAAAGGCGGGAATTATTTTTGATGTTGAGGATGAGGTTAAAACCATTCTGATCAAGAGAAAGGAATTGAATAAAGGACTTTTGGAACTGGGGTGCACAAAAGCTTATGCCAAACATATTATGCCATCCATTATTTCGGTTTTCCACAGGGCCTATCCAAACATAAAGGTAATTCTTGAAGAAGGAAGTTCCATGGCGATGATCAACAGCCTGCTGGACTTTAAAAATGAAGTGGTGGTGGTGGCCCAGATGGAAGTAAATAATTCAAGAATACAATTTATCCCTTTCAGCCAGGAAGAGATCGAAGTTGTTCTTCCTGCGAATCACCCGTTAGCCCGGAAAAAAGAACTTGAATTTTGCGACATTGTCATGGAGCCGGTCATCATGAAGGGAAAAGGATCTGCCACCCGGAAAAAGATTCTGGACCTTTATAAACAATACAAGGCCTTACCCAATGTTTTCATGGAATCCAACAATACGGAGTTTATCATTGATCTGGTAGAACGGGGGGAGGGAATATCATTCCTTGTAAAACCCTCAGTTGATCAGAAAGTCAGAGAGAAAAAACTTGCCTCAAGAAAATTAAAGAACACCAAAATATTTCTTGATGTCAGTCTGGCGTACTCAAAAAACATACCCCTTTCACCAGCAGCCAAGGCTTTTTACGAGATCGTTAAAAATTCATTTATTGAAGAATCTCCCCAGGGAAGTGTCGGATCAATCATGGCAAAAATTCTTGCCAAGCAGTATTAGAAGGGGGGAAGATGAAAATAGCCGTTTTTTCCGATGTACACAGCTGCTATTCAAAAATGGCAGCCGTTTTTTCAGATATGGGAAAATATCAAATTGATAAATTCATCTGTCTGGGAGATATTATCGGATATGGTGATCAGCCTGAAGAGACCATCAAATTATTAATGGGGAAAAACGTGGTCTCTGTCCGGGGCAACCATGAACTGGCGATGTTTGACAGGCAGTATCTTGAATGCTTTCCCAAGGCCATTAAACAGCCGTTGCTGGATAATATCGTAATGCTTTCCACAAAATCTGTTCGGTATCTTGAAAATATGCCAGCCTATTTAAAAATAGAAAATTGTCATTTTGTCCATGGCACACCACCGGACAAATTAACCACCTATATTTATGATGTGAGTGATTATTATTTAAAATCCCTGTTTAATAATACGGAAGAACAGGTTTTTTTTTGCGGACATACCCACAAATTAAAACTGATCACCTACAAGGACAGAATTGTGCTGCGCAAAAGAATTACAAAAAATTGCACGATCCCTTTGGAAGAAAATCAGAAATATCTTTTAAATGTGGGAAGCATTGGATTTTCAAGGGATGATTTTGAAGCATCAAAATACGCCATATATGATTCAATAAAAAAGCATATTATCGTAAGGATGGTAGGAGGATGATTCATGGAAAAAAAAGTTAAGGATAAATCTACGCGTCTTATCAAGGAATCAAGGGTCATGACCCTTGCTGTTTCCGACAATGATATCCCGTGGTCATCCCCGGTTTATTTTGTATGCCATGGCATGGGGTTCTATTTTTTTTCCAATGAAACTGCAAAGCATATACAATATGCAGAAAATCAGAAAATTATTTCTGCTTCTATTTTCCAGGACGCTGATCAGATGGATAATATTTTTGGATTCCAGATGTCAGGCCGGGTTGAGAAAATATCTGAAACGGCTTTATATCTCTTGATTGTTAAAAAATATGTCGTCAAGTTCAGTTTTTTAAAACAAATATTCGGGCCCCAGATAATTGAAAACAACGGCTTTTTTTTAGAAAAATTCAAGTCCCACCTCTATGGCTTTTATCCGGATATTGTTGTTCTGTCCGACAATTCAAAAACAACGGATAAGAGATTAAAAATAGATTTAAGCAAAATAGTCTGACTATTTTTGTAAGGGTTGCACATCTATCTTTTAATGAGCCAGCCTATGTTTTAACCTTGACTTTTATTCTGGTAAAAAATAACTAGTCTAAATTCATTCAACTTTCGGAGTTGGCAGATTTGACCCCGGCTAACTGGCATGGAGGCCGGATATTGTTCTGGTACAAAACGGATACATCTACTATGGAAAGGATACAAAGAAATTTAATGAGAGGATATATGCGTGTTATTCAAACCCTTTTGATTATGGCCATCGTCAATGGCACACTGGTTTATGCTCAGGAGCACCGGCCTGACCAGCCTCCGGCCAATGTGGTCATCTCAAAAATCGTTTTTAAAACACTGGCACAGAACAGGCCTTTTATCGGTACATTATATTATGAACGGATCAGCCATGTTTCCTCGGACGTTTCAGGGCTTGTAACAAAAATAGGTGTCAGGGCCGGAGATCGGGTCGAAAAAGGGGTGCCCCTTGTCAGCCTGGACACTGAAATACTTGAAAAAGAAATTTTAATTAACAAAAATCTTATCGAACAGGCCGCCCTCCATATAAACCATTCAAAAAAAAATTATCAACGAATGGATTCTTTGTATAAAAAAGATGGGATCAGTGAACGAGACTATGATGATGCCGCCTTTGTTTATCAGGAAGCCCTTTTAAAAAAAGTGTCTGCCCAGACAATCTTGGAAAAATTGCTGATCCAGCAACGCAAGAGTGTTATTAAAGCGCCTTTTG
>Ga0180007_10007702_pt1 | contig 10113 bp, 6 predicted proteins | sample MM_PC_MetaG_FD_121122 | JGI IMG/M metagenome (GOLD analysis project Ga0180007, IMG submission 121122) | Groundwater microbial communities from the Aspo Hard Rock Laboratory (HRL) deep subsurface site, Sweden - MM_PC_MetaG | ecosystem: Environmental > Aquatic > Deep subsurface > Groundwater... | reverse complement strand
TACTGAATATAATAAACAAAAATAGAGTTGCCGATTATTGTAACTGGTTCATATTGATTAAGCCAGTTGTAGTAGTCGGTTTTTTCAATGAAACCCTTAGTTGTCACGCCACGTCCGCTTTGGAGGAAGCTAGCTGAAATAGCTATCCAGGAATTGGCTGGCAATTCATTAGGATTACGTTTACCCCACCAGAATTGAAATTTATCACCTAAGCGATATTTAAGATCATCGCCGCCAAAATAATCAACATAAATTGTTTCAATTTTATTGTCTTTCACAAATTGAGCCAATCGTCTTAGATCTTGACCCCAATCAAGATTAGAATCAGTTACATATTTATATCCCTGACTTGGTCCACCTATTGATTCGTTGAAATAGGTTATGAAGTGAGGGTAGATTTGGATAACCCCAAAAGCATACCAAAAGAGTAGAATAATTAATAATATATATTTAAGACCAAGTTCAAAATGAGCCTTAAAAGTCATTTTGACCGAAATAAAGAGCTTCTTAGGAGTTAATTTAACCTTTTCAAGGAATGGGCCAGGAGGTAATTGTAGCCATCTACTAATTTGGCCACCAATAAGAATATATAAAATAGGAAAAATAGGGAGAACATGACGAACTCCAATATTAAGATTACTAGTGATACTAGTATACCAATAAATAGCTAGGAAAATTAAGAGAGCTATTTCTGTGAAATGTTTCTTTATTGTTATTCTGATTTTTTCTGTCATTCCCAACTTGATTGGGAATCCAGTTCTAGATTCCCGCTTTCGCGGGAATGACACCGAGATAAAAGCAATTAAAGTTAAAACGAGCAAAGCCAGGGGAACTTTAATCAAGAAGACGATTGGAAAATATAAAGGCCAGGCAACATTAGATATTTCTCCCATAAAGTAAGCTGTATTCCCACCAGAAGCTCTTTGAATCACCATCAGGAGTCCAGTAAAGAATTGTCCGTAAGGTCGAAGAAGGGTCTTAGTATTCATCCAAAGAATTGGATCAGCAAAGAGTCGATTGCCATAAGTGGCTAAATAGTGATTGGCATCGGAGACTTGTTTTTCCATTGGTAAATTCCAGACATGAAAAACATAGAGGGGGTAAACCAAGATCATGGCAATAATACCTATTAAAATTAATCCAAGAATGGGTTTCCACTTCTTATTAATTATCATCCAGAGTATGGTAATAACTCCAAAATATGGGATAAGTAGAACTAAGGAGAATTTAGTTAAAAGAGCTAAGCCAAAAACAAGACCAGCAATAATCATGTTTTTCCAATTTTGATTTTCAAGCCATTTAATTAAGTAGTAAGTAGCTATGAAAAAAGCAGCCGCTGCTCCAACGTCCGTGGTGACTAATCGGCCATGAGCTAAAAAGGTAGGTGAGAGAGAGTAGAGAAATAAAGCAATCAAGCTAGCCTTGTCCCCATATCTTTCTCGGGTCCATTTGAAAACATAGAAGCCGAGTAAAATCATAATCAAGATCATCGGTAAACGAGCCCAAAGAATTATCTTGTCAGTATCATTACCACTGTGGAAAAGGAATTGTCGGCCAAAATCCCATTGGCCATTTTTTTCTTCTTGCCAGGCCTCAATCTGATCTGGGAAATTGATTTTGGTTTGAGTGATTTTAGAACCTAGCCAGACAGAGAGACCAGCTAAATCTTTTAAAAGAGGCGGATGTTCAGGGTTTAAGCGCATATCCTGTTTAACGATATATGAATAACCAGCTCCAGTGTGAGCTAGTTCGTCCATGGTGTTGGCATCACCTAGGATACTAAAAAAAGCTAAACAGAACATTAAGCCCAGGAGGCTAGTAGCTATAATATTTGTTGTTATTTTATTCATTCTTTAATTTTATCATAAAATGGGTTATAATACCAAATAAGAATATGTGGAAAAAAATATTGTTTGTTTTAATCGTTTTACTTTTAGCTAAAGTGGCTAATGCTTCTTTGCCTCGTTTGGATTTAATCAAAGGTAGTGGTCCCGAAGTTTTTGTTTTAGAAAAAGGAACTCGGCATTGGATTCCTGATATTGAAACTTTTAATCAACTTAATTTTAAATGGGAAAATATTAAAACCTATCCTGATTCAGTTTTAGAGAATTATCCTCAAGATGAAGATTGGAGTGCCTCCAATAATTATCCGGATGGTTCTTTACTGAGAGGTTCAGATGGAAAAGTATATTTGATAGAGTTAGGCCGAAGGCGTTGGATTCCTAGTCCAAGTATTTTTACTGGGAATGATTTTGGTTGGAAATATATTTTAGAAGTGAATGATAATGTTATAGATCGCTATAGTTTAGGGAGTAATTTAACTTTGAATGAGCCGAATCGTTATCCTAATACTATTATTATCGAGGGTCCAAGCCAGGAAGAAGTTTTGGATACAGCTGAGTTTGAATTTAGATATTCTGGAACAAATCCCTTGGGCTTGGCTAGTGATTTAAATTTTGAAACATATTTAAAGGGTTATGATAGTCGTTGGAGTGATCAAGGTTCAAATTACATTAAGAATTATAATCTAACCAACCAAATTGGCCAGAGCTATACTTTCTATGTTCGGGCTAAAAATAGACAGAGCTACTATGATCCGACGCCTGCCTCTTGGAGTTTTCAACTGGGTCTTTCTCCTAATTACCAAAAAGTGGAGATTAGTAATCTTGAATATGATCAAACTGATTTTAAAGAAGATTATATCGTTCTTCGTAATGTTAGTGATCAAAATATTGATATTACTGGTTGGACTATTCGAACTAAGAATGCCAGCGTAGAAATTCCTCAAGCTATTAAAGTTCTATCTTCGCCCTTTACTAGCGCTAATAAAATTAATCTTGTTTTAGCTCCTGACGATAAATTGGTGGCTATGTCCGGGATTAGCCCAAGTGGAGTTAATTTTTTAACTAATAAGTGTACTGATTATTTAGATCAAGGCGATTATAGTCCTTCTTTGAATAATGATAGTTGTCCTTGGCCGAGTAGTTCTAATTACAGTTATCTTAATACATATTGTCGTGATTTTATTAATGATTTAGACAGATGCAAAACAGCTGATTATTCTAGTAATACTGATGTTGGTGGGGATAGCGAATGTACCTCGTATTTAAACAATACTTTTAATTATAGTGCTTGTTATACTAGCTATCGTTTAGATCCTAATTTTTACAAAAATGAATGGCGAGTTTTCTTTGGTCGTACTTTGAGAGATATTTTCTCCAATGTTAGCGATACAGTTATCATTGAAGATGAAAATGGTCTAAAAGTTGATGAGTATTACTATGATTAATTTTATGGTAAAATATAAGGAATATGGCAGAACAAGATAAATACAAAGAATCAATTAAGGATGAGGTAATTGAGTCAGTCGAAGTTCCTCAACCAAAAGTTGAAGTAGAACCAAAAATAGAGGCTCAGCCATCTGATGATGATATTATTATCACCGAAGAGGCCCCTGCCCCCGCCCCTGCTCCTATTGTGGTTACTCCTCCTGACGAAAGCATTAAAAATCAGGTTAAGGTCTTATCTGATATTGCTTTTGAGCAGGGTTTAGATACAGCTATTGAAGAAGCTAAGAAATTGGGCAATCCATATATTCTGGATGAATTCCACGATATGATGGTGGACGAGCTTTACAAGAAATTGGTTGAAGCAGGCAAATTAGAGCAGAAGTAGGATTCAATGTTTGATTTTGACTTTCGCAGAGGTCCGACATTATTTTATCCGCACCTCAGCACCTGCCTCGCCGGCCCGCTTCGACTCAGCGAGGCGAGCAAGGCGGGGAGGTTCGGTAAAATAAGGTCCGACCTCGGGTTGTATTTATGAATCTAAATCAAATACTTATCAGTATCAGCTTTTTGCTTGTTTTCGGTATTGCCGGAGTGATTGTTTTAATTATTCTGGCCGCAAAAAAAATAAAAGGAAGAATTACTCGGGCTTTAAATATGAGCCTGTTTTTAATTACCTTACCTAAGAAAATTAAAATCAAAGAAGGCGAAGCCCCTAAGAGCGAAAAAGAAATTATTGCTGTTATGGAACAATTCTACAGCAGTTTGAGTAATATCAAAGAAACTAAAGATACCTTTATTTATGGTCAGCCGCATTTAGTTTTTGAAATCGCAACACCTCATATAGGCGAAGAAATTTTCTTCTATATAGCGATGCCTAGAAAATACGAGGCAATTATTGAAAAGCAAATTCATGGTTTTTATCCTGAGGCGGCAGTTAAAAGAGTTGAAGATTATAATATATTTAATCCTGAGGGAGCAGTTGCTGGCGCCTATTTGTATTTAGCTAAAACATATGCTCTGCCTTTTAAGACCTATCAAAATTTAGAAATAGATCCGTTAAATGAAATAACTAATACCTTAAGTAAATTACAAGAAAAAGGAGAAGGTGCTTCAATCCAGATTGTTTTTCGGCCTAGTTCTTTTAATTGGCAAAAGATCAGCAAAGAAGCGGTTAAGGAAATGCAAAAAGGCAAAAGTTTATCCCAAGCTATGTCGTCTAAAGTTATTAAAGAGTTTGAGGAGACAATCAAAGCGGCTAAACAACAAGGGTCAGAGGCGGCTCAGCCAACAATTACATCTGGACAAGATGAAATCATTAAATCACTTGAAAAGAAATCAAGTAAAGTTGGTTTTGAAGTTAATATTAGATTATTAGTTTCAGCCGAGAATCAAGAACGAGCTAATCAGATATTAGAGCAGATAGAAAGTGCTTTTGTTCAGTTTGGTGATCCTAATTTAAACCAGCTCAAGGCAATAAATTTAAAAGATCGAGCTTTGAAAAAACTGATTTACGATTTTTCTTTTAGATTATTTAATCAAAAGAATTCAACTATTCTAAATACCGAAGAATTAACTAGCTTATTCCACTTTCCAACTAATACCATTGCAACGCCTAAGGTCAAATTTATGAAAGCGGGATCAGCTGCTCCACCGGCTAATCTCCCTAAAGAAGGAATAATTTTGGGGAAGAATAATTATAGGGAAGTAGAAACAGTTATTCGTCTACAAGATGATGATCGTCGACGTCATTTCTATACCATTGGACAAACTGGAACAGGCAAGTCTACTCTTTTGAAAAATATGATTATTCAAGACATTAGAGAAGGACATGGAGTGGGCGTTTTAGATCCTCACGGCGATTTAATAGAGCATATTTTAGGTTTAATACCTAAAGAACGAGCTGAAGATGTAGTTGTTATCGATCCAGCTGACTTAGAGCGACCTTTAGCTTTAAATATGCTTGAATACGATCCGCAATATCCGGAACAAAAAACATTTGCCGTTAATGAATTAATGAGCATTTTTGATAAGCTTTATGATTTGGAAAAAACTGGAGGACCAATGTTTGAACAATATACTCGTAATGCCTTGTTGCTTTTAATGGATGATCCTACTGAGAAATTTACTTTATTAGAAGTGCCTAAGATTTTATCTGATAAAGAACTTAGAAATCGTCTTCTGATTAAATGTCAAAATATTGTAGTTAAGGATTTCTGGGAAAAAGAGGCGGAGAAAGCAGGGGGCGAAGCTTCATTGCAGAATATGGTTCCCTACATTACTTCTAAGTTTAGTGTTTTTGTAGCCAATGATTATATCCGACCAATCATTGGTCAATCTCAGAGTTCTTTGAATTTCAGAGAAATTATTGATAGTCGTAAAATCTTGTTAGTTAATTTAAGTAAGGGTCGTTTAGGTGATATCAATAGTTCTTTGTTGGGCTTAATTACAGTTGGTAAATTATTAATGGCTGCTTTTTCTCGAATTGATCTAGCTGAAGAAAATCGTAATGATTTTTATCTTTATATGGATGAATTTCAGAATTTTGCCACTGATAGTATTGCTACAATTCTATCTGAGGCGCGTAAATATCGACTCTGTTTAATTATTGCTCATCAATTTATTGGTCAACTGACTGAAGAGATTCGCGAGGCTGTTTTTGGTAACGTTGGATCAATGGCTACTTTCCGAGTTGGAGCCGAAGATGCAGAATTTTTAATTAAACAATTTGAACCAACTTTTGATAGTAATAATTTAATTAATATAGATAATTTTAATGCTCATATTAAGTTGATGATTAATAACGAAACTTCAACTGCATTTAATCTTTTGACCTATCCACCTGAAAATGGAAACCCTGAGATTGCTCAGGCTGTTAAGAAATTAGCTCGTTTGAAGTATGGACGAGATAAAGTAGTAGTCGAGCAGGAAATTGCTACAAGGTGGGGAAGGTAAATGGTGTGATAAGGTTAGACTCTCTAGATGAGGTCGGACCTCAGGAGAGGTCCGACCTCTGCGGAATGTAGTTGTTTTAGAATTAAAGGTCGGACCTTGTTTTGCCGAACCTCCCCGCCTTGCTCGCCTCGCTGAGTCGAAGCGGGCCGGCGAGGCAGGTGCTGAGGTGCGGACAAAACAATGTACGACCTTTACGAACACCACATGACCTACAAAATATTCTTTAAAGATTTATTTTTAGACATTATTTGGGAAGTTTTGTATTTTCCAATTTGGTGGTATAGCCGTGGTTTTAAGAAGACGGCTCTTTTTTGTTGGCAAAAGATTAAAGATGGTTGGCGGGCTTTAGCTTTAACAATCTTTTTAGAAAGTTTTTTTAAACCCATGTATGGTCAGCATGGCTGGGATGCATATATCTTAAGTTTGGCTACTCATCTAGTTCAGCTTCTCTGGCGACTATTCTTAATAATTCTTTGGTTTGTTTTCTGGCTTTTTGTTTTAATTCTTTGGATAGCGCTACCAATTTTAATTATTTGGCAATTATGGATCTAATTTTCAATCCTCATCTTAATCTTTTAAGGATTACTCAAAGAAAATCAAAAACGATTTTAGGTCGGTTGATTTTCGTCTGCCTAATCCTATTTGGTTTTTATGGAATTTGGGCTTTGATCACTGGTTTTATTAACATTTTTTATGTATCTCTTCTGACTGATATGTTCTTATTCTATCTTTGGCAGAGAAGAGAAGAAAGAATCAATAGAATTTTTGGAAAAAAACCATTAGATCAAGTTGAAGTTTCCGTTTTTTTAGATAAATCAGCTCAAGTAGTTTTAGATTCAGCTTGGCTCTTAGCTTATCGTCGAGGTTTTCATTCTTTGCGACCGATTCATCTTTTTTTCTCCTTGTTAAAAGGTAAAGATTTCAAAAAGGTACTTAAACGTCTAAGTTGTCAGCCAAAACAAGTTGTCGTTAAAACTAAAAAGATTTTAAGTAGCCCTTCCTTCTTTTCTGAATCAGATAAAGAGGCAATGGTTTTAGGTCCTAAAATCTCTTCTGATTCTAAGGAAGTATTTATTAATGCTTATCTTTTTTGTTTGGAAAAGGATAAGCAACAAATTGGTGTTTTGGATATTCTTTGGGCTATCAGCCAGCAAAAGAATTTAGTTGGTATGATTTTTGATGAATTTGGTGTCAGTCCTCAGGAAATTGAAAGAGTTGTTGAATGGGCTCAGTTAGAAAAAGAAATCGCCAAGCGAGAAATATCTTTTGCTTGGCGTAGATTTTTAAAGCCTAAAGGCAAACTTAATCGGACGATGACTGCATCAATTACTCCCTTATTAGACAAAGTTAGTCGCGATTTGACCTTCTTAGCTAGACAAGGACAATTTGAGGTTGTTATTGGTCGTCAAAAAGAAATTAGTCAGATTTTTAATTTTTTTAACGCTGGTCAAATAGGTGTTATTCTAGTTGGTCCCAGCGCTATTGGTAAGAAGGCAATTTTAAAAAAAATAGCCCAATTAATGGTTATGGAAAACGTGCCTAAGTTTTTAATTGATAAGCGCTTAGTTCAATTAGATTTAGGTAATTTAGTTAGTTTAACTAATGCTCGTGAAAAAAGCGAAGAATATTTAAGACAAATTATTTTTGAAATTAATAGAGCTGGTAATATCGTTTTGGTAATAGAAAATATTGATAGTTTAGCTGGACTGAGAAGTCAAGCAAGTGGATTAGATCTGGCTGAGATTTTATCTTCAGCTTTAGATCAAAAATTATTTTTCTTTATTGGAACCACGACCGAGGATAAGTTTGCTTCTAAAATTGAAGAAAAGATATTGGGTAGATCTTTAAACAAAATTAATGTTCCTTTGCCATCTCGAGATGTACTTTGGCAAATTTTAATTACGAAAGTATATTTAATTGAAAAAGAGCTAAAAATATTATTCTCAGTTGATGCTTTAGAGCAGGCTATCGATTTGGCTGATCGATATATTTACGGCAAAGCTTTATTAGCTAAGGCTATAGATTTATTAAGCGAGGTTGGTTACAAAGTTAGACAGCAAAAAGGAGTTAATAGCTTTGTTGAAGGAAGTGATCTGACTGATTTAGTTTCTGAAAAAACTCAAATTCCTTTAGGTCAGATTGCCGAAACAGAAAAAGAGAAACTCTTAGGAATGGAAAATTTGATTCATAAGGAAGTTATCAATCAAGAAGAAGCAGTTAAGGCAATCTCTGAGGCTATGCGTCGAACTCGGTTAGAACTTCAAGGTCGTAAAAAACCAATTGCTAATTTTCTTTTTGTTGGTCCAACTGGTGTTGGTAAAACTGAAACAGCTAAAACCTTAGCTCGAGTCTATTTTGGCGATGAAAAAAGAATGATTCGTTTAGATATGTCTGAATATCAGGAAAAGAGAGGACTCCGTCGTTTAATTGGTTCGCAAACAGAACAAGAAACAAACAAGGGTTATTTAACTGAAGCAGTCAAGCGTCAACCCTATTCTTTGATTCTTTTAGATGAAATAGAGAAAGCTCATCCTGATATTTTAAATCTCTTTCTCCAAGTTATGGATGATGGCCGTCTAACTGATATTTCAGGCGAGACGATTAATTTCAATAATGTAATTTTAATTGCTACTTCTAATGCTGGAACTCATTTTGTCCAACAAGAAATTGCTAAAAAGACACCCTACCAAGAAGTTGAAAAAGAATTAAAACAAAATGTTCTTTTGGAATATTTTAAGCCAGAGTTCTTAAATCGTTTTGACAAAATCGTTTTATTCAAGGCATTGACTATGGATAATATGAGTCAAATTACCCAACTATTATTAAGAGATTTTGAAAAAAAGCTTGAAGAAAAGGGAATTAAATTTGAAGCCCAACCAGAGGCAGTTGAAGAATTAGCTCAAAAAGGTTATGATCCATTGTATGGGGCTCGACCTTTAAAGAGAGTTATTCAAGATCAGGTTGAAAGTGCAGTAGCTAAAATGCTTTTAGAGGATAAGTTAAAAAGAAGAGATACATTAATTCTTAAAAAAGGTTTAGAGTTTGAAATTAAAGAAGCCCCAAGTTTTTAGAGGTCAAATTAGAAACATGTTCTCACAAAAGTTTATTAAACAATTTAGCAAGTTTATCGTTATTGGCCTTATGAATACCGGCCTCGATTTTTTAATTCTTAACCTCTTAATGTGGTGGACTGGGATTTATAGTGGGGGTTGGATTATCTTGCTTAATATGATCTCTTTCAGCGTCGCTGTTTTTAATAGCTATTTCTGGAATAAGTATTGGACTTTTAGAGATAAAGACAGAATTGATGTTAAAGAACTTTCTCAATATATTATAGTTACTTTAATCGGCGTTAGTATTAACACTGGTATAGTTTTCTTAATCACTACTTTTGTTCAGCCGATGTTTGGTCTCGGTCCAGAACTATGGGCTAATCTGGCTAAGGTAGGAGCGACTGGCTTCTCTCTGATCTGGAATTTTGCCGGTTATAAATTCTTTGTTTTTAAACAGTAGAGAATTTATGGCAAATCTTGTTTTGTATCGAAAATATAGGCCCAAGACATTTGGCGAAATAGTTGGTCAAGAACATGTGATTAAAACCTTAATCAATGCTTTGAAATTGGATAAGGTTGCTCATGCTTATCTTTTCACTGGGGTTAGAGGAACGGGAAAAACCAGCGTGGCCAGATTATTAGCCAAAGCTGTTAATTGTCCTGATAGAAAAGAGGAGAGTGAGCCTTGTAATAAATGTCAGGCCTGTCAGGAGATCAATGAAGGTAAGTCAATGGATTTGATAGAAATAGACGCCGCCTCTAATAGAGGAATTGATGAGATGAGAGAATTGCGAGATGGTATCAAATTCAGTCCTAAT
>Ga0180007_10007700_pt1 | contig 10116 bp, 9 predicted proteins | sample MM_PC_MetaG_FD_121122 | JGI IMG/M metagenome (GOLD analysis project Ga0180007, IMG submission 121122) | Groundwater microbial communities from the Aspo Hard Rock Laboratory (HRL) deep subsurface site, Sweden - MM_PC_MetaG | ecosystem: Environmental > Aquatic > Deep subsurface > Groundwater... | reverse complement strand
GGTTCCTCGGGAAATCTGTCAATTATCAATTTATTAAGCTCCTGAGTAAAAGTTTCAGAAGCTTGACTATCAACAACAAAAGGGGAGTAACCCAAACCTTGTGCGCTGCCGATCATGGCCAGAGCTGAATCACCCCGAGTTTTATCGCTTAAAGTTTTGGTATCGTCCCAATTAACATCTCCCACATACCACCCAGGGTAGTGAACTGCTGTTACGATAGCCAGAGACTGTGGATTAAACCGCTCCGGATCTGAAGATCCACGATCTTTCCCTGCGTCAATCATTTTCTCCCCCGATGCACCCTCGCGGTTTTCAATATCCATAGCTTGTGAATTGTATTACAATACCCATAGTTTGGCAAATTGGCCAGGCACTTGCATTTTTGAGGTAAAAAGATAATATACAAGGTACGGATTTTATATTGTGATAAAGCTAATTAAGTCAACTTTCTATAACGAGGATGATACCAAAAAGAAGCTTTGCGACTTTATTAAAGAAGCCAAACAGCTTAGTTTTGGGGTGGAATGCGAAAAATTTGAAAACAGCTTTGCCAAGTGGCAGGGCAGAAAGTATTGCGTCTTTTTAAATAGCGGCAGTTCTGCCAATTTGGCTCTAATTCAGGGCCTTCTTAATCTTGGACTTATCAATAAAGGCGATTCTGTCGGTTTTTCAGCCTTAACCTGGTCAACCAACACAATGCCTATTATTCAATTGGGCCTTAAAGCAATTCCGATTGATGTGGAACTTAATACCCTTAATGTTTCCAGTAGAACCTTCACTGATGTGTTGAAGAAGAATAAAATAAAGGCCTTATTTATAACCAATCTCTTGGGGTTTTGTGATGATATAGATAATATTAAAAGAATATGTGCTAAGGAGAAAATTCTTTTAATTGAAGACAACTGTGAATCTTTAGGAACGGTTTATAAAGGTCAGAAATTGGGCAACTTTGGTCTGGCAAGTACTTTTTCGTTTTATGTGGGGCACCATATGTCCACAATAGAAGGGGGTGCAATATGTACCGATGATGAACAACTTGCAACAATGCTGCGTTTGGTTCGGGCACACGGGTGGGACAGAAATCTTGATTTTGGCAAACAGACTGAGATCAGAAACAAATTTAACGTCAATTCAACCTTTTACTCGAGGTACACTTTTTACGATAGTGGATACAATTTAAGGCCGACTGAAATAAATGCCTTCATTGGCAATCTTCAGTTAAAGTATTTGGATGAAATTTTGAATAAAAGACGGCTTAATTTCATGAAAATGGGTGCTCCGATATATCTAGAGAAGAATAAATATTACCCGATTAAATACGATCATCTTGATTTTGTTTCGAATTTTGCCATACCGGTTATATGTAAAACGAAAGAAATCCGCAATGAAATAGTTGAAAAATGTCAGGATATTCTTGAGATTAGGCCGGTAGTCGGAGGGGATATTACTAAACAGCCGTTTTTTAAGAAATATATGCCTCAGTATGTAAAAATGATGAAAAATTCTAATGCGGGAATAATTCACGAACAGGGACTCTATTTTGGTAATAATCCCGAGTTAACAAACGACGAAGTTCTTGCGATATTGGATATTTTCCTCTCCTAGTCCCCACTCTCGATTGTTGTGGTAAAATATTAAGTTAGGTTATGGTAAAAAGGGTTCTTATAACTGGTGGGGCAGGATTTATAGGCATTAACTCGGCGGCTTATTTTTTGTCTAAAGGCTGTCAGGTAACCATATTTGATAATTTTTCCAGAGAAGGTGCTAAAAAAAATTTAGCTTGGATTAAAAAGGAATTTGGAGATGGCGGATTAATCGTTGTCAAAGGGGATGTCAGATATGATTTAAATAAACTGGAGGAGTTGGTCAAAAACTCCTATCTGGTTCTTCATTTGGCTGGTCAGGTGGCGGTAACAACTTCTGTCGAAAATCCGAGGGAAGATTTCGAAATAAACGCATTAGGAACATTTAATCTTTTGGAAGCAATTAGAAAATCTGGCAATAACCCTATTCTTATCTATAGTTCAACCAATAAAGTATATGGAGAACTTGAAGATTTAAAAATTATAGAACAAAAAACAAGATATGCCTTTGAGGATTTGCCAAATGGAGTATCTGAGGAAAGGGGAATAGACTTTCATTCTCCGTATGGTTGTAGTAAAGGAGCGGCTGATCAGTATGTTCGGGACTACTCAAGAATTTATGACCTAAACACCATAGTATTTCGACAATCATGTATTTACGGACCGCACCAGTTTGGAATAGAAGATCAGGGTTGGGTTGCCTGGTTTATAATCGCACTTACAAAGGGTAAGAACATAACAATCTACGGCGACGGTAAACAAGTGAGAGACATTTTATATATTGATGATTTAGTTAAAGCTTTTGATCTGGCGGCAAAAAATATCAAAAAAACCAAAGGGCAGATTTACAATATTGGAGGAGGAGCCAAAAACACAATATCTATATGGTTTGATTTTAGATTAATTTTAGAAAAACTTTTCAGTAAAAAAATTAAACCAAAATTTTCAGACTGGCGGCCAGGTGATCAACCTGTTTTCGTCTCCGATATAGGAAAGGCAAAAAGAGATTTTGGATGGGAACCTTTAATTAATGTCGAAGAAGGCATTAAAAAACTTTACGATTGGGTTTCTTCAAATAAAAAACTATTTAGTATTCAATGAAAATTCTTTTTCTAAACTGGAAAGATATTAAAAATCCCGCAGTTGGCGGAGCAGAAATTATAGTTTATGAATTAGCCAAAAGACTGGTTAAAAATGGCCACGTCGTTACTTGGTTTTGCGGGAATTTCAGTGGAGCAAAGAAAGAAGAGGTAATTGATGGAATTAAAATTGTACGAAAAGGTTTGCCAATGGACAAAGGTTGGGATATTCTCAGCAAAATCAGTATGTATATTTCCGCCCCAATTTATTATTGGTCTTTAGGCAGTAAGCCGGATTTGGTTATAGATATGTCTAACACGATTTATTGGTTAACTCCTTTATGGGCACTAAAATCCAGGAAGTTAGCTTATTTGAACCAATTTGCCAAAGAAGTCTTTTTTTATGAGTATCCTCCGATTATTTCCCATTTTGGCTATTTGCTTGAGAAATTTCAATATTTAATATATCGACACACGCCCTTCATCTGTTATTCCAATAGTACAAAAGAAGATTTAATTGAAGCAGGCATACCTTCAAAGAATATTAGACTTTTTACATTAGGAATTGACCATTCGCGCTATTTTCCCGGGATTAAATCTAAGGAGCCGCTTTTTGTTTGTGTTAACAGGCTTGTAAAGATGAAAAGGACAGACCTTGCAATAGCCGCCATAGATATAGTTAGAAAGAAATACCAGAACGTTAAACTTGTGATAAGCGGATCAGGCTATGAGAGAGAAAGACTTGAAAAATTAAGAGAAAGATTAAACTTAAAGAAAAATGTCATTTTTTTGGATAAAAACATTTGGTTTTTTAATAAATCTTCCAAAGACAAAAAAGTTACAGCTATTCAACTGGCATGGGCACTTATTTTTCCTTCCGTAAAAGAAGGCTGGGGAATGACGGTAACCGAAGCGGCGGCTTGCGGAACACCCTCAATAGTAAGTAACGTCACCGGCCTAAGAGATTCTGTTATCAAAGATAAAACAGGGTTGATTTTATCGAAAAACCCTTCCGTTCAAGAATTGTCGGAAGCGATTATTAAAATAATTGAAAATGAAAGTTTAAGAACCAAATTATCACAAGAAGCTGTTTTATGGGCCAAAAATTTTAATTGGGATAGAAGCTATAGAGAATTTAAAAGAGTAATTATGAAATGAAAAATAAATTTCCAAAAATATCAGTAATTATTGCCACTTACGATTCAGGTAGAACTATTGAAAAATGTCTTTTGTCGATAAAAAAACAAACCTATCCGAATATAGAAACTATTGTTGTGGACAGTTTATTTTATAACAAGGAAAGACAAGAAAAATGCAAAAAAATAATTACAAAATATGCCGAATATTTTCAGGATGGACCGGAGAGAAGTATCCAAAGAAATAGAGGAATAAAAGAGGCAGAAGGAGAGTTAATATTAGTAATCGATCAGGATATGTATTTGACAAAAAATGTTATTAAAGATTGTTACGATAAACTTACTGGCAGTAATTACATTGCTCTAACTATTCCAGAAATTTCAATCGGAATAGGATTTTGGACTAAATGTATAGCATTGGAAAGATATGTCAGTATTGTTTTGGAAGAAGGGATGAATGAATGTTGTAGGTTTTTTAGAAAAAAAGATGTTTTAGAAATTGGTGGTTATGATCCTAAAATTGTCGGAGTAGAAGATTCGGATCTTCATTATCGGATGGTATCTAAAGGGAAAATGGGTAAAATAAAAAGTATTATTTATCACGATGAGGGTAAAATTAAATTTTGGTATAGGGTTAAAAAGAAATATTATTATAGCATTGCATTCCGAGAATATTTAAAGAGGTATCCTAATATAGCCGTAAAACAATTTTCACCTTTCAAAAAAGCCTATTTAAAACATTGGAAATTATTCGTTAAAAATCCTGCCATAACAGGAGGTATAATACTTTTAAGAAGTGCAGAAGTTATTACCGGTTTATTAGGTATAGTCTTTAGAAGGAAAACTTATGCAAAGAAATAATTTTAAAAATAAAAGAATATTAATAACTGGTATAAGCGGTTTTGTTGGTAAGGCTTTGGAAAAACATTTAAAAAGTCAGGGGGCAGAAGTTTTTGGAATTTCTAGATCAATTAGTACCGATAAAAATATTCTTAATTCAGACATACTTGACTACGAACCGATTAATAAATTTGTAAAAGATCTAAAAATTCAAATATGTTTTCATTTAGCATCAGACGCTTTGGTTGAGAAGGGTCAGGTTTGGCCATACGAAACATTCAGAGTTAATACCGAAGGTACCTTAAATATTCTTGAGATTGCACGAGTAAATAAATTAGAAAAAGTGATAATTGCTTCCACATCTCATGTTTATGGTAAAAATAAAGTTCCATATTTTGAAACCTACATGCCACGACCCACAAGGCCTTACGAAACTTCTAAGGCATGTGCTGATCTCATGGCCCAATCTTATGCGGAAAGCCTTAATCTCCCTGTTTTAATACCGAGATTTGTAAATATTTACGGTCCGGGAGATATGAATTTTCAAAGGCTCATCCCAAAAACAATAAAAAGTGTTCTTGAAAATCTTGAGCCTGAAATGTGGGGAGGAAGGGCGGTAAGAGATTATTTGTATATTGATGATGCGATCGAGGCATATTTGTCTCTTGCTCAGATAGATATCAATAAAGTAGGAAAAAGTAGAGTATTTAATATTGGAAGCAATAATATGATCAGTGTTGAGGATTTAATTAAAAAAATTATTAAAATTGCGGGGAAAAACCTTGGAATTAAAAAAATACCTGTAGAGAGAGAAGGGGAGATAGATTCTCAATATGTATCTTTTAGTAAAGCGACAAAACTACTTGGGTGGAAGCCTAAAACCAACCTCAATGAAGGGTTAAAAATAACAGTTGATTGGTATTCTAGGTACAATTCTAACGAAAAGTAGTTAGAAATAATATGAATAAATCTTTTTGGAAAAATAAAAAAGTACTTGTTACTGGTGGTACCGGATTTATCGGCAGCCATGTTGTCGAAAAACTTGTTGAACGGGGAGCTAAGGTAACCGTGATGGACAACCTTCAAAATGGAAAAATTAAAAATATTTCGTACTTAAAAGATAGGGTAAAATTTTTGCAAGGTGATTGTGTAAATTACAAAGATGCATATGGTGCTTGTAAGGGGCAGGAAATTGTAATGAATTTGGCGGCGCGGGTCGGTGGAATCGAATATAACCGAATCCATCAGGCCACGATGCTTAAAGATAATCTCAATGTTGCTCTGACAATGATTGAGGCCGCACGGGAAGCCGGAGTAGAGCGTTTTCTGGTTGTTTCCTCGGCGTGTGTTTATTCTCCAACCTGCTCTATCCCTACGCCGGAAACGGAGGGGTTTACCGGTAATCCGGAACCGACCAATGGTGGTTACGGGTGGGCGAAAAGAATGGCCGAAAAATTGGGGACTTACTATGCTGAAGAATTTGGGATGAAAGTAGCAATTGTTAGACCTTATAATTGCTATGGCCCGCGAGATCATTTTGATCCGAAGTCCTCTCATGTTATTGCCGGTTTGATAAAGAAAGTTTTTGATGGAGAAAATCCGGTTACGGTTTGGGGGACAGGGAACCAAACTAGGGCCTTTTTGTATGTCGAGGATTTAGCCGAAGGAATGATTATGGCGATTGAAAAATATCCCTATGCGGACCCTATTAACCTGGGTACTGACGAAGAAGTATCAATAAAAGAACTAATAACGAAGATTATTAAAATAAGCGGGGTAGATACCGGAATCAAGTTTGATACAACAAAGCCGGACGGAAGTCCGAGAAGAAACTGCGACAACAAAAAATCAATTGCCAAAATCGGTTTTAAACCCAGGGTTAATTTAGATGAAGGAATAAAAAGAACGATTGATTGGTACAAAAAGCAGACCAAATTATGACCCTCAGGAACTCTTCTTTTGTTATTGCTACCCATGTCTACGCCACCGGTCCTGCGTTTAGGTTAGAAGAATATCTTCAAGATAAGGTGAAAAACCTGGTATTTATTGGTCATCCGTTTTCTTTTGCCAAGAGTAAACGTTCTTTTTTAAGAGTATATAACCAGGGAAAGCTGATTAAAAAAGAAGAGTTTGTTGAATGGCAAGGACCGGAAGTATTTTTCTGGATAAAGGATTTAGTACTTACATTGTATTGGGTGATTAAATACACGAAAAAAAATGATTATTTTATAGGAGTTGATAATTTGAATTTCTTTGCGGGCTATATTTTAAAAATAATACATAAAACCAAGAAGACGGTGTTTTATACAATTGACTATATCCCAAAAAGATTTAAAAATATATTTTTAAATTACCTTTACCATTTTTTGGACAGACTTGCCGTAAAAAACAGTAACAGGGTTTGGAATCTCTCTTCGGTTATGATTAGCGAAAGGGAAAAAAGAGGGGTTGGTGTTGCCTATCGGGATAAACAAATCACTGTTCCTATCGGAACCGATATCTCAAAGTCAGCAAAAACTTTTGACCAAATCGACAAACAAAAAGTAGTTTTTATGGGACACCTAAGAGAGGGTCAGGGGGTTGAACTTATTATCGACGCTATTCCCGAAATTCTTAAAAAAGTACCGGCCGCACACGTTCTTATTATTGGTGGAGGGCCATTGGAAGAAAAATTACAAAAATATGCAAAAATTAAAAAAGTAGGTAAAAATATTGAATTTACAGGATTTATTAAAGAATATTCAGAGGTTGAAAAACTACTCGGTGATGCGGCGCTGGCGGTGGCGCCCTATGTCGACGATGACTCCAGCTTTACAAAATATACTGATCCGGGCAAACCTAAGGACTATTTGGCTAGTGGTCTACCTGTGATAATTACTAAGGTTTCTCAGGTAGCTTTTGAAATTGAGAAAAAAAAGTGTGGAATGGCCATAAATTACGATAAAAATGAACTTGTGGCAGCAATTATAAAGTTATTAACCAACAAATCTTTACTTTCGGAGTTTAAAACAAACTCCCTGAAAATGGCGCACCAATACGTCTGGGATAAAGTTTTTGATAGAGCAATTAAAGAAACAATTAGTTAAAATATCATAAGTCTATGAAAAATGATTTATTAAAATATCTTTGTTGTCCTAATTGTAAATCTGATTTAACGGCCAATAAAAAATATCTTTTTTGTCGGGTGTGTAATAAAAAGTACCAAATAAATAACGGTATCGTAAATATGCTACCCGGTCTAAATAAGGAAATTAAATTATCTGTCGAAAAGTGGGATGAACGTTACAAAGAACAGCTTCAAAGCGAAACATTTTATAAGGATTATGAAAATTATTTGAGGACGTATTACCAGGATACTTTTAGGCAGCTCAATCATGTAAAGAGGATTAAAGATATTGTGTACTTGGAGATTGGTTGTGGTCCATTCTTTTTAGGACAGAAAATTGCCGATAAATGCAAATTGATTATTGGTATTGATTTTGCACCTAGTGGTTTAGTTATTGCCAGAAAAATGCTTGAAGAAAAAGGCATTAAGAATTATCTGTTGATACAGGGGGATATTTTAAGGATGCCAATAAAAGAAAACTTGATCGATTTAATTTATGGAGGAGGGGTAATCGAGCATTTTAAAAACACTCAAAAAAGTGTTGACGAGATATATCGGGTTTTACGTAAAAATGGGGTGAGTTTCAATACCGTACCACTTTTAAATTTGGGTGCCTTAACTTATCGACAAATTTGGGGGCATATACCCAATTTTCCCTTATTAAAAGAAATTACCGAATTTATCCATATCAAACTTTTAAAAGGTAAACACATGATTTTTGGTTATGAAATGTCTTTCATGAGCTCGTCTTTGAATAAAATGCATCTTAAATCTGGTTTTAGAAAAGTTGCGGTTGATAAATTTGAAGTAAATATTTATTTTGAATTTATCCCCGCATTGTTAAGAAGCCCCCTTATATGGCTAGCAAAAAATTCAAAGCTTTTTTGGCCGGTAGTTAAAGTAATCGGGACTAAATAAAAGGAATTTTAGGGAAGTAACCTTTTTTTATACCAAGCGATGGTTTTTTTCAGTCCTATATCGAAATTAGTTTTTGACTTAAACCCAAATTCTTTTTTTGCCAGGCTTGTATCCAAGAGTCTTCTGGGTTGGCCGTCTGGTTTTGTTTTATCCCAAACGATTATTCCCTTGAACCCGGTAATCTTTTTTATCTTTTCTGTCAGGACTTTGATTGAAATTTCATGTCCCGCTCCCAAATTTACCGGCTCCGTCTTATTATATTTTTCAACTGCCTTAATTATTCCTTCGGCCGCATCTTCAACATAAAGGAATTCTCTGGTTGCCTTGCCTGTTCCCCAAACAACAACTTTTTTGTCTTTGTTTTTGCAAGCTAAAAGAAATTTTCGAATTAAGGCTGGAATTACATGAGAAACTTTGGGGTCAAGTTTGTCTCCCGGTCCGTACAGATTCACGGGTAAAAGATAGACAACATTAAAACCATATTGTTTTCTGTAGGCTTGCCCTTGCACCAAAAGCATTTTTTTTGCGAGTCCATATGGGGCATTCGTTTCTTCTGGGTAACCGTTCCAGAGATTTTTTTCTCTAAAAGGGACGGGAGTAAATTTTGGATAGGCACAGATGGTGCCAAGCGCCAAAAATTTTCCAACCCCTTGTTTTTTGGCTGCCCTCATCATATTAACGCCCATTAAAATATTGTCGTCAAATAAATCAGCGGGGTGCTCTAAATTGTATCCAATTCCTCCCACATTGGCAGCTAAATGGATAACAATATCGATATTTTTACAGACTTTCAAACAATCTTTATAATTTCTGAGGTCATACTTTACAGATCTGGGGACATGAACAACAATATTTTTATCTTTAAGTCTTGTAACCAGATGACTGCCCAAAAATCCGGCTCCGCCGGTAACCAAAACCTTTTTCCCTTTCCAGAAATTGCTTGTTTTTTGGGAAGCACTTTTCATATAACTGGTTGATTATATACCTATTTTAGGCTGGGTAAACTTGAATAATATCTGTTTTGATTTTGATTTTATAATTTGGAAATCCTTTCTTAATAAACATTTTTATTTTTTTATAGCTATTTTCTTCTTTAAAAAAATGGGCATCGTCAATTAGAATAATATGCTTATATTTTCTATATTTTGAGATAGCCGTTATTTCCTGGCTAAGCGGACTATTATCAAAATTGAAATCGATTTTTGTAACAGTATGCGCATCAAGCCAAAAAAGACATCGCTGATTAATTTTTCTTAATAGTTGGGGTAAAATTGTTTTACTGTCACCTAAAAATAATCTAATTTTTTTCTCTTTAGAGAACACCCTTTTTATTATTCGATATAATTCTTTACTAATTTCTATAGAATAAATTCGACTAAAGTATTGTTTGGTAGCATCAATTGCTTCGCCGTAATATGTTCCGGTTTCTATAAGATTTTTAATTTTATATTTTT
>Ga0180007_10007699_pt1 | contig 10117 bp, 5 predicted proteins | sample MM_PC_MetaG_FD_121122 | JGI IMG/M metagenome (GOLD analysis project Ga0180007, IMG submission 121122) | Groundwater microbial communities from the Aspo Hard Rock Laboratory (HRL) deep subsurface site, Sweden - MM_PC_MetaG | ecosystem: Environmental > Aquatic > Deep subsurface > Groundwater... | reverse complement strand
TTCCAATGCATCAATGTTGTATAGCTACAATGCAAAGTATGGATATCAATTAGCTATTCCTTTAATACTGTATGCACCAAAAGATTTTGATCAAGGAGATACACCAATTCTCGATAACTTTAATAGTCAGGTTGCTAAGCTTCAGACAAATACCATTGAGCTACCAAACAAGACTGTTACCTGGGAAGACTTGAATCTTAATGATTTTGATGGAAGAGTAAAACTGTTTACAAAGGATAAAGTGGCGTTACAGAGTACTTCAAAGGATTTAACAACCAAACAGATTGCAATAATTAAAGAGTTTTTAACTACTAATGACATGGATACATATGTTAAGACCCTAGAGGGGACTCAGGTTAAGGATATGACTATTGAATATCCTGGTGGAAATGAAATATATACCCATGGTGTTAATATTGGATCATGGACATTACTTTGGAGAGGAAATAGTGACGCACAGATAACTGATGGGAAAACTGCAACTACTGATTCAGGTTCTACTGGTTCAGAAAGTATCTCATGGGGTAAGATATCCGCACTTGCGCTTACTGACTCTATTAATCCTTGCGCTTTGTCTGTTCTTTTAATGATGTTAATTGCGATTGCTACATACCACCCTAAGGACAAAAAACAGATATTGTGGACTGGATTAGCCTTTGTAGCGGCTGTATTCGTTACATATTTCATATATGGGTTATTGATTGTTAAAGCTTTTGAGGTAGTTCAGGGTATTAGTAGTATTAAATTGTATTTGTACAAGGGGCTAGGGGTAGGAGCAATCATTTTAGGATTACTCGAGATTAAGGATTTCTTCTTCTACAAACCTGGTTCTATTGGTACTGAGATGCCTATGATGTTTAGACCTAAGGTACAACAGATTCTAGCTAGGGTTACATCCCCAATTGGGGCATTTGGATTGGGTATGTTTGTTACTTTGTTCTTGCTTCCTTGTACTATTGGTCCTTATGTAATATTGGGAGGAATGTTGTCATATGGTGAGTTTGCTGGTGCATTACCATATCTTACTGTTTACAATTTGATATTTGTACTTCCTATGGTGGTTGTAATTCTTCTAGTGTTCTTTGGTTCTAAGAGTATTAAACAGGTTACGCAGTGGAGAGAGAAGAATGTTAAGGTTATGCATTTGATTATTGGGATTATATTTGTTCTCTTGGGTGTTTCTATGTTCTTCGGGTTGTTTTAAATAACCAAAATATTTCAATGGTTTGTTATATGAATTACCTATAATAGGGATTTTACTAACGATATGGGTATAAATACTAATGATTTATATCAATATTTATTAGTAATATAGTGATTTTGTATGGATATTTATCATGATATGTAATATATTCATGATTTCCGATTGTATCGGTGTGGGTGTTCGAGATGGTATCCAGTGGAGAAATTTTTATATGCCAAAGGCAATATATCAATTCTGGATACCATCCGAAAGGTCTAAAGAGAGAAAAAAAGTTATTTGGGCCACCATGAGGGATAGAGTTTCAAGCAGGGGTCACCATAAGGTGATTTTCCGAGTCTCCACTCATAGCCTTCAGCGGCTTTAAAAGTACCAGATTGAAAATAAAAAAACCGGACACAACGGTACTTGTAAGTATCGTTGAGCAAATCTCCAAGGGAGACCCAGTCATCTTTTTCAGTCCAGCGGGAAGTCCCGTTATCTCTCCACAAACCATACGAACCAATAAGACCTGGTTTGGTCTCAGCTTCGTATGTAACGTTATCTTGATATTGGTTCTCATACATAGCATTGTACATGCTTGCGAGCACAGGACTGTGTTTCCACGGCACTGCCAAAATCACGACAACAACGACAAGAACTACTACGGGAATAATCCATTTGTTTTTCATCTTAAAATTCTCCTCTCCCTTTTGGGGACTACAATCAAAATTGATTAATTAATAGTGTGTTACACGAACTTACAACCAATAATAACCCTAATGGCTCTAAGCTCGTGTAAACAAAGGGAATTAATATAGACCTTTTTAAAGAGCAGTATAAGTCATTTCTAACCTATAGTATATTATACCATACTCTCCATTTATTATACAATAATCCCCAATTTAAATCTCTATGCTAAAAAAAAAGAGGTATTTATATAGGTACTGTATTTCACTTAATAATTTGGTATATACTAAACATATCTAACCTGCCTAAATAGAATACTATGCAAGTAGCTATGTCTAAAAAGAAGAAATACTTGATACTCTTGTTTGTCATCTTAGCGTTAGCTGCTGCTACTGCAGGAATATATCTATTCATTAATCCAAATACAAATGATTCTGATTCATATACAGTAGATAAATATTCAGATGTAACCAATTGGTGTGATGCTAGTGTAGAGAATAGCACACTGTTTGTAGACTGTAAGGCATTACTAATCAATATTGATGAGAATAGTTGTTTTGAAGTACAGGTAATAACTAAAGATCAGGAATTAAAAGATTTAACAGTATGTGAGAATGGAGATTCTCTTTCATATACCAATGATGTATTGGGATACAAGAAGTTAATGCCTGTTGATATGGTATTTACATATACAAAGGAAGGGATATTACCAAACTATTCATTTAACAATGTCTCGTTTGATGAGGTGGATGAGGAATATATACAAGGAATAGTTAATGAAGATATAGAAGAGATCATGAATATGGATAAAAGTAGCACTACGATATTAAATAGCTTTGATTTTTGCCCTACTCCTGAGATATTGCCTGAATATATAGTTGAAAAAGAACAATATGCCAAGTACTGGGTTGAGAACATCCTTAGTGAGGATGAATACAGAAATGGTTATAACTATAATTTAGACGATACAACTATTCGTCTACTTTTCGCATGTGATTCAGTTGGCAATATTAATATCGAAGACGAGTGTCTTAAAAAGATTGGTCCTACCGTTTTTACAAGTTCAAAGTTAATAACTGTATCACCAATTTGGGGAAAATCATTTACTCCTACAGATCTTACCTTATTAAAAAGAATTTCCCTAATTTATGACAACCTCTTCCTTAATATTAAACAAAATTATCCTAATAACAATCTTAAACAACTTGACGAAGTAACACTTATGATAAATCAGAACTCTCAAATAAGTGAGGATACCTTCTGTGCTATTGGTAAAATATATAGTGCTGTTGCCAAGCAAGACAAAGTTGCAAGAGACAATTTAAATTACATAAAAGAGATAATTACTTCTAATATATCCCAATCCCAATCGGTTTTTTGTAGTGTGATTCCAGATAGTAAGAGTATTGACCAAGATGGACGATATCTTAGGTATAAGCTTATCAATGTAAATTCTTCTATTCAACTTCTTTCAGAATGCCTAAATTTACAAATATACATTAATGGGCAAAACATATAAGGGAGATCAAAAGTTATTATTGGGGATTCTTGCTGGTCTCATTCTGACCCTACTTTTTCCAAAATATATTTTTGCTACACCGTGTGCAGTCATAACAACGAGTTTTCCATGGTGCAAGGTAGAAGAAGGCAGAAGTTATTGCGCAGTTAGTGGTGGAACACGCTGCCCATGTCCAGATACGAATGAAGAGATTTATTGTATTCAAGGAGCTCATTATTATGATTGTGGTCAAACATCAGGTTTTTGCACCAGGTCTGCAAATATTTGGTATGACAATGGTAATATATGTTCATGTTGTACACCAACATGCAGTGGTAGTTGCACCATTCCCTCTTGCCCCTCTGGTAGTACTGATATAGTGAATGGTTGTTCCGTATCCTCTGTACAATCATGCTCTTACAGCAATAGTTGTAATACAGGGTCTTGTTCAGGAGGCTCTAGGACATGCTATTATGCTGAAACAAATCTCTCTTTTGTACAATCAAATGGCTCTACCTCAGGCCCTACTTCTGTAAGCATGACAGTAGATGGTAAAACATATCCTCTCTCAACCAACCCAGCTGCTCCTACACATATAAAACTTCCCGCATTGGGTTCATCTAACGTTCAGATAACTACACCAACCTTTACAGCCCCATTAACATCTCGAGGAGCTAATTACTACTATCAAGCAAACAACTATGGAAATAGCAATGAATGGGAAACATGGACCACATGTTCTGGTATTGCTGGAGAAGATTTTTGTACTACAATGCCCAATTCAAGCAATACTCAATCCTTTGTACCAACGTCTAAAACAGTAAATCAAGTACTGAAAGAGGGTGCAACAGGAGAAATATCGGCAATGTATGCTACTACAGACAAATGTAATAACACATACAAATATTCTCTGCCTACAAAAGGATACTATGTAGTTGATTACATCCCTGATCCTCCAGATCCATGTACACCTGGAGACCCTACATGTACATGGATTCCTGAAATTGGTACAAATACTACCAACAGGGGTTGTACATCTCTCACATATACTGGAACCGAAGTTAACAATGAACTACACATTAATGCTGGAGTTACAGATACTGATAGTTTGGACGAAATCCAAGCCTTCACACTCTGGTTTAGTAAAGATACAAATGTTCCTACGGTTGGTACAATATCTGCATCATACACAGGAAGTGTAAATACAGACCTAGGAATAATGATTAAGAAGAATGGAAGTGATTGGAACAATCCAAACATATATACCACCAACTCTGACCTTACATGGGGGTTAATATCTCTTACAGATGGAGTCGGATATATCAATATCGCTGGAACAAACATAATTGAAATATCTGATATATCTGTAACTCAAGATACCAACGTCATATTCGATTACAAGATAAAATTCATAAATAACGATTCAAACCTCTCAGGAATGTACAACATCTACGGAGGATCCCTAGACACTTTCATGATCAATGGAAATCTCTTAGACCAAAGTTACTTCTACAAATTCTTTAATTGGGGTGTAGATCTTGTAAACCCTACTGTAGAAGAAATAACTCAACAAATTGTAGACCCACAAAACACATACATGACTTGGAGTAATGATGATACAGATAGCGGTATCGGAAGAACTGTAATAAATGCATATAGGTTAGGAGGGGTATCTACAGATCCTGAAGGTATAAAACTGTTCCTTCCAAGTGCATATACTACTCTTCTCAATGCCATAACTCTTGACCCCAATATTCAAATACCTTCGGATAATGAAATTGGACTCTACAATGATATTAATGCCTGGAAGTTCAATAACAACACTGGCGAAAGAGATCTTGTAAATGTTGGTGATAATGAGAGTGGAAAGATTGCCTTGTACATAACAGCATATGACAAAGCTTGTAACACTAATGGTACTACTGATGAAATAGATCTTAATCCATGGTTTGCAACAAGAGGGGCTACTGTATACTCTCAAGGCAATATATCCTCTACTGCAAAAGATGTAGCTGGACTTCCATACCTAGAGGATGTATTTAATTCTAAAACAGGAATGAATTCTGACCGAATTGATACGGGTACAGAGCTACTCTCTACCAGAAATACTTCAATCTCTAATTTAATTCACTCTAACAGTGGCGCCACAATGGCCACAAGTATAGAAGATTCGAATAACACAAAAGGTCTGTGGTATACCAGACTGTTCAACAAGCTTGGGAAGTACAAAGCAGAATTAACCTCCTTTAACAAGTCTTCTGCTGATACAAAAGTTTCAGATAGTTGTGATGGAACGGAATGTTACATGTACTCTACAGAAGATATCTCCATTCCTTCAGGCTATGTATGTGATGAAAAAACACTGTTCATTACAGAAAAAGACATACATATTAATCCTGACGTAAACAGTAACGGAAGCTCTCTAAGTGGATGTATATTTTTAGCAAAGAACAATATATATGTAGATGCAGGAACATTTAAATCAACTGGTTCTAAGGTCCTCTATGATTACATTGAAGGATTCCTCATAGCAGACAACCAGATAATCGTTACTGTAGCAGATGGATCACACCTTCTAAGAGATGGCGTTGAGATATTTGGAGGTGCTGTAGCATTTGGTACAACAGGAGGAGAGGGGATATCAATACAAAGAAACCTAAGACTCTACAGTCAGATTAATCCTACTGTGGTAATAACATATGACAACAAATATTCAAGTATATCTACAATATTCTTTGGGACTGAGTACAACCTGTACAAACAGGAGGTTGGATTTAAGACTTTCTAGAAAATTCTAACCCTTACAGAATTAATAATGATATACTGGATATATATTTAAACTGCATTACTTTAGCATGTCCAAACCATTCCTATACTTTGATACCGAAACCACAGATATACAGATAAAAGACCTCATACAACTCGCTTTTGTTACAGACACAGACGTCAAATTAAATATGTATTTTAAGCCAAAACAAGATATTGCCTTTGCAGCAATGGCAGTACATCATATAACCCCAGAATTTTTAGCAGACAAACCATATCTTGAAGAAGCCAAACTACCATTAGAAAATATAGATCCTGATTTCATTGGAGAAACACTAGAAGACTATCTACATTTCCTTGCTGACAAATATATATGGGTAGCACATAATGTTGATTTTGATCTTGAAGTTATGGAGAGGAAAGGAATCAAAATACCCAATACCATCTGTACCCTCAAACTAGCTCGAAACATGTTCTACGATGGAGATCATGACATTGAAAGTTATGCCCTACAGTTCCTCAGATACTATCTTGGACTATACAAAACAGAAGATCTAGATCACAATACAGCCCACGATGCCTTAAGTGATGTCTACTTCTTGCGTGATTTATTCCATTATATGCAAGAGCACAGCACCCTAAGTGCCGAAAACATGATCCTCATATCTAAAGAACCTCAGTTTATGAGACAGATGACATTTGGGAAATATGCAGGTAAAACACTAGAAGACATTGCAAGAACAGACCGTGGATATCTAGAATGGATAGTAGATACAATGGCAGACAAAGCTGATCTACAATGGAATGCAAAAAGAGTATTGGGAAACGATTTAAAATTGTTTTAGAAACTGTGAAGAAAGTAATGAATAAAAAGAATACATATTTAATACTCCTGTTATCCTTTTTCTTTGTCCTACTCCTAGGTACTGGTGTCTATTTCCTAATTCAAGCAAAAACTGATTCATCACCAAAATACAATGTTGATAAATATGAGGATGTAACTAATTGGTGTGATACAAGCACAAATGACAACCAATTAAATATAGACTGTAAAGCCCTATTACTTGAAATCAGAATAATTGATGAAAACCATAGCTGTGCTGACCTTCAAGTAATTACCAAAGAGAATGAATTAAAAAATATTTCAATATGTGAGAACAATGAAGTCATATCATATTCTAATGATGTGTTAGCATACAAAAAACTAATGCCTGTTGATATGGTATTTACATATGATAAAGGAAATGACACTAACGATTATGTGTTAAGCTCTGTTTCTACAATAAAACTCGAAGAATCATATATACAAGATATTGTGAACAAAGATATTGCGAATCTAGTTACGTTAGATCCCAAAACTACAACAATACAAAATAGTGTGGATTTCTGTCCAGCACCTGAGATTCTGCCAACATATATCTCGCAAGAGAATAAGAATAAGTACACAGATTTCTACAATAATAATATCCTCACAGAAAAAGAATATACTGATCTATATACTGAGGAGTTTTCGACTGCTTTCCTAGAAAATTGGACTAATCCTACAATTAAAATTTTGTTTGGGTGTGAAAGCTCATCAAGGTTAGGATACAAGACCATCTGTAAAAATGTCATAGGAGATGAATATGAAAATACTGAACTGACAGCTCTACCGTCAGTAGTCTCTGACTGGAACAGCACGCTTAATACTGACAAGGATTTAATAAATCTAAAAAACATTTCCTTAGTATCCGATGGTATGCAATACAAGCAAACACACGCAAATTACTACTTACCTTCAATCATAGATTACCTGTTTAAATTCATCTCTGACTCAGGAAGCAATCAAATTGTGTACTGTAGTGATTATAAAATATACGAGGGACTATCCCAATATAACAACAAAGCGAAGATTCAATTAGAACAGATTAGAACTTTGACAGCGACAAATATTTCAACTGCCTCTTATATGTGCCTAGATACCTTAGATAAAAAAATATATAGTAAAGAAGGAATATATTTAAAGACTTTGAATACAGAGGATACCCCTGTGTTACATATATATAATGAGTGTAATAATCTATATCAATTCATATCGAATGAATAAACCATTAACTCATAAAATTAGATTTCTTATATACTTATCACTTGTTATTGGCATTTCCCTTGTTATTTTTAGTATTCTACATCCACAGAACAATATATATGCAGGCTGTACAACATCATGCTCTCCAGACGCAAGTTCCTGTTCATTGCGGGATTCTCCGTGCGGAGAATCATTAGCAGGATGTGCAAGTGGACGATATGAACCCCCTGGGAAAGCATATTGTTGTCCACCCAAAGTAACCTGTACCTGCACTCCAGGAGCATGTACTGGTTGTACTCCCGTATGTGCTTCAGGACAAACTACTACAGTAACTGGCCCATTATGTGTTTCCGGTGCCGTAAGCAGTTGTACCGGCTCAAACGGATGTACCGCCTGTACATTAACTGGGAGCGCCTGTTATTACCTTGAAACCAATCTTACACCCTCAATACCAACAAGTATAAGTATGATTGTAGAAGGTACAACATATCAACTCTCTACGGATCCTCTCAATCCTACACACATAAAACTCCCTGCGCTTAGTTCTTCTAATGTACAAGTATCGTTACCAACATTTACAGCACCTCCAACATCGAGAGGTGGAGGATATTACTTCCAAGCCAATAACTATGGAGTAGGCGATGAATGGAAAACCTGGACTACATGTTCCGGTGTTGCAGGAGAAGATTTCTGTTCAACAGTACCAAACACAAACAATACCCAAAGTTTTGTTCCTACAACCAAAACAGTCAATCAAGTTCTTAAAGAGGGTGCAACTGGAAAAATATCTGGAATGTATACAACAACTGATAAATGTAACAACACATATAAATATTCACTTCCAAGAGAAGGATATTATGTAGTAGATACATTGCCAGAAACACAACCAATTGTTATACCTCCAGATATAACCGTCAATGGCTGTGTCTCATCAACATACACAGGTTCAGAAATTAATAATCCTCTCCACATTGAAGCTACAACCTCAGATGTAAACTCAAATGACGAAATACAAGCCTTTGTTCTTTGGTTAAGCAAAGATAGCTCAGTACCAGCTTCAGCAGATATAACCGCTTCATACACTGGTAGCACGGATACAGACTTAGGGATAATGATTAGAAAAAATGGCAGTGATTGGAGCAACCCAAGCATATATGCTACAAATGTGGATTTAACCTGGGGACCAGCAACTAATGGATATGTACAGATAAATGGTGAGAATGTAATTAGAATATATGACATTTCTGTAACGCAGACAACCAATCTCATATTTGATTACAAGCTCGAGTTTCTTTCAAACTCAAGCGACATGTATGGAATGTATAACGTATTCGGCCAATCTATAGACTCATATATGATTAATAGCAATGTTTTGGATCAAAGCTATATCAGTAACCTGTTTAACTGGGGTATAGACCTTACAAATCCGACAGTAGACGACATAACTCAACAAGTTCAAGATCCAAGTAATACAGAACTCACCTGGAGTACAACTGATAGCACAAGTGGGATACTGAGAGTAATCATGAATGGCTACAGAACAGGAGGAACAGAAACAGATATAGCTCAGCTATTCTTACCTACTGAATATACAATTAACAAGGGCAATCTGACCCTTGGGGCAACACCACTGACCTCTGAGATAGGACTATTTAATGATTCAAATGCATGGATATTTGATAGTAATACTGGAGAAACAGATCTTCTAAATATTGGTACAAACGAGGGAGGCCAAATTGATATATATCTAACTGCATATGACAATGCGTGTAATACAAATAGTATAAGGGAAGAGATAGATCTTAATCCATGGTTTGCAACAAGAGGTGGAAATGTATATTCACAAAACAATATCTCAACCACAGCAAAAGACGTATCTGAAGTCACCGCACTAGATGGCGTATTCAATATTAACACT
>Ga0180007_10007698_pt1 | contig 10117 bp, 7 predicted proteins | sample MM_PC_MetaG_FD_121122 | JGI IMG/M metagenome (GOLD analysis project Ga0180007, IMG submission 121122) | Groundwater microbial communities from the Aspo Hard Rock Laboratory (HRL) deep subsurface site, Sweden - MM_PC_MetaG | ecosystem: Environmental > Aquatic > Deep subsurface > Groundwater... | reverse complement strand
GATGTTCCCTTCAGTGGGGTAACGAGCGCAACCCCCGTTCTGAGTTAAATATTCTCAGGAGACTTTCTAATTTTTTATTAGAAGGAAGCGGGGACGACGTCAGGTCAGCATGGCCCTTATATCCGGGGCAACACACATACTACAATGGAGCCGACAATGGGTTGCCAAGCGGTAACGCGGAGCTAATCCCATCAAACGGCTTCTCAGTGGGGATTGAGGGCTGCAACTCGCCCTCATGAACATGGAATTGGTAGTAATCGCAGATCAGCATTGCTGCGGTGAATACGTTCTCAGGTTTTGTACAAATCAAATTGCGCCTTCCGGTTGCAATTTCTAACCGGTGTAAGTCCGGTCAAAGAAAGATAAATTCTTTGAAGCGAAATAACATCCTTTGACAGTGATGTCAGAGAGAAAAGGGTTAAAGTAGCAATTTTCAGCTTGAAGTTTAAACGGTTCTATGACTCTTGCGACCATTCGTACAGATTGGGAAGCATTTATCATATAAAGCATAGAATAATTGGGCTCGAGATGAAAACAAAATGAAATTACAATCACGAAGGGAGATCTGATATCGACCTTTAAGTAAAGGAAAGTTTTGGTGCGAACCGAAACTTAAGTAAATATCAGAAGTCTGCTGTATTCGTAGTACTTTTAAACTCTTAAAAGGAAGGAATACTTTCTGTTTTAATTAACAGAACGTCCGCCAAGGTACGGGAAAACCGTGCGCCTGGTGGGGAGAGAAGCACAAAGAGTAATCTTAGTGACTATCTCAGAACACCGCCGATTTTAATCGCGCGTGGCAGTCATATTTTCTAGTAGGTTAAAATCCTACCTAGTAGCCAAAAAAATTCAGCAGCCCTAGCAGGGTAACTTGCGGGGCGGAGGGCTTGAGGCAAAGGGCAGGGATAGTATTTATAAACTTAGGCGACTTTTGTTGGGCGGTCAGAAGGAAGTCTCCTAGAAAAAAAGTTTACTATTCATGTCTGGAAAAGAAAATATGATGACCCATGGAGATCCTTACAGGATGAAGGTAATTGCCTGTAAGGAAGTCAGCTTTACCATAGTAGGTACTTGACCATTTCGGATTATCTTTGGTAATCTTAAATGTGAAGTACTGAAGGGAAAAACGTAATGATAACTCCTGATTACATAAACGGACTTACTGAAGGAGAAGGTTGTTTTTTAGTTTGTTTGAGAAAAGATAATCGAATAGAACTTCGATTTTTTATAGCTCAGGCAATAGGGAATAAGCCTCTTTTAGAAGAAGTAAGAAAGTTTTTTAAAGTTGGGAGTGTCTATCAAAAATCAAACGTAAAAGGAAAGTTACCGGCTTATGTATTTGAAATTTCTAAAAGAGATGACATTTACAAAGTGGTAATTCCATTCTTTCAAAAACACAAACTTCTTGGCATTAAAGCCAAATCGTTTGCAGTATTTGAAGAAATTGGTTTGATTGTTAAAGGTAGACAAGATAAGAGAAAACTTACACCCAATGAACTTAGTTATATTACTAAGTTAAGGGCGGGAATGAATAAACATTACGGCTCGCTAAGTGCGGGAAAACCGCTCGCTTAGTGGGAACGCGCAATAACCTTAATGAAGCGCAATCCGTCAAGTTAGTGAAGTTGGGGGCACCCGAATGTCCATTGTATGGGCAGAAGGTGACACCAGCGACAAGAATTAAGTCGTAAAATTGTTGCGACCTGTAGCTGCGAAGTTACAGAAAAATCCAACTGTATCGGTGAAACCTAAAGTTTTTTTAACTATGGCAATACCGAGGGAAGTTTTAAATAACCCCGTAGAGACTACACGTTGGCCCTCTAATAAAATGGAGCGGATGATATAGTCCATACCTCTCGAAAGACGAGGAAGAATTATGAACAAGGTATCCCTACTGGAAGGTGGGGATGGATCACCTCCTTTCTAAGGAGTAACATCCAGTTTTTAAGTACGCCGTTTTAACTTTACAAAAACGGGTAACGCTTCCGGTCATATCCTGGACACTTTTGAAGTATTAATCTATAAGCGTTTAGACAAAAACCCGCATTTAATGTGCGGGTTTTTTGATGGTCAAATATGATAATTAAAGCTTAGCCATTTTTCTATAAAAATGATAAACTATGTAAGTTTTGGGTGCGTGGCTCAGTGGTAGAGCGCGTTCCTGATAAGAACGAGGTCCATGGTTCGATCCCATGCGCACCCACCAAAATCAGCCCTATTGACTCTCCTTTAAATCTTCCGTATAATCTTTCTTACCTTTAAGGTAACGTTATTTAATGAAAACTGAATTATTTTCTAAAACAAGCGCGGACCTTTTGCGTGTGTAGGGAATAACCTTGATTTTCATTATAGCCGGCCTTAAAAGCCGGTTTTTTTATTGTTTGCACATTTAACATAAAGTTGGTAGACGAGGGCCCGAAGTTTACCTGGCTGAACGCTTCATTTGCAATGAAGAGGTAGGGAGTTCGATTCTCCCCGGGTCCACCGGAGAAAGTAGTTAGTAGAGAGCGATCTTTTTGAAAGGTCGCTGTCTAGTAATTATTTTTTTCTGGCTTGTTCTTTGACAACTGAAGAGAAAGGCCGCTACACATCTAGGTGGTGTGTAGCATGTTTTTACAGACGCAGACAGTGAATGCCTTGGCTCTTTTTTCCGAAGAAGGACGTACATAGTCACGATAGTCGTCGGGGAGCTGCTACGAAGCTTTGATCCGACGGTGTCCGAATGGGGTAACCCACCTCTTTATGGGGTATTTAATTGTAAAAAAATTCTCTAGTAGAATTTATAGCGGTTAATTTGGGAACCCGGGGAACCGAAACATCCAAGTACCCGGAGGAATATAAATCAACGAGATTTCGTCAGTAGCGGTGAGCGAAAGCGAAACAGCCTAAACCTTATTTGTGCTTGCATAAGTAAGGGGTTGCAGGAGCCCAATGTGGGATCTGAAAACTTAGTGGAATGACTTGGAATAGTCAATCAAAGAAAGTGAAAATCTTGTACACGAAAAGTTTTTAGACTCTAGGGATTTCCTAAGTAATGCGGAGTACGTGTCTCTGCATGAATCCGGGGGAACCATCCTCCAAGGCTAAATAAAAAAAGAGACCGATAGTGAACTAGTACCGTGAGGGAAAGGTGAAAAGAAGGGTGAGACACCCAATGAAATAGAAACTGAAACTGTTTGCGAACAAACCGAGAGAGCTCTCGCAAGGGAGTGATCTCGTGCCTATTGAAGAATGAACCGGCGAGTATATATCTAGTGCTTTGGTCTAACTCCATGATTGGAGGGAGGCATAGCGAAAGCGAGTCTTAAAAGGCACAATAATGCACTATGTATATGACCCGAAACCAGGTGAGCTAACCATGAGCAGGGTGAACTCTATCTAACGATAGTGGGAGGCCCGAACTAGTCTGGGTTGCAATCCAGTTGGATGACTTGTGGTTAGAGGCAAAATACCAATCGAACCTGGAGATAGCTGGTTCTCCCCGAAAAGTCTATAGGGACCACGCTACGTTGACTTGTTTCTGGAGGTAGAGCACCGAATGGGTTAGAGAGCGTAAGCAATTTAACTCAACCGAACTCCGAATTACAGTAAACAATACCGTAGTAGACAGTCGCATCGGGCTAAGCTGATGCGGCAAAAGGAAAACAGTCCAGATTTTCGGCTAAGGCCTCTAAATCTATATTAAGTTTCAAAGGAAGTTTGTGTCCATAAACAGCCAGGAGGTTGGCTCAGAAGCAGCCATCCTTTAAAGATAGCGTAACAGCTCACTGGTCGACGGACGCAGGCGCCAAAAATTTATCGAGGATTAAATATAGTGCCGAAGCCAGAAGTGTCTTAACTTAATTGTTGTGGCGCGGTAGGGGAGCGTTCCATGTGCAGTGAAGGTGAACTGTGAGGTTTGCTGGAGAGCATGGAAGTGAGAATGCCGGTATGAGTAGCGTACAAGGAAAGTGAGAATCTTTCCCACCGAATACCCAAGGTTTCCGTTGCAAGGTTCGTCCACAACGGGTTAGTCGGTACCTAAGGCGAGGCCAAAATGGCGTAGTCGATGGAAGACTAGTTAAAATTCTAGTATTTAGTTTAAATCACTCTCCGCAAGGAGCATGCGCGAGCATGGTAGTTGGGGGTTGACTAAACAGGAAGATAAGAGCCAGTCCATGAAGTCTGGTGCAAGCTGTTAAATAGTGTCCTTCGGAAAATCCAGGGATGTGATTAATTGAGCAGCAATGCAAAGTCTTGCGTGAGCGGGGCAATTCTTAATATTTCAGTTTATAGAAAAAGACTCGCAACGAGATTTAAATTAAGCCGTACCGCAAATCGACACAGATGGGTTGGTCGAGAAGACTAAGGTGATCGAGAGAAGGATGTTTAAGGAACTCGGCAAAAAAACTACCTGTAACTTAGGGAGATGGGTTGCCTGGCGCAAGCTAGGCCTCAGCGAAAGTTTATTAGCCGACTGTTTATCAAAAACACAGGTCCGTGCAAAAGCGAAAGCTTAAGTATACGGGCTGACACCTGCCCAGTGCTGGTAAGTTAAAGGGAGAGATGGTTTTCCGCAAGGGAAACTGTTTTGAACTAAAGCTCCAGTAAACGGCAGCAGTAACTATAAACACAGTTGTAGTTACGTAGGTTTAAAATCCTACCGTCTTGAAAGACAAGACGCAAAATTTGGCCATATGCTGGAAACTCCGGGAATGCAGCGATACTTGACTTAATTATAGGATCAGTACTATAATTCCGCTCAAGTGAAAATTCGTCTGCTGCGGACAATCAGCAGGAAAGAAAAGGTTTTATGGAATCGGATCAGAAAAAGGATGCAAAGGGAATAATTAGACATTATGTAATTGGAGGAATGCCTCCTTCATCAACAATTGAAGAGAAGGGGGGACAGGTCGAGGTATATGAAGATGTACTTCGAACAATAATAGGTTGGTCTGGGTTAACTGTTGAAGAAGTTGAAGCAGCAATAGAAGCTGCACCAGACACAATAGAGAATTCTAAAGATGTGCCTAATTACAAACCTTTGTATTTTGAAGCTTTAAAAAGGATTAAAAAATCCTGAAATCTTTTATCCTCAACGACTATACGCCAAACTTTGTAAGTTCGTTACTTACATTGATGATATAGTCTGAACTTTACAGCGATGTAAAGACTACGTATTTTTAATAATCGTAGCAAGTAACATAGTTAAACTGTTCTACGGTGAGGGCTATAAAGAACTGCCGTAGTAAAATCTAGCTATATGCTGGAAACACTCAAGAATCTGACAGTACCTCTTAAAGGTGAAAATCTGAATCAGTATGAGTCAATCAGCAGGAAAGACTGTAATTTATTACAGAATCCTCAGAGACTACACGCTAGAGTATTTTTCAGTTAAATGAAAAATACAAGATATAGTCCAAAACTCAAATGTTTTGAGCGAAGCCCCTTGTCGGGTGAGTTCCGACCTGCATGAATGGTGTCACGAGCTAATAACTGTCTTAAACGTTCACTCGGCGAAATTGCGATGGCTGTGAAGACGCGGCCTAATTCCACCTGGACAAAAAGACCCCGTGGAGCTTTACTGCAGTTTGACATTGATTTGTGCATTTTAATTGCCAAGTAATAGGAGGGAGCCGCAAGGCGACAATGTGAGACCTCTCGTTGAAATGTAGCAGATCTTACCTGACACCGATGAATACTCGGTGAGGGAAAGTGTTAGATGGGCAGTTTTACTGGGGCGGTACCCTGCCAAATTGTAACGCAGGGGTACAAAGGTTGGCTTACTACGAATGGAAACCGTAGGGAAAGCATAAAGGTTTAAGCCAGCTTGACTGCAAGAGGGACACCTCGAGCAGGTACGAAAGTAGGTCTTAGTGATCCCCCGATACCACATGGGTGGTACGGGGCTTAACGGATAAAAGCTACCCCGGGGATAACAGAGTAGTCGCGCCCGAGCGTCCATAGCGACGGCGCGGTTCGCTACCTCGATTAGATAGCCGAAGTCGAGGATAAAGTGGCTCATAACGGTGAAATCCCCCTTGTGTTTCGGGATAACTTTGGTTATTCTGAATATGGAGGGACAATACCGTGGGAAGTTGCAAAATAAGCAAAGGCTGGAGCAAGAAGTTGGATTTAATTAAAAGACTTTTAAGTTTAAACGAAGAACAAAAGTCAATTATTTTCGGATCACTTCTTGGTGATGGTACGATGTGGCTTGGCAAAGGAGGTATAAATACCAACTTCAAAATAGAACATGGGTTGAAACAAAAAGAATTAGTTTTCTGGAAATATGAAAAACTGAAGAATTTTGTTTTTACAGAACCTAAGATAAGTTTTAGATATACAAACGATGGTACGAAATATCCTAAATCATGGTGGTTTAGGACAGTCAGACATCCTGATTTAACTAAAATTTACAAGTTGTTTTATTCTGGAGAAGGTTACAAAACTGGCCATAAAATAGTTCCCAATAATAGTTTTTTGGAAAGATATCTTAATCCTGAAGCATTAGCAGTATGGATTATGGATGATGGATCATTCAATAAAAAAATTATTGATATCAGTACCTATTGTTTTTCTCTTGAAGACATCAAGAGATTACAAGCATTTTTGGGAGAGAGATTTTTGATTAGCCCTAATTTCTACAGAGATAGGAATAAGGGATACAGAATTTATTTTAATCAAAAACAAACCAACACATTAATTCAGATAATCAGTCCATATTTTATTAATTCAATGAAATACAAGATTGGTTTTGCAACCCTGTAACGACTGGAGGCTCGAAAAGCTATTCGAGCTGAAGATATTGATCTTTAGATCAATATAAAACGCCACTACTCAAGTAAACATTTGAGTAAAGGTATAGTCTACGCCATTAGTAATAATGGGTTTTAAAATTACATATTTTTTATGTAAGTGGTCGGCTCATCCTTTCCTGGCGCTGAAGAAGGTGCCAAGGGTTAGTCTGTTCGCCTATTAAAAGGGTACGTGAGCTGGGTTAGCGCGAGTAAGCGCTATGAGCCCCTCTAGCAGAGTAATCTCTAGAGAGAAAATTGGCTTATAACGGTGAAACCCAATTGATAAATAATCGTAGGGTAATACCGTGGGAAGTCGGAATCTTTTTCAAGATTCTTGACCCCGTAGAGACTTAGGGTTGACACCCTGGACTCACAGTTAAATGTGGGTAATACGCCAGACCCCGATTAAAAATCGGGACATGATATAGTCCATACCTCTTAGTAACAAGAGAAAAGTATGTCAGAACGTCGTGAGACAGTAAGACTATGAGATATATATAGTCGTCCAAGTTGTCTCGCTATTGCGGTTTTTTGAAGTAAAGAGGCTGTTTTATTTAGTCTTTTTTGTCCAAATTTAGAAATCAATAGATGTAAATCTGGCTGTATGCTGGAAACACTCAAGAATCTGAGGGTACTTATTTTAAATAAGTAAAAATCCTTTCAGTGGAGTCAATCAGCAGGAAAGATCTTTAATTTATTTTAAAGAAATCCTCACAGGCCATATGCCAGAGTACTTTTTAAAGTACAAGATATGGTCGGACCCCTATAGCGATATAGGGAGCTAACAAGAATGCAAAATTGGTTAGCCACAAAAGTTTGTGTAACAATTATGTCGGACTCTATCCGGTGGAATCGTTCGAGTCTTGAAGGAAGCTCTCCTCAGTAAGTATTGCTGCCATGCGTAGTAATATGTATGGTCACACTAGCTAAAATCGGTGAAATCCTGTATCATCAGAAATGATGGTCCTAGATAAATACAGGACAATACCGAGGGAAGGTCTCTTTTTAAAGAGAGAGGAAGCTGCTTATATTGCTGGTTTTTTTGATGGTGATGGTAGCGTTAGAATTCAACTACAACCAAGGAAAAGATCTAGATTTGGTTTTCGCGTCCGCACAATAATTTCTTTTGCTCAAAAAATTGGGCATGAGGAAGAACTTAAGTGGATACGAAAAAAGCTTGGTATCGGCTATCTTTATACAAGGAATGACGATATGAGCGAATTGAAAATCGAAGGTTTTGAAAGGGTTGAAGCTATTCTAAAGAAGCTACAACCATTTGTTCTCTTTAAGAAAAAACAAGTAGCCTTAGTTTTAAAGGCATTGTCTATCTTAAACAAAAAAGATCCAGATATCTTAGCAGTTGCTAAAATATCTGATTTACTTTCGGGAATAAATTACGCAACCACAAAGAAGAAATACACAGCAAAAGAAGTGGCAGAATTTTTAAAAAGATATACCCCCGTAACGACTTAACTCCATAATGGGGTTGGATGGATAAGTATCCATAATAACGCTAGCTCCTGTTTTTAAAACAGGATGAAGGTATAGTCTAACACCTTGGTAACAAGGATTATGTTGACGAGAGGACCAGGAGGGGGGAATCCCTGGTGTGCCGGTTGTTTCGTCAGAAGCAACGCCGGGTAGCTACATTCCCAAGTGATAACCGCTGAAAGCATCTAAGTGGGAAGCACATCCTAAGATTAAGACTCGTTATTAAACCCCTGAAAGACCATCAGGTTGATCGGCTGGAAGTGGAAGCGCCGTAAGGCATTAAGCTTACCAGTACGAATTGGTTGACAAAAAATATCTTGCGTTTTAATTAACGCGAGGCTTTTCTCTTCGGTTTTGAAAGAATAAACCTTTCAAATTAACATATTAAGAAAATAAAGATTTTTTTAAAGAAGCCTGTTTTATAATAGGTTTACTGAAAAAGGTCTGGTGATTTGTGCAAAGTGGAACAACCCGATCCCATTCCGAACTCGGAAGTTAAACGCTTTAGCGGAGACGATAGCTGTCGGGCAACTGACCGTGAAAATATCTCATCGCCAGACCTTTTTCAGTGGTATGATTGTTGTGGGGAAGATGCTCAATCTAGAGAAGCAGAAAGTAGGTTAAGAAAAATTATAGATGTCTCAAAAGCAAAGCTTAATGGTTTGAGACAAGGTGAACTATCAGAGAAAATGCTTCTCTTCGATTTTCCTCAAGGAGACGGGCAAACAAATTTCGATTTGGATACAACTCTTCATAGACTAATTTATACTAATTTTGTAGAAGTTGAATCTTTTGGTGGGGAAGCAACAAGGTTTAAAAGATCATTTTGGGAAGCTAAAGACGGCAAAATCATAATCCGAACTTCGATTGAGAATCCTGCGAGGAGTGGTCGGGGCATGTCTGACGTTCTGGTGTCAAATTTTGAGTTGAGCAAAAATGGCAAATCTTGTTTAAAAATTGAAGTTGATCCAAGACCAAAAGGAGGAGTCGAAATATATGAATCTTTGCATGGATTTGCGGAACAATTAGGTAGTTTTGGAGATAAACTCAAATCAACTCTGACTCAATTTGGGCTTTTGAGTGATTTGGTGATGTCAAAAGCATCATTTGTTTTAGAAGGTGGCAAAGCTGGGACGGGCAGTGAGTTTGAAGTTCAATTCTCTGAAGAAAATCCACAGAACTTTCCTGCAATTTCTGTGGGTTTTTTGCAAAAAGATGACAAGATCTATGCGAGTGCTGGCCCAAATATTAAAGAGTGGCTTATGCCTCTTAATCCGTTAGAAGGTAGCCATTCAAAATTGATAAATTTTATTCATAACTTGCAAGAATTGGCTGGTTTTAGTGATAGTGATGATATTTCAATAGGAATGCATTTTCCAACTACATGGAAAAGGATAGGTTAACCCTTTTTCTTTTAATGAATGTTCGCCTGCGGAGAAAGCGGAGACGATAAGCAAAGCTTGGCCAATCAGAATTGGTAGCTGTCGGGCAACTGACCGTGAAAATATCTCATCGCCAGACCTTTTTTAGTGGGATTACTGCTTGACAAGAGGAAGAAGAAGAAGCTACAATCGCCCCAGAAATGAGGTGATTTTTAATGGCTGTAGAATATGTAGAAGCTGGACAAAGATTTGCGGGAGGGATTTTAACAGAAGCAGGTGCCGAACAAGTAAATGCCCATAGAGCCAGACTTGGAAGAGGAGAGAAAGAGTCCGTTGCGGTAAGGCTTATGAGAACTGGTACATCGAATACGCGCGAATTGACAGACGAACAAATAAAAGCAATAAGCTCAACACCTTACTGATAGGTTTATAGATTGTTATTTTTCCTTGTTTCTTGTATAATAT
>Ga0180007_10007697_pt1 | contig 10117 bp, 9 predicted proteins | sample MM_PC_MetaG_FD_121122 | JGI IMG/M metagenome (GOLD analysis project Ga0180007, IMG submission 121122) | Groundwater microbial communities from the Aspo Hard Rock Laboratory (HRL) deep subsurface site, Sweden - MM_PC_MetaG | ecosystem: Environmental > Aquatic > Deep subsurface > Groundwater... | reverse complement strand
GGCAATGATCCAGCTTTTATCGGCATCGCCAAGGTATTTGGCGGCAAGCGAGGTCAACGTATCGCCGAACTGGACAATGACCGGGATAAAACGGGGTGTTCCCTCCGACTGGGGCAGATGCACTATTCTGGCGGGAGCCGTCGCGCACCCATGCAGGAGCAGCACCATAAAGAGCGTGCCCAGGATACGGAAAAATGACCGCAACCCCGCGGCGGGAAAAAACTTATTGATCAGCATTCTTCGTTTTGAGGCTAAGAAAACGGTAAGTCTTGATGGGCTCGGAGGAACCGACCACCTGCAGCGCATCCAGCTGTTCAACCAGAACCTGATCCTTGATCTGACTGTAAATCCCCTCGGCCAGGATGATCTCTCCCGGCTCCCCCAATCCGATGAGCCAGTAGGCCTCTTTGATACTCTCACCGATGGAACTGTACTCGACTTTGGAGTGGGAGCCGATATTACCGGACAGGACAATACCCGAACTGATACCGACACAGACGTTGGAGAGCAGGTGACTCTCCAGTTCACTGCCGGCTGCCAATGTCTGCTGCAGTTCCACTGCTGCGCGCAGGGCGCGGGCGGTATGCTCCTCCCGGTAAAGGGAAACTCCGAAGATGCCGACCACCGCGTCACCGATAATCTTGTCAACATAACCGCCGTGTTTGCTGATGATTCTGGTGACGATTTCGATATACTTGTTCATGGCGGTGACCACATCTTCCGGTTTTGCCGTGCCGGCATAGGAGCCAAAGCCCTTTACCCCGGCAAAAAGCACCGCAACCTGGCGCCTGACCGCATAGGACTCCCCTTTTGATACCGGACCTTCCAGAATCCGGTCTACCGAGGAAAATTTCAAATAGTTCTCAAGCTGCACATGGTTATTTCCGCGAGACAGCAGTTTTTCCGCCATCGTGTTCAACGACAATGCGACATCACCCAGCTCATCGTCGGCTATTTCATCAATCCTGTGCCGCAGATTGCCCTTGCCATATTCCCCTGCCGCCTCGATCAGGGCGGTAACGCCTGCACGAAATCTTTGCCCATAGAGATAAGCAAGAACAAAAAGGCCGGCGAGCACCAACAGAGCCGGGACCAGCAGCGACGGCAGAAGAGAGGTCTGCTGGGCCTCCACACTGCTGCGGATAAAATCAAGGGGCATACCGAGATGGACAACACCGAGGGTTTTGTCATTATAGAGAACGGTCCTGGACAGATCGAAAATCTGCCGGCCTTCATTATCCTGATACTGGACAATGGCAGCCTCTTTATTTTCACTGACAATCACCGCATTGGCAGGTGGAGAGTATTCCCTGCCGAGCATCTCCTGCCTTGAATGGGCCTGGATGACTCGGTTGCGATCAACCACAAAGGCATAGTCAATCCCGGCAAGACCGGCAGCATCCCGGGCAACGGCATTGAGGCGCAAGGTATCATCGGCAAGCAGGGGAACTTTGGCGCTTGCCGCGAAATAACCGATCACAGCCTCGGTGGATTTCAGGGTTTGGGAAAAAAGGACATCCTTCTGTTTTGCCAGCATGAAAGAAACAGGCAACCCGATTGACAGGGAAAAAAGCAGCAGAACAGCGATGCTGACGCGGAAAATAAGTGGCTGGCGCGGATGTTTATTCAGTTGTTCGTTTTGCACGATGTCTTCACCGGGAAATTGCATCTCCCTGCTCTTATGGGTGCGCTATGGGGCGGATATAAGATAATACCTAAAAGAGTACAGCTATCTCAAGTTTTTTTTGTAACTATAAAGCCTTAGCATACAGCTTTACCATAAAATTGCCAAATTATCTTGCCGCCGCGGATCATTACAAACCGGTGCATTTCCAGACGGACACCTCAAATAGTCACGCTGCCCACCTCACCCGCCACATCCATTTAAAATTGCGGGGTCAAATACTCCTTGACGGCCAGAAGGATGTTTAGCATATTATTTTTATTACTATAAAATTTACGGGACTCTGCATTTTCATGACAACTTTTCAGAAACAGCAGCTCGGGAAATACATTCTCCTTGATAAACTGGCGGTAGGCGGCATGGCCGAACTTTACCGGGCCATGATCACCGGAGTTCAGGGATTTGAAAAACTGATCGCCATTAAAAAGATCCTTCCTCATCTCGCCACCGAAGAGGAACTGGTCAGATCCTTCATTGACGAAGCCAAACTCGCCGCCCTGCTGCACCACCAGAACATCGTCCAGATCTATGATTTCGGTAGTCTGGGTGACACCTACTTCATTGCCATGGAGTATCTCCTGGGCAAAGACTGCCGCATTATCAACAGCAAGGCAAAAGAAAAAGATCTCCCCCTGGAACTGCCCCTGGCACTGCTGATCGTTTCCCGTATCTGCGCCGGTCTTGATTACGCGCACAAACTCAAAGATTTCCAGGGAATACCTCTGAATATTATTCACCGGGACATCAGCCCGCAGAACATCCTTGTCACCTATGAAGGAGACGTGAAAATCGTCGATTTCGGTATCGCCAAGGCCGCCAGCCAGACCACCATGACCCAGATGGGTATGATCAAAGGCAAAGTTGCCTATATGTCACCGGAACAGGCCGCCGGCAAAGCCATCGACAACCGTTCCGACATTTTTTCCTGCGGGATCATTCTCTATGAAATGGTGACCGGCAGTCGCATGTTTTCCGGTGACACCATGCACATTCTCGCCAAAGTGCGGGAAGCCCAGTTCGAAAGACCGGAGGAGGTGCGGCAGGATCTCCCGGAAAAACTGCTGGAGGTTCTCTACCGCTCCCTGGCCAAGGACCCGGCTAACCGCTACCAGACCTGCGGCGACATGCTGACCGATCTGGAGGAATGCATGAAGCAGCTCGGCGTGCATCCCACGGCAAATGTGCTGGCCAAATATATGAAGACTCTTTTTGCCGAAGAGATTATCGCCGAAGAGCAACACATGCAGGAGATCACCAGAATCGGTCTCATGCAGGAGGAACCCGAGGCCAAAGCTGCTGTCCCGCTCCCGGCCATGGAAAGGGCTGCGGCAAAAACATCGGCCGCCACGGATGCCCTGAAAAAAGCAGCAGCGGATGAGCCGCCCCTTCAGCCGTCACCGCCGGCCTCGCCGAAAAAAACGCTTTATGCAGGTATAACCGTGGCAATTGCCCTGGTCATTGCCCTGGTGGCAACCTTTGTCGGCAAGAAGGAAGAACCCGCTCCGACAACTTCCACACCAACAGAGCAACAGCAGGCTGCCCCGGAGATTGCCGAAGGGTCGGCACAGGTTGCGCCGGTGGAGCAGCAGGGCCCTCCGCCTGCCGAAGCTCCCGGCACGGAACTCTATGAGCAGGCCATGGACGCGCTGGTTGCCAAACGTTACGGTGAGTCCGTTAAATACTTTGAAAAACTTCTGCAGCTCGGCCCGGGCATGCAGGACAAGATTGCGGTCTCCTATGCGGAGGCGCTGGTGGGACAGGCGGAAAAGCTGGCCGAGACAGATAGCAAACAGGCAACGGCGCTGCTGGAAAAATCAATCCATATCAATCCTGACAGCGAACAGGCCCATTTTCAACTCGGCATGCTCTATCTGAACCAGAAAGATTACCCCAAGGCCATCGCCAGCTTCCAGAATGTTATTCATATCAATCCGAAATTTCCGGATACATTCTTTAATCTCGGCTTCATTTATGCCCTGTCAAAGGATTATGCCAGGGCGGAGGAAATGTATAATCGTGTCGTTGAGCTTGCCCCGAGTTATGTGGATGAGGCCCTTTTCAATCTGGCCCTGGTGCAGAACGCACAGGGTAAAAAGGCGGAGTGCATCGCCAATCTGGAAAAGGCGGTAGCCATTAACCCGCAAAATGTCCCGGCCCGGAATTACCTTAAAAAAATAAAAAAAGCGTCAGGAGAAAATCAGTGAAGATACGTATGCGGCGGTCTCCTTTTCTCTTTGTCATATCCCTTGCACTGTCATTTGTTCTCATCAGCTGCGCCGCCAAAGAGGCCGCGCAGCCGCCGGCTGAAGCGCCGCCGTCCGAACAGACCCGGCCCGAAGCCGCGACTGAACAAGCGGTTCCTACCTATTTTGTCCATACCGTCACAATGCAGGGGGAAAGCCTGTCCATCATCGCCAAATGGTACACCGGTGACCTGAAAAACTGGGGAATCCTGGCCCAGCATAACCCGACTATCAATCCCAATCGTATTTTCAAGGGCAATCAGATCCAGATCCCCCGCGATCTGATGGTTAGAGAGGATGCCATGACCCAGTCATTCGTCGACGAATCGCAACCCCATGCAAAACGGAAAACCGCCACCGGCAAGCAGGGAGAAAAGTCAGACTCGAAACAACCGGCGGCCACCCCGGAAGGCGTTCCCCTGTTCGGCCCCAAGGATTACAGCAAATAAACCGCCTCAGGGCGTGTGTCCACCCTGCATCTCGCTTTCCACCGTTATCGAGCGGCATATGAGCATCATGAGCGGCAGCACGCCGTGTCCCTCGGTGTTAAGCAAAAGTTTGCCGCCATGATCCAGCAGAATCTTATGGGCGATATTTAAAAAGAGACTGTTGCACCATGGTTTATCACGAAAAACCGGGGCAAAGGGATCACGGAAGTCACTCCCTGCCAAGACATGGCCGAAACTTATTTCTAGGGCCGCCTCACCATCCTGCAGCCGTATGGGTAACTCGCTGCCCTGGGCCATGCCGAAAAGTATCTCCTTGAACACCGCGGCCAGGGCCTTTTTCATAAGCTGCCTGTCCACCGGCGCCATCACATTTGCCGTGGCCACGACAAACTGCGGGCGAACCTGTTTTTTGCCCAGCTCCTCCTGACAACTTTCAATCACCTCCTGCACCAGCAGATCCATTCTGACCAGCTGTTTTTCCAGCAGGGAAATACGGGCAAAATCGTCCACCTCCTGCAGCACGGATTCAATGCGTTCCACTGATTTCACCATGGTCTGCATCTTCTGCAGCCCGACGCCCTCCTGGTCCAGCCTGGCAATTCTTCTAACCAGTCCACCGAGGGAGACCAGGGGATTTCTGACTTCATGGGCCATGGCCTGGGCAAGTCGCACGTAAGCCGCCACCCGTTCGGTATCGATCAGCCGCGTCTCCGTACTGCGCAGTTTATCCACCGTGTCGGTATACTTCTTCTGCAGCTCACTCCACAGCCGGGCATTCTCGATCAATGGGGCGATGATGGCGGCAATGGACCGGAAGAGTTCCAGATCACTGTTACTGTAGGCACCGGGGATATTGCGGTCAATATAGATGAGCCCGTTGATCTGATTGTGGTAAATAAGGGGAGCGCACATGGCCGACCTGATGCGCAGATTGATGATGCTTTCCTCTTTTTTAAAGGAATCGGAACTGAGCGCGTCTTCCAGCAACAGGGATTCGCCATTCTGCAGCACCCGCTTGACGATGCTGCGGCTGAGCGGCAGGGCGCTGTCCCGGAAGTCACAACACAGGGGCTTCAGACTGCCGTCCTCCTGAAACAAGGAGATCACACCATGGTCCTGCTGAAAATATTTCTTGCAGCTGGCAAATATCTTTTCCCCCAATCGGCTGACGTCACGGCTGCCGGGAAGTTCCGTGGTGATGTCGTAGATCAGCTCCAGCCGCCGCCGGTCGAGCTCCGGCGCCACCCTGGCACGGTCCAGCACATGGAGCACCACTGTCTGCTCGGCACTTTGCGCAACCGGCGCGGGCAGCAGAAATTTCATCTGCCCCACCTGGATAAAGTCTCCGGGACGCAGAAAGGCCTTGGTGGTGATCCTGCTGCCGTTGACCCATATACCGTTGGTGCTCCCCAGATCCTTGATCCACACCTGATCGTCAGTGACATCGAGCAGGGCGTGACGGTGGGAAACGGCCAGATCCGGCAGGACGAGATCCGCCTCCTTGCCGCGCCCGATCAGACAGGGCAGGCTTATGGAGTACTCTTTGCCTGTAGTGGCATCTCGTAGAATCATGGGCAGGTCATCGGATCACCATTACGGTTTGCGCTCACAGGGGCAAGCACCCCTTGCTCGTCAATCCATCAGCAATCTGCATTGTTTGGTGCCCTGGAGACTGAAGTCAACGATTTCAGCCGCCGATCATCACGGTGGGGCAGCCGGCAACAATGCTGCCGCCATGGGCCGTGGAATCCCCCAGACGGGCCGCCGGCATGCCGCCGATCAGCACCGTGGCCGAGCCCTTGACAATGACATCGGGGGGGCCGACACAGATCGCCATATCACCCATACGGGCGGCAGGTTGGCCGGCGATGAGCACCGTCGGGCAACCCGGCGGCATGATGGGACCACCCACATGGGGAATAGGTCCTGCCGGGGTTGGCGTCTGCATGGGGCAGGTATGCATGTCCCCCATTCTCGCGGCTGGCGGCATGGTTTTTCTCCTTTTTTAAAGTGAGGAGTAAGGAGTGAGAAGTCAGGAGATAGAATAAAAAAAAACGGCAAAGTAATCAACCATTCAGACTACTGACTTCCGGCTTCCGGCTTCCACAGAAGTTCATAAATCTTTTACTGCGGCAGATCATTCCACAGTTAATTCAGCGCACCGGGCTCGGTCTTATCGTAAAGCACTCGCTCCTTTTTGTCGAGCTTGCCCTGCAGATAAAAAATATTCTGGGCGGCGCGGTGATCTCAGGTGAAAAAACAATGATCAGGCGACAAGGGAAATGCCGGCCTGATCAATCCTTGGGAAAGCATAATTTCTCGATTTCATCGATATCCAGATCCGGATAGATCCGTCTGGCGCATTCAGGACAGACACTGTGGCTGAACTGCGCGTCGGAATGTTCTCTGACATACGTCTCGATCTGCTTCCAGTATCCTTTATCATCGCGGATCTTCTTACAGGAAGAACAGATGGGAAGGAATCCCCTGAGGGTTTTTACCTGGGCCAGGGCCTCCTCCAGTTTGTGCTTTTTTTCCTGGAGATCGGCTTCGATCCGCCTGCGTTCAACCAGTTCACTGGCCAGGCGGTCATGGGCGGCCTGCAGCTTGCTGGTGCGCTCGACCACCACTTCCTCAAGATGCGCCTTGTGTTCCGTCAATTCAACGTTGATCTCCTGCAGCTCGGCATTATAGGAGCGGAAAAAATTCCTGAAAAAGAGGATGAATGGTAAGGAGCCAAGAAAGAAGTAAAATGCCGTGAGGATGGATACAACAAGGTTATGCCGCAGCAGGGCGTCCATATCGGTGATCTGATAATCCGCGCAGGCGAGATAGGTCCTGCCGCCGGGAGAGGTCTGGGGAAGGGCGATGGATCTGAACCGGCCCCACTTGTCCGAGTAATTGATAAACACCGTCTTTTTTTCCCGGAAGGCTTCGACGAAACCGGCAGGGATATCGTCATAGGGATAGAAATACCAGGATTTCCTCTCCTTGGCCTCTTCTTCGGTGACCGTGGGGGCGGAAAAATAGAATTTGCCGTCCTGTTCAACCAGGGTATAGACGTAGGTGAAGTCGGTGTTGTCCGCATAACCGGTGATGGCCTTGCGGTTGCGCAGCTCTTCAGCAAAGGAGATGGAATCCTTGTCCATGGCCCGGTCGTGAAAATCAGGGGCGAGCATGAATTTCAGCGCCTTGGCAGCCAGCAGCAGTTGCTGGTCAATCTCCGCCATGATGATATGTTTATGGCGCTGATTGGACCAGGAAGTATAGCCAAGTACGGCCGCGACATACAATATCAGGCAGAGAGCCAGATAAAGCGTATATCTGCCCCGTTTTTGTTTGTCGATCATGAAATCTCCCATCCTTTTTTCGGCATCGTATTTATTATTCTATCACAAAGGATGAGACTTGGGCAAATTGGGAAACGGGCAGGTGAGGTCGCAGGAAAGCTATTTCATTTTAGGGGGCGTTGCGAAATCACCATTACATCTTTAACCATTTTGTTACGGCCCCTTATGTCGTTCACAATATTGCATTGCGATGTCGCAGTTATTTTTTCACAACGACTTCGAGGCCAATTTGATCGTCTCCCCGGCCACCATGAACGCGCCTTGGCCGCGATGATGGATGGTGCGCGGGTCATGGAGGGAAGGGTTGATCCAGGCCTGGAGCACCTCAAGAACAAAGAGGTTGTAAGTGTCTACCATCTGCCGGTCAACCACCTTGCATTCCAGATTGGCATAACACTCGTCGATGAGCGGGGCCTTGACGCATGAGGCTGCTGCCTGCGTGAGCCCGAAGTGCTGGAACTTGTCCACCTTGCGGCCGGAGGTGTTGCCGCAGCCCACCACCTTTTCCGCCAGTTCCACGGTGGGGATGTTGAGCACACACTCCCCGGTCTCCTCAAGGATTTCGAAGGTGAAGTTGTTACTGCTGATCACGCAGGCCAGCACCGGCGGCTCAAAATCCAGCATCGTCTGCCACGACATGGTCATGATGTTGGCCCGCCCCTCACGGGCCGTACTGACCAGCACCACCGGTCCCGGCTCAAGCAGGCCATAGACCTCGGCCAGGGGAAACGATTTTTTTGCCATCTCTGCACCTCCGCTACCGGGATTTACCACTGCTGCAGGAATTGCAAACGGCATTGCCGAGAGCCCACGGCAATCATTTATCTGCTCTTCTTAAACAGGTCATCCAGTTTTTTCTTCATCTCATCGGCGGCACCAGTGGAGGCTGCCTGATCCTCTGCCGGTCGGAAATACTCGCAGAAGTTGGCCTTCTCCTTATCAATCACCAGCTCGGCGTTTGATTCCCGGCAGTCATTTTCAGCTCCGGTATCGTAAAACAGGCAGTTTTGGCAGATGTGCAGATCAGCACTGCAATGGGGGCATTCATCACGAAAATGAATCTTTCCGCCCGTATCCACGATTTTGTTACAGGTTGCGCAGCGCATAATATGATTACACCCCTCCTCTTGGCGTTCAGCAAATTGTTCCCGGCATTGTGCAACCCGCCGCTGTCAGCTTTGCAATTTATCCCGGTAGACCCCTGGTGACGAGCCGGGTATCTCAACGGCATTTACTGTTCTGGCATAAAAGTCCACATTGCCCGCCCCGCCGATAACGCCGTAAGCATAGCCGTCTGCAGCCATGCTGTGCAGGCAGCGCAGCAGCAGGGCGGTGCCGATGTCTTTGTCCCGGAAATTTTCTTTAACTCCGACAGGCCCGAAAAAATTCTTCATGGTGCTGTCATAGCAGGCAAAGCCGGCAATGCTGCCATCAGCTGTGGCAATAAAACAGGAAATGGGGTTATTGGCGAAGGCGACATCGCATTCCCCGGCCCACCCTTTGCTGAAATGTGTCCCCACCCAGTCAACGACCTGAAATTTTTCATAGGCCATGGCCCGGCGGATGATGATGCCGGCATCGGCGAGGCCTGCCACCAGGAGCCGGTCCTCCGGCAGTTCGTAGAGTTTTACGATCAGATCAGGCATGGGGTCAGCTCCATGGTCCGGCAAGCCGGGTCAAGGGCTCGGCAATGGACTGGAAACGGGCCAACCGCACCCGGTCCTGATTCAAAAAAGAAAGCAGCGGCATGAACCCCTTCTCCATGATCATCTCCGCGGCCCGCTGGCTGAACACCACCTCGGCGCAGGGCTTGGTCCGTGACTCGCCGTCTTTTCGATAAACATGCAGGGGGAGATTGCTGATTTCGTCCACCTCACCCGGCTCCATTGCCCATTCCCGGCGGCTGAAGGCCTGGCCGAGGAGCAGGGCGCAGGCCAGGCAGGGATTGCCCCACAAATACTTTTCATGACCGCCCTCCTCACCCAGCTCATCAAATGACATGCTGTCAAGCGGCTCGGTGTCCGCCCCAAAAGGAAGCCGCAGCAGAAAGCGGGGCAGCACAAGCCCCACATATTGCGATTCAGGCAGGCTGCGCAGCAGCTGCCACGCCTCTTGTGCCGCCGGTTCCGCCTGGGGCTGCCAGTCATCGGGATCAGGGGTCTGGTGCAGGGACTGGCCGCAGAGCATCCGGTCGGCTGCCGCGGCGATAAACGGCGCCCCGGCCGCACCGGCAATCTGGGCCATGCGGGCGAGCAGGCCGATATCCGTCAGGGTCTTTTCCATGGTATAACATCCTGCCACCACCGCCCACGGTTCTCCGCCCGGGGTCTGCACCGCCTCCTCAACCAGCAGGCGGAAGATAGCGCTTTTTCGCAGGTCACTGTTGCTTGC
>Ga0180007_10007696_pt1 | contig 10118 bp, 8 predicted proteins | sample MM_PC_MetaG_FD_121122 | JGI IMG/M metagenome (GOLD analysis project Ga0180007, IMG submission 121122) | Groundwater microbial communities from the Aspo Hard Rock Laboratory (HRL) deep subsurface site, Sweden - MM_PC_MetaG | ecosystem: Environmental > Aquatic > Deep subsurface > Groundwater... | reverse complement strand
TTTTCTTTTTCGTAAACATTTGCGTTAATTCGTGTTCATTAGCGGTTTATCTTCTCCTTTATTTCTCCTCATTCTCCTTTCTCCCTTGTTGCACTTCATTTGGGTAAATAGTTACAAAAAAGGAGGATGAAGCAATGGACAAACAACCTGAAATCATTAAGATCTTACTGATTGAGGACGATCCCGAAGATGTTATGCTCATTTCGGAGATGTTGGCTTCAAGCAAGGGGGTTACATTTGATCTGGAGCATGTCAACCGGCTTTCAAGCGGGCTTGAACGGCTGGCCAAAGGAGGATTTGATCTGGTGCTCTCAGATCTTGGCCTGCCGGATAGTCAGGGATTAGACACATTCTTAGAGGTGCAGCGCCGGCAGCCAAAGCTGCCTATTGTAGTCCTGACCGGTCTTGGGGATGAGTCAGTTGGGGTTAGCGCTGTGCGTAGAGGAGCCCAGGATTATCTAATTAAGGGAGAGGTTAACAGCAGCTTACTAATTCGCTCTATCCATTATCAAAAAGCATAATGGTCATTTTGAGGTAGGATCTGAGTTGGGTGCGGGAACAACCTTTGTCATCTTTCTGCCTGCTTCTTAAAAGTAGTAATGAATATGCCCAAAATAATTGCCATTGCCAACCAAAAAGGTGGGGTAGGAAAGACGACCACGGCCATAAACTTAGCGGCTTCCTTAGGTATATCCGGGGAAAGGACTCTTCTTGTAGACTTAGATCCGCAGGGAAACAGCACCAGTGGATTGGGAATTGACAAAAGAGAATTGGCCCTGACTACCTATGATCTTCTGATTGGAAAGATTAAGGTCTACGGGGCTATTGTTTCAACCGAGGTAGAGAATCTGTTCCTTGTTCCGGCCAATATAGATCTTATCGGGGCTGAACTTGAGCTAAAGGATCTTCCTTGCCGGGAGGAGAAGCTAAAGGAAGTTCTGACATCGCTCAGGGACTCTTATAAATATATCCTCATTGACTGCCCGCCTTCTCTGGGGCTATTGACCTTAAACGGCCTGGTTGCCGCTAACTCCGTTCTCATTCCCATCCAGTGCAATTACTTTGCCTTAGAGGGTTTAGGCCAACTGATAAGAACCATTGAGCTGGTTCAGAACCGGCTAAATCCAGGTCTTGCCATCGAGGGAATCTTGCTGGTCATGTATAACCGAACCAGACTGGCTAAGGAAGTAGCCAAAGAGGTAAGGACTCATTTCAAAGAAAAGGTCTACCAGACAGTCATTCCCACTAATGTAAAATTAGCCGAGGCCCCAGGATTTGGAAAGCCGGCCATCCTTTATGACAAAAGCTCAAAAGGGGCCAGGAGCTACCTTAATTTAGCTCGTGAAGTGATGGGCCTTCCCCAAAAGAGATCCCTGCTTAGCCTTTTCAGCAGATGATTTAGACAATATGCCCTACCTCAACATTCCCCCATTGCCTGCCAAGATATTCAGCCACAAGCCGGCGATGACAATTATCGGGCTTTTCCTCGCTGCACAACAGACACCCGGCATCCATCGTATCTTTAGAGATCTTCTCTTCAATCTGCCTCTTTGCCAGCAGGGCTAAAAACTTCCTTTCATACACAAACCAGTCGCCCTTATTCTTTTTGTATTCATCCAAAATCTCCTTAGTCGGAGCAAGCTCTGGCAGGTGAAGATAATCTATGCCGCATATCGCCTTTAAGAAGTAGCGAAGATCATCCCTCTTGGCAAAACCGGCCAATTGAGATACATTGTTAAGGCGCACATCTATGACTTGCCGGACCCCTGCCTCGCTTAAGGCCGTAAAGAATTGTTTGGCCGACTTCCTGGTAAAGCCGATGGTAAATAGCCTGATCTTACTCATGCTCTTTCCCCCTTTCTCTAACAGGTGATATTTTCTCGCCCTGAATGTCATAGGCGCGGTTAATGAGGTCTTCCCGGCTATCGAAGAAATCTGTCTCCGGGATCTTCAAAATCTGCATCAGCCGCCTTTCCGAGTCCCTATTATCCTCCAGACTGCCGTCCTCTAAGATGTGCCTGATCTTGATCTCATCTAAGCGAAGGTGCCGGCAGACCAGAATAGTTCTGTGACAGGCGATGGGGTCTTTCTCGGCGCACATCAAGGCAATGCGGTAGGATTTCATCCCATCCCTTAATCTGTTAAGCCCCTCGCAAAAGGCTTTTGTCCCGGCCAATTTATGGTAGCTTATCCCGCCGTCCACAAAACAGGCCGGATCATCGCTTCGCGGCCCCAACTCCTTTCCAAGAAAGATGTATGCGATCCCGTGTCCCTTTAAGGTCTCTTTGATCAACTCACGATTAAACTGCGGATTAAACTTGCTGTATGGCTGTGAGCGGACATCACAGACCGCAGTAATCGAATGTGTCGAGAGAAGCTCGATAAATTTCTCTTTTTGATGATTTGAATGGCCGATTGTGTATAATTCATCCATTTTCTTCAAAGACTAACAATTCCCGCAACAAGCTTGTAACAATAGCCATTGTAGGGTTCGCCAAGGCTTACGGTTAAATAGACATCTTCTTTTTTGATCCTGTATTGCCCCAGATCTTTCTTAAAGGCTCTCTCTTCAATTGCCGGATCAGTAACTCTAAAGCTATACTCTATCCCCTTAAAGCTGAATTTTGCCCGGACTTTTTTAAGCGAATCAGATCCCTGCTCAACAACAATACACAGATTATCCGGTTTAATAAAGAGCAGGGAACTCGACAACTTCTCATCCGCCAAATCTTCCGGTATCCTGTCGTTTAGACCGGTAGAGCTGTGATAGTCATTTATCCATAGAGAGTCAACATCATCGCATAGCCCTAAAAGCTCTGTGACAGACAATTCTCTATTCTTTACCCAGGCATCCTTGCCTGTTAGATAATTTTCTCTTTGATAGGAATGCGGGGCAGGCCTTCTTAATGAGACAGTAATAACATCTAAGAGTTTCGGCGGCTGCGCGCCTTGCAGTTTTATCTCATCTTTCGAAAGCTCACCTGTCTCCTGCTCGCTCACCGGCCTTATCCAGGGACCAATGTGGCCATCAGACAATTCCTTGCCGGCCACACAGTGCCCTGAATATTTTCGGGAATTGGCCAGACAGACAATCTGCTTGCGGCAGGGTTTGTCCCGGGATGTTTCCGGGATCGGATTATTCTTACTCAAATAGTAGAGACGAAGGGGCTTTAGCTCTTCGTAACCTATCTCCCCGTCAAATACCTCAAAGACAGGCTTTAAATATTCTGCGCCAAGTCGGTCAAAGGTCTCAAGGATGAGCATCCTCTTCTCAGGCGGCACTGTGGATGCGGCCAACAAACCATCCGGCTTAAGTGAGTATCCCTGCCTAAGATATTTAAGCAGATAGTCTAATGCTGTCTCCTGCTTAATGCCGAACCAGTCCGTAATTCTGTCAAGGGATTGGCCGCAGTTGTACATCTCTCCAACAATAATATGCCTTTGTTTGTGGGTGGTTTCCGAACTTTCTGCGGCCCTCTTCTTTGTCTCTTTTGGCTGCTCCTTGATCTGGTGCTTCAGGCAATACTCTCTAATGATATCCAGAAAAATCTGGCCATACCTCTCATATTTTACCGCTCCAACACCATGAATATCCAAGAGGCTCTCCTTGCCCTGGGGAAAGAAGGTGGTCATCTCAATCAAGGTCTTATCGGAAAAGATGACATAAGGCGGAAGATTGGCCGAAGACGCCAGACTCTTTCGTTCCTTCCGTAAAAGCTCAAATAGTCCCCGGTCATAGTCAAAAGTTTCCTCTTTGCCTGGCGTCTCCCTTACTCGCTCTTCCTCTATTATTCCCAGGACAGGCTCTTTCCCTTTTAAGACAGCCCAGGCTTGTTTAGTGAGCTGCAGACCTCCAAACTCCAGCTCCTGCAAGATAAGCCCCTTCTGGATAAGCTGTCTTGCGAGATGGGACCACTGCCTTCTTGAATAGTTGTCTCCAGTCCCGTAGATGGACAGGTCTTGATGCCCAAACCCAAGTATCCTTTGGGCCTTTGAGCCACGCAGAACATTAATTATGTGATTTGCGCCAAATCTTCCACCGGTTTGCTTCATACAGGAGAGAAACTTTTGGGCAGCAGCGGTGATATCCACTAATTCCTTTTCCGGGGAAAGACAGTTGTCGCACATATTGCAATTTGGGGCAGAATACTCCTCTCCAAAGTAGTTCAAAAGAGGAATGCGCCGGCAGACATCGGTTTCGGCAAATCCCAGCATGGCATTAAGCTGGCTATTGGCCAGACGCTGCTCATGATCTTCCTTCTCCCTGATAAAGTGCCTGATCGTTCTAAGATCCGCAGAACCGAACAACAGCAGACAATCCGACCGCAGGCCATCCCGTCCGGCCCGGCCTATCTCCTGGTAGTAGGTCTCGATATTCTTGGGCAGATCAAAGTGCAGGACAAATCTCACATTCGGTTTATCGATCCCCATGCCAAAGGCAATTGTGGCCACCACGATCGAAACATCATCCCTGATGAAAAGATCCTGGCTCTTGTGACGCTCTTCATCAGACATGCCGGCATGATAAGATCTTACGGAAAAACCTTCTTCTTTCAATACTTCATAAAGGGCATCTACCTGTTTACGGGTAGAGCAGTAGATAATGCCGGACTCATCTGGAAATTTCCTGACAAATTTGATAGTTTGCTCAAGAGCTCTGTCCTTGGGGATGATCTCAAGAAAGAGATTTTCCCGATTGAAGCTGGCCATAAATTCGTTAGGGGTCGTAAGAGCGAGGCTGCTCCTTATGTCCTCGGCAACCCGCGGCGTAGCCGTAGCCGTAAGGGCCACACAAACCGCCTCGGGGAAAAGGGATCTGGCCTTAATCAACTGCCTGTATTCCGGACGAAAATCATGTCCCCATTCAGAGATACAATGAGCCTCATCAATGGCCAGACAATCCACCTTAACTGAAGAAAGCATAGCCAGCATATTCGGCTTAAGCAGAGACTCCGGGGCCAGATAAAGCAACTTAACCTCTCCTTGCTCTACCCGTCTCACATTCCAGCTATATTCAGCCGAAGATAATGAGCTGTTCAAAAGCACAGCCCCCACACCCAATTCCCTCAACTGCTCCACCTGATTCTTCATCAACGAGATCAAGGGTGAAACAACAATGGTCAGGCCATCGAAGATAAGGGCCGGAATCTGATAACAGAGCGATTTCCCACCACCGGTAGGCATTATAACCAGCGAGTCATTCTTCCCAAGGACATTTTCGATAATCTCTCCCTGAAGGGGCCTGAATTGATCATACCCAAATACACTTTTAAGAATGGTCTTTGCCTGTGTTAGCATGACTTGAATTTTACCACATTTTTTAGTCTCCTGTCAATCAAAACAAAATATTTTTGACAAGACAGGCCAAGATGTGTTAAGATATTCTAATAGGTAGTTAGATAATGGATAATGAAGATAGAACTGAGATAAAATCCGTAGATTGGTGGACAAAAGAGATTGGCAGCCGTCTTTCTAAGAAGGAGCGTCATCCGCTTGAAATGGCCAGTCAGGCCTTAGAGCAGCATCCGGGCGAGGCAGAGCTGTTGATCATTACTGCCTTTGCGGCCATAGTAGAGGAATGTCCCCAAGTTTGCCTGCGTTGTCTAAAAAGGCTTAAGAAGCATTACTACTTTTCCAGGCCAACAATTAATATCTGTGAGGCAATTGCCTTAGCCCAGCAGGGCAAATGGCCTATTGCTCAGATCTTGATAGAGAAGCAGAACTTCCCCATTAGTCGCTTTTCTCTTCCACCGGGCATCGACTTAAGATGGGTTAATGGCTGGATTTCAAAGATCAAAGGATGGAAGCCAGACACCACCCGGACAGCCAGATCCAAAAGATTCTCTTCTAAGCCAACAGGCCAGAAACCACAAACCAAGCAGGCAATTTCCACAATAGATCAGCCGCCGCCGGCCATTGATCCGCTTGCGCGCCTGCCTGCTCAAATACCTCTTACCTTTACCATGTCTGATGAAACAAGGTTTTCCTTGCTTAAGCAGACTGCCGGGGATTCTCTTAAAGAATTTCATCTCCGTCTGGACTTTGCCCGTCTCTCATTATTTAAGGGATTTGACGATCTTCTCTGCCTCTCTCACCTTGATGGTGTTAAGCACTACTGGTACCAGATCGAGACAACCCGCAAGGTGCTTAAGCAGTTTCGGGGGCGGGTCCTGCTTGCCGACGAGGTGGGTCTGGGAAAGACAATAGAGGCCGGAATGGTCTTAAAGGAGTATATCCTGCGGGGTATGGTAGAAAGGGTTCTTATCCTTGTCCCGCCTTCCCTTGTGGGACAGTGGGCCGAGGAGATCCGAACCAAGTTTGGCCTTGATTTTATCACTACCCATGATCCCCTGTTTCGCAAGGACGCCCCGGCCTTCTGGAGTCATCCGCGCATTATTGCCTCAATCGCCGTGGCCAAACGACCGGCCCACTTTGACCTTGTTGCCGGGCAGAATGTTGATCTGGTCATTGTGGATGAGGCCCATCACCTGAAGAACCGCCGCACCAAGAACTGGAAATTGGTGGATGCCTTGAAGAAGAGGTTTCTGCTGCTTCTTTCCGCCACTCCTGTCCAGAATAACTTGGTCGAGCTTTACAATTTGCTGACCCTCCTGAAGCCTGGCATCTTTAAGACAGAGAAGGAATTTCGCGCCGGTTACATGCTGCCCGGGAAGCCACGGATTCCGGCAAACCAGGAACAGCTCCAGAGGCTGATGCGCGATGTAATGATTAGAAACACCCGGGCCTTAGTTGATGTGCGTCTGCCGCCCAGACAGGCCACCACCCTGCGAATCGACCCATCCAAGGAAGAAAAGGAATGTTATTCCTTGCTTAGTGATCTTATCCGGGCCAGACACAAAGAGGAGACAGGAAGGCATCGCCTGGCCTTGCACCATCTGCTTGAGTCGGCAGGATCAACACCCGCCGCCGCCTCTTTTGCTATCCAGCGATATTTAGAGAAGTCTCCTTCTAATAAGTGGCAGGATCTCTATTTGCGCTATGCCAGCCTGCCTTCAGGGGCAAAGGTCAAGGCCCTCTTCGATCTCTTAGGGAAAAATCCATCAGAGAAAAAGATGATCTTTGTTCGCTTTAGCAAGACACTTGATCTGCTGAATAATCTGCTTAGAGAACATGACATTCCCTTTGCCCGATTCGATGGAGGAATGAGCGGACCACAGAAAGATGCGGCCATTGAGCAATTCCGCGCGGAAAAAGAGGTGCTTCTCTGCACCGAAACAGGCGGCGAGGGCCGCAATGTCCAGTTCTGTAACACCATCATCAATTTCGATCTGCCCTGGAATCCACAGACAATAGAGCAGAGGATCGGCCGCATCCACCGCATTGGCCAGAAGCGCGAGGTATTTGTCTTCAACTTAGCCACAAAAGGCACGGTTGAGGATCAGATCCTCCGCATCTTAGATGAGAAGATCAATATGTTTGAGTTGGTGGTCGGTGAGATTCAATCCATTATGGGAGAGATGACAGATGAACAGGAGTTTGCCGGCATGGTTTTTGAGGCCTGGGTCAACACAGCCAAGGAAACCCAGGAAAAGGCCTTTGATGAGTTAGGCGATAAAATCCTTGCGGCCAAGAAGGAGTATGAGGCGGCAAAGACCCTGGATGACAATCTTTTTGGTGAGGAGTTTGAGGTTGTATGACTGATTTTTGCAATCTATTTTCATCTATCCTGAGCGCTGAAGGGGCGATTGTAGAGCCGGTCGAGCCGGATGGTATCGAGGTCCTTGCCCCGAAAGCCTTACAGCAGGCCCTTTCAATCCCGGAATGGACTCGATTAGGATTTGGGGCAGAACTTCCGGATCAAGCCCTGCGAGTGAGCTTAGAGTCAGATTGGATAGAGCGGCTTTCCGGCCTTTTGGGGGAGAGGGGAAGCCTCTTGTTTATCTCGCTTGGTAAAGACCTTCCCGCAAAGCCGTCTTCCGATCCCGGTAAGCTCCTTAAGAATGAGATGGTGATGGGCAATGCCACCTACCGTCTAAAAGAGATGGTGGAGGCAAGGACACGATACCTGCTGTTAACCTTTCGGCTGACAGCCATCTCTGATGAAAAACGGGACGACATCCTCCATCTTTGCATCAACGAATCTAACAGCATCATCTCTGATGATCTTGCAGGCCCCCTTTTCTCCTATCTCGACTCTTTGAAAGAGACTTGTGTCTTACGGCCAGAGGATGAGGAGCTTCCTGCCCCCTGGACAGACAAACAGGTAAGGGATTTTGTCAGAAAGGCCCTTCCAGGAAAGATCCGGACAAGATTTACACCCTTCCTTAGCGGTATGGAGCGTCGGATGGGAAAGGATATGGATAGACTTTACACCTACCATACCGACCTTCAGAACGAAGCGGTCAAACGGCTTCGGGACAAAAAGGCAAAGGGGGCGGATGAAAAGGACTTAGAGAAGGAACAGATGAGATTTTCTGCCATCAAGCGGGAGTATCAGGCCAAGGTTGCGGACTTAGGCCGAAAATATGCCATGACCGTAGAATTTGATCTTGTCTCTGCCTTAAGACTTGTTATGCCTGTCTACCGATTCAACCTGCTGATCATGCGGCGAAAGGGAAAGCGAGAACTTCACTTAGACTACAACCCCATCTCAAGAAGGCTTTCGACACTCCCTTGCGAGAAATGCCTCTCTCCATCAAAACCCCACCTGGTCTGCGACGACAGTCTCCACCTGCTCTGTCCTGCCTGTATGTCCCCCTGCCCCTCTTGCCTCAAGACCTACTGCCGCGCCTGCCACCCTGCTAAGTGCCCAAAATGCGGGCATTGAGAAATTTTTTACTTGATTTGATTACTCCTATGGGCTATAATAAAAATTTAGCAAATTCGCGAAGGAGATAAGATATGCGAAAATCAGTGCTTGGAAGAGGGTTAGGGACTCTCTTAGAGGATGTCCGGCTTGATGAGGAGATTATTCGGGAGATCGAGGTAGGGAAGATTATCCCTAATCCTTATCAGCCCAGAACTCATTTTGACCAGGCCAGGTTAAAAGAGTTGGCGGACTCTATTAAAGAGAAGGGAGTTCTTCAGCCGGTGGTGCTTCGGTTGTCGGGTAGTAATTATGAGTTGGTAGCTGGAGAAAGGAGATGGCGGGCGGCTAAGATGGCAGGCATGTCCAGGATTCCAGCCATAATTCGCGATCTGAACAACCAGGATATGCTCCAGATAAGCCTTATTGAGAATATCCAGCGTCAGAATCTTAATCCGATAGAAGAGGCCAGGGCATACAAACTCCTGATCTCTGAGTTTAACTTAGTCCAGGAGGATGTCGCTAAGCAGGTAGGCAAAGATCGATCTACCATTACCAATATGCTCAGGCTCCTGAATCTTCCCCTTGAGGTTCAGAAGTTGTTGGAAGAGGAGAAGCTGTCTATGGGTCATGCCAGGGCACTGTTGGGCATTGATAATCCTGTCCTCCTGATTGAGATTGCTAAAAGGGTAATCGCTAAGGATCTCTCTGTCCGAGAGGTAGAAAAGATAATCCAGGGAATAAAAAAGAAGAATGTTTCACGTGAAACATCTAAGGTCTTTTCCCAGGATCCCCTGATTGTCTCCTACGAAGAAAGGCTAATGAGAAGCTTAGGTACCAAGGTAAAGATCCACCCGACCAAAAAGGACAGGGGAAGGATAGAGATAGATTACTATTCCTTGGAGGATTTTGACCGCATCTTTGAAAGGCTTCAGGGAGAAGAAATTGATTAAGGTAGGTATCTTGACCGTAAGCGATAAAGGGTTTCGGGGAGAAAGGGAGGATAAGAGCGCCAGGGCTATTGAGGAGGTAATATCGCCCATTAATCCTGAGGCAACTATTTACAAGATTGTGCCTGATGAAAGAGAGGAGATTGGCCGGCAGATAATCCGGATGGTAGACAAAGAGGGCTGTGATCTGGTGCTTACTACCGGTGGCACCGGCATATCTCCCAGAGATGTTACCCCGGAGGCAACCAAGGGGGTCATTGACAAAGAGGTGCCTGGTCTGGCTGAGGTTATGCGCCAGGAGAGCTTTAAGATTACGCCCCACGCAGCCCTTTCAAGGGCCGTAGCCGGCATAAGAGGAAAGAGTCTCATCATAAATCTTCCTGGAAGTCCAAAGGCGGTTA
>Ga0180007_10007695_pt1 | contig 10118 bp, 23 predicted proteins | sample MM_PC_MetaG_FD_121122 | JGI IMG/M metagenome (GOLD analysis project Ga0180007, IMG submission 121122) | Groundwater microbial communities from the Aspo Hard Rock Laboratory (HRL) deep subsurface site, Sweden - MM_PC_MetaG | ecosystem: Environmental > Aquatic > Deep subsurface > Groundwater... | reverse complement strand
TATGGATTGTGATGATTTTGCTGCTGAGGTTTATGGCAAGGGGCTTCCATTGATATGGACTAATAAACACGCATTGAATTGGTTTATTGACGAAAATGCAAGTTTGTGGTTTGTCGAACCGCAGACTGATAAAATGGCTAGAAATCTTGATAACTGGCAAGGTTGGGACGTTAGATTCTTTTTAGCAAGATAAGATAGTTCAGGAGGTATTATGAATTTTAATAACTGGTTGGCTGCTGGCGTGGTTATTGGTTGTTTTGGTGTAGCTATCGGGCAAGGATTAGGAGTATTCAATATATCCGAATTCATACTTGGGGCACTTTATACAGTTGGTTTTACTCTGGTAATTCAATTTTACTTTCGTAAAAAAGAAGATGAATAAAATGGATAATGCCGCATTGATTGAGAGATATGAAATAGAGTTATGGAATACTATTTATAAAATGCATAAAGACGGTATTCGATTTGAGGTTATACATTCTATCGTATCTGAAATGATGAAGACGTTAGAGTTACAGGGGTATTGCGAAAATTGGCTGGAAACGTATAATAAACCTGGGATAGTATAGAAGAATACTGGAGATACGATATGGGCAAAACCGATGAGATACTGGCAGAGATTAAAAAACTAAACGTGAAGCTCTATGGTGAGAACGGATTTGAAGGTGATATACCCGTAATCAAACGCAGGCAGGCTCAATTCTTTAGCCATTTCGATGACCACTCCAAGAGAATTACGATAATGGAAACCAGAATGGAGAAACACGAGAAGCCAAGTAAGAAGGCTATGGCTGGGTGGATATCCGGGGTTATTGCAGTCGGAGTTGCGTTATGGAAGGCGTGGACCGGGAATTAGGGTTTTCTGAAAACCAATACGTCCTCATATTTTATCTCTGGTGCATCCGGGTATTTCTGCTTGTATATTATTCGCCAAAATGATTGTGCCGGCAGTTCCCTGTAATGCTGCTCTACGAAGGTAAATCCAGCTTGCTCACAAAGTTTAATCGTATCTTTATCAAGGTTGACTATCTGTTTGTTTCTGATGAAATTCTTTGTAACCAGAATCATTAAACCTTTTTCTTTCAGGACTTTATAGCATTGTTTATAGACTTCGAGCATAGCAGATAGGTATGTATTACCTTTCAGGTTGCCGATGCTCTTAGTAGATTTGCTATATCCTCTACCTAATCCCGTTTCACTTCCTCTCATTCTCTCGGCATGATATTCATTTCCCTGCCCTTGTCCCTGATTTTCATATGGTGGGCTGGTAATAACCGAATCAAATAATCCCTCAAGCTGTCTGGCATCACCCTGAAGTATTTTACACTCTCCCATCTGATAGCCTAGCTGAGGCATCATCCTGACCTTTTCCCAGTTAGTCGACATCATCTTGCAGAATTTATCCTCTAGTTCTATCAGGACTACGTTTCTTCCTAGTGTACAGGCTAACATCGTAGTCCCGCTTCCTGCCATCGGGTCGAGGATTGTCTCTCCTGCCTTTGTGTATCCCTCAACTATCCACATTAAAAGCTGAGCATCCATTTTCGCTGGATGTGAAAAAGACTCTGGCGTAAACAGGTGGTTTCTAAACGATGTATCCCGCTTGAATTTAATCTTCAAATCTCCACAATCCCCCACTTCAGATAATCCTGAGCGCATTGCTCGCAGACAAATAGTTTAGGACTGTCCTTAGTTTCCCTGGTTACATATTTAATCGGGTTCTTTTTGCAGACCTGGCACTTTTTCATATCACCCTCCTATATTCCTGCCTTCCGCACCTTACACAATGCCGGCGGTCTATCCTGGCATTGATTGATGGTTGCCACCTCGACCATTTGTGTCCAAATAGACATTTAATGTTCATCTTTACCCTCCCTTACCAATATTTAGTGGTAAAGTGTACAATAGCCCAAATAGCTCCAGCTATTGCAGCAATCACCCCCAGAATATAAAATATAAAAAACACTACAGCTATTTTCATTCTATATCCTCCCAGTCAAATTCGATTCCGAGGTCTCTCTGTAATGTAGCTGCCAGTCCGTGTGCCATTCTGTCTATGTCATCGTGTTCCATCTTGCAAGAATAGCAAAGATTAATCGCTTCTATTATCTCGTGAAAAAGCGTGACAGCCCTGATATTGGTGTTTGCAGATGGTTCTATTTCTATAATACCTGTGTCAGAATTACACCGACCAAGCAAGCGGTCATCTCTGAGCAGCGTGTCTACCATCCTTAATTCATACTCATAAGCTCCCACTGTCACACGTCTTGGAATTTTAACTTTCATTCTTCCTCCTGTAACACACATTCATTAAAGGGACATTCATCCGTACATTTTTTAATTACATCGGGGTTGCTTTGAATTGTGGCGCCAGAGCTATTGCGGTGGATTCCAAGATTATTTGGTGAGTATCCAAAGCTATCAAGGAAAGGACACCCAGTTGAGATTTGCCCACTCGACCAACGAGACAGAGGCTTATACAATCTCCATTCCTTACCATATTTATCTTTAATTATTCTTGGCTGCCTACCCATCTATTCTCCCTTTTAGTTATTTCCATATAGGAAGCATTTGGGTATTCGGATTTTGCATCTTCAAGAGTCTCATATACGGGCAGGAAACCTATCATTTTATCTGCCTCAATACTTATGGTAAAGGGTAGCCTGAAACAGTTTCTTGGCGAAGGCTCCACTTCAAAATCTTTTAATATCTTAACAACCCACATATTATCATCTCCTTATTCCAAGCAGTCTGGTATTCCTTCTTCTTCGTAGTATATCTCAAGCCCAATGGCAGTTGCTAGCTGCCATTCCCCTATAGCTCCCACAGAGTTTTGCCAGTTGGAAAGCATCATTATGGCATCACAGCGTTTGAGTATTTCAAGGTCCCCATCGAGAAATAGCTGGTCAGTTTCCCCCAAGTCATCCATCCAGGCTGTATTGGTATGAGGACAGATTACTGCCCAGTTCTTCATCCACAATTCCCTTGCCATCCTTCGTGCATGTTCAATGTTCTCATAAATATTGTTGAGAGGTTTATCTCTATATTTACCCGCTACGTAAATTACTTTCATTCGTTAAACACCCTCAGGATATCCGCTGATTCAAGGTTAAACTTTCGGCATACGCCTCGTGCTAATAGCTTGGCTTTGGTAATATCATCTCTATGTCTGAGTATCTCTGATACCAAGAACAGTACAAATGCCCTAGCCTCATCTTTATTCATTGTATCTACTATAACTAAATTAGCCTCATCAAATTCCATTATGCTTCTCTCTTCTTAATGATTTCCCAGATTGCCCAGAATAGAGCATCTTCGAGCGTATATAATCCAAACTGATAACCTTATTAGCACCCCGCACTCTCATCCCGAAATCCTCAGCCAGTTTCACTATTTCTTCAATAGCCCCTGGGATAAACGCATCTAACCCATAAAGACGAAAGGGGTCGAATACTCCACCCAGTTGGAGCTTGAATTGCCCCTTCGCTTTGGCATATTCATCTTCGGGCAAATACGGGAATATGATTTCTTCGAGTCCCAATTTGTTCTCCTGTAACTTTTTGTAACTTTATTTTACACCCAAAAGGATTAATCCTCTTGGTTTACTCTCTTTTTCCCGCCACTACCATAGACCCTGCCCGCATACATGAACTTTTTATTTATAATCTGCATTTGCTCAACCCAGAATCTATCCTGTTTGAAGTGCACGAGCGAGAAGCCCTGTTGCCAGTTGGGGTTTTGTATCCAATCCGGCTCTAGGGAACAAAGACACCCATTCTCCCACCATCCCCATATACCAAATCTATCTCGCTTATAATAGCTTCCCAGCCTATGGGTATGCCCGTGTATTCCGCAACCACCATGTTTATCAAACATCCCCTTTGCCGTATATCCGGAATGAGCTCTAACTAAGTCTCCATGTATTACCATGAACACACCGTTTATTAAAAGCCCTTCCTCGTACTCGACAACCTCAATCCCATTATCTTCTAATCCATACAAGGACTCAAGTTTCAAGGCATCAAGTGATTCAAACTCACTGGCTCTTGACCACAAGGTTCTTCTCAGTCTATCCTCGTGATTCCCCAGTATTAAAATCTGCCTTGAATTTGGTAGTATCTCTCTTTGTCTTATGTTCATTCGTTTGGTAGAATTTAAGTCGGATTGCATAGATGCTTTACGGCTTGGGTGTTTATCGAACTTTGACAGCAAATAGAAATCATTAATATCGCCAGCCTTAATCAGTAGCCCCGGCTGAATCTCCTGGAAAAATAGCTCTACTTCTCTCAACGCACGCTGGTCTTGATACGGATTGTGCGTGTCGTTTATTATTGCAGCAGTTCCTTGAAATTTAATTTTCATTTAATCCCCCCCCATAATAAATTGTTTTTGTTCACAGGGGCAGATAACCGCCCTTTGTTTCTTATTCAACCAGTTATAAGGGCGCTTAATAAAGACATACCCATATTCCAAGAAAGTTTCCTCCTCAATCTGCTGCGCCTTATGAAGTGCCTTAAGTTCGGTGGTCTCCTCGAAGCATTTGGTTGCCAGACATGAGTAGCAATCATTAAGCGGATATCTCGTTGATGCACAGGCATGGTAACCCACCCACCTCCGGTTACCTTCCTTGATAACAGCAATATAATTATCAGCACTCATTTATCCCCTCCAATTTCTTTTTTAAATCTTGTTCTGCTACATCCAGGTCTGCCTTTTGACCCGACCGAGCAAGTATCTCTAATTGTTCTATTCTATCACTTCCTATGCGTTTTGTAAAGAACTCCATATTAATTCTGGGAAAGTCGTGCAAGAACCAGTGACACCCTACACATACACAGATAGCATTATCATGCTCAAATCGGGTATTCAGATACCTCCTATGGGTAACTCCGTGATGACAGTCTAGCCTTTGGGGAGACTTGCCACAGTATTCACACTTGTGTCCAGCCCTCCATCGAATATACTGCGAGAACATCTTATCGAGTGCCTTTATTCTGCTGGTTCTGGTTTGTTTCTTCTGTCCAATTTTTGTCATTTATCTATCACCCCTCTTTTATCGCAGTAATCGCAGGGCTTATTGTTTTTCCATCCTTTGCCAAAACAGTTCGGGCACTTCTTTACCTCTCGGATATTGTGCAGATTTGCACCGTAGTCTACTACACTGAAAGCCCACATTCTGCCGGTGGCGGTTGTCTTGTTCGCCTTTACTTTACCAAGGGTTAGCTTGCTCTCATAACCCAGTGGGTCTATGGTCATATAAACATCGGCAAACCTTTCAGTTCTCTCGCCGCCCTCACCATATTCAGATGTTCGATTCTTTTGTAATACAATAACTCCCACCCCATTGCCCAGTCTATCCTTAATAGATTTCATTATGGAGTCTATCATCCAGAAGTCACCAGGCAGAGAAATCCAATCTATTATATTTAGTCGGTCTGCCTGCACATAATCCTCGTAGTCAGAGCCAACGGGATACAACTCAAATCTCGGTTGTCCGTCTTTGACCCACTCTACCCAGGTCATCCGTTCCATTCTGCGCTTGAACTTTGGGCTTATCTTGCCATCTGCTGCCGTGTATTCGCTACCCATCAAGACCGGGGTTTTATCAAACAAATCCAGATTTTCGCCCAATATACTTAGAGCGAGGGCAGTCTTACCTCCATTAGAGTGACCGGCAAGCACAATCAAATCGCCAGGATACATCTCCAGTATATCCTCAAACCCAAACTCTGTTTCATCGCCGTAGCTTCTAGGAAAGTAGAAGTCCAATGGCTCGGTATTAACTTTATCAGACCACCACTCAATGGGCTTAACCTTTTTGAGCCTCTTATATCTTGCCCTACCAAGTCTCTTTATTTCCCCAAGCTCGCATAGTCTCTTAATCGACATATAGAAGTTCGAGTTTCGTGGGTCGATATGATACCTTCTCCTCAGCGACTCTATTTCAAACTCTTCATCACCCATTTCGATGATTGCCCTGAGTTTATCTATTGTTAAAGATTCGGTCATTTTACTCCTGTGAGTTTTGTGAGTATGCTTGAGTTATTGAGTTTGGTGAGTTATTGAGTATCTACTTAAACCATATCTTGTCAGTTCGTTCATTCAGTTTCTTTGTCAGGTAGACAAGTTGTCCTTTAAGTGAGTTAAACTCTTCTCTGGTAACTGCACCTTTGGGGATATATTCTGATGCATTGTTTATTAGATTATACAACTTATCTATTGGATTGTCAAGTAAGAAGTCGGATACATCGCCACCTGGTTGTACATTGGGGTTAATTATCTTGAGCGATTTAGCCCAACCGTAGAGAAGGCTTGCTATACCATAAGCGTATTCGTGTCCAGCCTTGTCATTGTCCGGTATGATTATTACTCTAGCATTGTGAAATATCTCTGTGAACTCAGGGCGCCAGTTGTTAGCTCCGCCCGAACAGGTGGTTGCTACTATATCATACCTGGCTAATGTCTCACAATCTTTTTCGCCCTCCACGATAACCGCCGGTGTTTCAGATTCTAGCGCAGCTAATAGCTTAGGTAGGTTATAAAGAAACGGTTTAACTCCCTTTATGTCCCATACCCATCCACCTTCGCCATCTGGTCTGCGATGTCTGAAACTCTTGGGATAATATCTAACTACCTGGTAAATCAGATTGCCCTCTGCGTCTAAATAATCGTAGGTTCTCTCAATAACCTTCTCTTTGGGTTCATAGTTATTTAATCCGAGAGATTGTATGATTGATTTAAAAGAACACCCTGCCAAGCAGTTTATTAACGTAGTGCCATTTTCCACCTTGACACTGAGGCTTTGGTGTTTATCCTTGTGCGCAGGGACGGGACACCTAGCCATATAACCACTCCCAGACTTTTTAACATTGGATAGCAGAGGAAGTATTTTATCTATTGTTTCGTTCATACCTAGATTCCTTATCGGGAAACTCCTGTCTTTGTATTTCATAGTGGCTTGCCATTGTCTCTTTGACAAAGACTGGTATTCTAGCTTTATCGGCTGCTCTGACTATTTCGTTTACCCATTCTATTGGAGGATGTTTCACAGGTTGCGTTCTGGAACCGATTATGACCCAGTCCACATATTTTTTAATATTTATATGGTCACTCATTCCGATAGACCCGAGTAAAGGTTCAAATGATATGAATTTAACAGATGCCTCAATCTGTGAAAGTCCATAATATGCTTTCGTCATATCGCCGTTAGCTGTAACTGACGCTCCTATCCAGCAGTTATCAGGGAAGGGACTCCATTTAATGAGTTTCTCAGGCTTCTTGGTCAGGAAGATGAAGGTATGTTTCTTGTAAAGAGAAATAGTTTCTAATATAGTCCTTAACCATAAATCATCAATCCAATCTCCAAATAACTCAATAGTGCTTCCTACGAAATAACGAGATGGCGTGAGATTTATGGCAATATCATGTTTCATTTGTAGCCATGCGCCAAGTGCAAATCTAATCTCCTCATCCCACTTGAATCTCTTATACATTCTTCTGGCATAGCACCAAGAACAAGCCATCGGGCATAAACCCTTCACCGGATTAATCGTATAATCAACCAATCTATTTGTCTTGTTCATTTATCTCCTTTCAGTGAGGGTGGGGCTGGTAAAACACAACCAACGAATCAAACCTGTCATTAATCAATTAGCGACTTGTTTGTTTCTACCCCACCCTTTGCCCTCCAGGGGTTCCCCGTCATTCCGGCGGTTCCCCCCTTTCAGGCTTTGCCAGCTATCACCTAGTGTTTACCGAATGTAATTTCGTCTAGCCTACTAGAATATACTCTTACATTCCCTCCCGGGTTGCTGGCACACTTGATGGCTGATACATCGACTTTAACGGTTCATTTAAGGCTAGGCTGCGCTGAGTTTAAACCCTATATCCATAGAGCCGACAGCTTCAACCACCAGCAAACTATTTACTCCTCTTTACTATAATTGACATCATTCCCTTTTAGAGGTTAGGCAAATCTCACATTGGACTTTGGCTATCTCCCATAACAAGGCGATTTCGGGATGCCAGTGGTCCTCGGCGGTGTTTTTGGCAATCTCAGAAGCAGGGTCTGCACCTTCTTTAATCATTCTTTTAACCATCTGGATATTATTATGCCATTGTGTATCTTTGGTCAGTGCTCTAATTTCATCTATTTCCATTTTCTACCTCCTTTCATTCCCCTTTAGAGGTTAGTCGACTTCTCTAATTTATCTAGTGTTTCTCGTAGTTCATCTATTATTTCATAGACTCTTGGATTTACGGACTGAACTGATTGGGCGGATTGGCAGATTAAATTAATAATGGTTTGTATAAAATCACCTTCTGTATAAAGCCCATCACGATGCAAATATTTATGGAGTACTATATCAATTTCGTTCCAAAGTTTTAGTTTTGCTTCCTCATCTATCCTGGGCATATATTTCTTGGCTACCGCTCTGGCTACCTGATAAATAAAACTACCTTTTCTGGGCTTCGGCTTTTTGTAGAATTTATCGATTACAGGTTTTAATTCTTCATCAAGTTGGTCTGTCATTTTCTACTCCTGTACTATACGGCGAAGTCTTGAATTATTTATACTCGGCAACATAGTCTGGTCTTTATCCAATACCGCAATCATCTGTTCCCCTGTGTCATATTTGAGGTTGAGGATTTGGTCGGCATATTCTCCACCTATGTGACAAGCACCTATGCCAAAATCAAGTCTTATTTTGGCTATCTTCTCTCTTGCCAATTCATAACTCATTTTCTACTCCTTTCTTTAAGGGCGGGGCTACGACACGTTTACTATTGCTCCTTCGTCTCATACCCTACTGGCGTGATACCTATAAAGACAACCAGTAGTTCATATATTTTCACCCCGCCATTACCACCTGTGCCAGCTAGTGACAGGGTCTTTCCTACTTCTAGTTACGCATTCCCGTAGTGGTTAGCTCCCAAATCCACCTCTCGGCTGGTCACGCAGGTGTAACTATCTGCCCACTAAAGGTAGCTGGCTAGGGGTTCCCCGCCATTCCGGCGCTTCCCCCCTTTCAGGCTGTGCCAGCTAGTGACTGACTCAACGAGCCGTCCGATGCACCCCTGCCTCACGGCTTTGAACTTAACCGTAGGCTAAGTCCGGGTAGCTGGCGGGTTTGCTGGCTCGGTCATTCTCTCGCAAACATGACTCCGATAGTTTTACATGACACCAGCAAACTATTTTATTAAAGTGCTAGAGATGTCAAGTACCTTTTTAAGATGGTATATCCGGTTCTTTCGTCTCTGGTACATGCTCATTGAGATATTTAATAAACTCCTCCATCTGGTCATAGTTCAGAGACTTGGAGTCATTCTTCTTGAACAAGCGAATCATTACAGCCTTTGCCCACTGTGTATCCTTAGCCTCAAGTGCCTTGCCGAGCCTTTCCCGTTGTGCCTGGGTGACTTTCTTCGGCTCAGGTTCTTTGGTGGTTTCAAATATCTTTTCGGCTTCTGCAACGAGGGACTCAGTTGGAATTGTTATAACAGGCTCACTATTTGCAAGCCTTGACATTGCCCAGTTAATAGCAGACTGACCTTCTTTGTCACCAACTTTTATGACCCCAGAAGCCATTAGTTCTATTATGCCCTTAAAGGCTACTTGTGTTTCTATGCTATTGTTTACAGGCGGTTTTCCTTCTTTCGTGGCAGTTTCAGTATTCTGTACGCTTTCACCGACTGGTGAAATATCATCTACATTCCAGAACTGCCCTTTCTTCTTAAGTTTGAAGTCCAGTCGTGCACCTTCTTCCAATAGAGACCACTTATCCTCAAGGTTATCAAAGATTGACTTGGTGGTTACGCTGTTATTGGATGCATTTATTCCCGTAACCTTTTGGTATTCAGCTCCATCCTTTGTGAATTCCTGGCTGACTTCTGTTATTGTTATTATCATTTAATCCTCCCTATTTCTTGATTGGCTCGGGTCTCAAATTTTCATTTCTCATAAAGACCCCAAGCCTGGTATTTGTGATAAACACTGTGTGCTTTGGTCTTGAAGCTAGATAGTCTAAAGCACACCTTTCCACCTCGCCCTCTGGTTCAAAATGTATCTCATATCCAACATCTGTATTATAAAGCTCAAATTTCATTTAATCCTCTCT
>Ga0180007_10007694_pt1 | contig 10119 bp, 18 predicted proteins | sample MM_PC_MetaG_FD_121122 | JGI IMG/M metagenome (GOLD analysis project Ga0180007, IMG submission 121122) | Groundwater microbial communities from the Aspo Hard Rock Laboratory (HRL) deep subsurface site, Sweden - MM_PC_MetaG | ecosystem: Environmental > Aquatic > Deep subsurface > Groundwater... | reverse complement strand
TGTGGGGTGTTTTAACCTCGGCAATCTTGCCCTCATCCATCAAAGTTATGATCCAGCCACCATCATAGGCATTTCTAGCCAACCTGTTACCATGCCAAGCAAAGATAGCGTTAGCTTCGCCTTTTTCTAATCTATCTAGCATATCGCCAAACTTAGCCCTACCTCTGGTATGGGCTGACTTTTCCTCTCTGAATGTATCTACAATTTCCAAACCATCTTCTTGGGCTACTCTTTTTAGCTCCTTCTCTTGGGATTCAATGCTCTGCATTTGCCGTTCCTTGTTATCTTCCGATGACTTTCGGCAATACATGAAATATTTAATTGTTGGGTTCTTGTTATCCATGATTTTCAATGTTTTTTAATTTCATAGGTTTTCATAGGTTTTTGACTAGCCGAATCTAACCAAAAGGGGGCAGTCTGGTTCCCCAATTCAGTTCTCCGAAGATTACCTCGTTGGCAGACTACCCCCTTCAGGGTACGAGATAACAAAAATCGGAGAATGTAACAAATTGAGGAACGTTCTAAGTATACCACATAATATTGTTATTTAATTGTTTAATAGGAACTTGCTCTTTTATGGCGTCAACTTACTCTTGCTCTTACTATTAGTATTAACACCTTATTAGAAGATACATTAGACTCATAGTATTAACTAACAGTATTTACTACAGTAGGGAGTATAAATTGCCTTACTATAGTATTTACTAAAGTAACTGTTAATCAACTAAGGGCATATTCTCTATTTCATAAGCATCCATTATCATTCTTTTATATTTCTTCCCTAGACCTGACTCCATCTGCATATACTTAAACTTAGATCGTGGGTTTTCGGGAACGGTAACATTTAGCCCTTTATAATCCTTGCTCTTCCAAACAGTAAAACCAGAAATGGTGAAATAACCACCATCGTCATCTTTAAAAGTGAGAGAAGCGGATGCCAAAATGTTTTCATGCTTCCGGTCTTGTTCCGATATAAGTCTAATTTTTACTGTTACCTCCATTATATTTATTTTCATAATGTATAGTTCTCTAATTAATCTCTAATCTTCCAACCTTGGGCTGTGTAAGGCGACCTAACGGGTTATTATGAAGTGGTCCTCGATGTACTCTCGGGCTACTTCATGGGCCTTCTCAATACCATTGTCCAAATCGGAGTAGCAATCCCGATCTATGCCATTGTTCGGGATTTTCTTTTTTAACTCGTATTTGATAAATATCCGGTAGTTAAGTGGGATTTTGGTAATCATATAATGGGGTCCGTCAAATACTAATTCGGGCCTCCTCGCTTCCCTCGCTTTTTTCATGTCTCTCATAAGTTTCATTTTTATTATTGGTTATCCTTTCTCCATAAACCGCATCAAAGAGAGAAAATAAATTGTTGGCCCTAAAAGTGGCCTCGTCATCTGAAAGCTCGACCTGATAATGCTTCAGATATAATTCCTTAAATTGTTTAACGGCTTGCTCGTTTAACATAGAACCTATTGCTTATTGCATATCAGCTATTTCATCTGTTATATCCCTCGGTTGAATTTCTAATTCTTGACGCTCTTTTGCCCTGCCGATAACTTGGTTAATCACATACTCTCGTGCTTGCCGATCTTTCAATGCGTCTCTAATTTGGGCATCTAAGATTTCATTCCAAAATTCAGAGACTTTTAGCTTAAAGATTCTCCTTAACTCTTCTATCTCCAGCGTCTTTTTACCCTTCCCGCGCTTACCAACATATGGAGATAATCTGGCTTTTTCTCTGGCTTGTTCTAATTGTTCTAGTGTTGGCATAAAACTATAAAAATCTATAAATAATTTGATTTACGGCCTCTTTGGGGGCATGTCTAATCCTCCCCGTATAAACGGCTCTTAATTTGGCGCAATTGATGAAAATAAGTTGCTGGCTCTACACGCATTTCCCTCTTGTGGTAACTCTCTATCAAGACATCTAATTGCTCGCTTCTTTTGAATAAGAAAAAACCCCGATTAGAACTCGGCGGTTTATCAATCGCTTCAAGCGGATAGAAAAGCGATATACTAGTCGCCAATGCTAAATCTGGAGTCCTGTAATAATCTTCTCCCTCAATAATTTTTTGAATCATATTTATTATTATTCTTTCTTTCTATAATTTAATTTTATCTGTAAAAACGATCGCTTTTAATTTCTTACTTCAGCTTATATGGTTGAAAAATCGTTGAAAAATAAATAAAAAAGACAGTCCTTTTTGACTGTCCACAAGCGGTTATAAGATTTTTAGAAGCTAAACAGTATAAGTGTTTAGTTGTAACCCACGCCCTCTCTGGATATCTATTAGTTTCCTTCCATCGGGTGTTTTATTTTTTAAGCTACCCTTGCCAATCTTAACAAATCTAAACAGTTGCTGATAGAGGGCATTGGTTATACGCTTATTTCTTGATTCACTTTGGTCTATAGAATCCCATCCTCGTTTTCTTAACTCTTTTTCAATATCTTCATAAGAAGCAAATCCGTTCTGATCTTTTATAGAATAAAGGATGTCAAATATATCGTAATGTAATGTTTTTCTCATCATAGATATTCTATCGGTGTTGTAGAAATAATCACCTTGCGAATCTTTATTAATAAGTTGTTTGGGTTGGGCCGAATTGTCGTTAGATTGTTGTTTTTGTTTTTTTTCTAAAAACACTGATGGTTTATTAAATTTTTTATAAACTTCATTAAATCGTGGATGAATTATTTCCAAACAACTGAACTCAATAGTAGTATTTGATGGATAGATTAGTTTTATTGCTCCTAAATCCTGAATTCTTTTTAAAAATTCATCTTCTTTTTCAGGATTTTTCATAGGAATATTTTCTGTATCTCCTAGACTATTATAATCATTAAAATCAAATTGATTCCCCTTATGTCGAGATACTACATAAATTTTTTCTAATACCTGAAGAATATTATAATCAAACTTCGCATCTTGTAGTTTTAGATTCATGATTAATATTAATTATGCTTTTAAGATACCATTTTATTTAACTTTTTTCAAGCTCTATCCAACGTGTCGTTTATTTGTATTTCAATGCCATTGGGAGTATAGTTTGAGTAACAACTAAGTCGCCTAAACCCTAGGCATCTAGGGCATGGCAACAAGTCAGGTAATGCTTAAAAACCCCATCATAGGGTCGCATTACCTGCCGTACAGGGAAACTTGTATGAGAGACTTCGGTCTCTACCTGTGGTGGGCTTTTTGTATTAAAAAACTAACAAAAACATATGAAAAAACTATTACTATTACTGGTTGTCATTATTGGATTAGGAATCATGGCACACTCTGTAGATGCTCGTACTATTAGTGTACGGTCCTACTATAAGCCGAGTACACATACCTATGTTGCACCATCCTACAGAACTAGCCCCAATAAGACAAAGCTAGATAACTATTCCACTAAAGGTAACTATAATCCCTATACCGGCAAAAAGGGCTATGTTAGTCCATATAAGTCCTATAAGTTGAGATAATGATTATCAAAAATCAGAGATGGTTTTTATTTTTAGGAGTAACCCTAATCTTTTCTATTTTTACTGTTGGCATATTTTTACCAACAGATTTCAGTCTAGCTCATCCCGGCAATCTAGATTATAGAAGCTGTCATATATGTTACACGAATTGTTCATATTGGAATTTGTTACCTGAACAATATCACTGCCACACCGAGGGTTATTATTATGATGGCTCTTGCGAGTCTATTCTCGATCGGCCGGTAGCGATGTCGGCAATAGAGGGAGAATACAAACAATGCCTATACCAGCATGAAAAGAATTTCTATAAACAGTATTCAACTCCAGTACCAACACCTACTCCAATTTCGACCCCTAGACCTACCCCCTTTGATGCAGATGCATCATGTAAAAGTCAATTTGGTTATTATTCCATTTCCAGTCCAAACCAGACAGGATATTGCACATGCATATCTGGTTACAGGTTTGATATTAATAAACAATGTGTGTTTGTTACGGTTCCAACGCCAACTCCTACACCTTTACAGACTCCCGTACCAACACCAACTCCTAGACCTACTCCGCCACCAACGCCCATTCTTACTCCTACTTCTATATCTACACCCAAACCAACAACTATACCGACTCGCACCTCTACACCAACTAAAACCCCCACACCAACACCTATTAATAAAAGTAAACAACAAGACAAAACAGTGGTAAACACCGCTACGGAAAGTTATAATGAAGCAACCCCAAAAGTTAGTATAATAGCAAGAATTTTTAAGTTCTTCTTCAACTTATTTAAATAATAAACCATGACCTTCCTAAAACAAAATTGGTTTAAATTGATAATCGGATTCGGAGTTATTATTTTTGGATTTGCTGCCTTTTATTACTTGGTTATTTTCCTACCACAGCAAGCAGCTAAAAAAGAGTGCGATACTATCGCATCTAAAAAAATTGATGATGACAGGCATTCAAATTCAATCCGTCTTTATCCACCTAGCTACGGAGAGTACTACGACCAATGTCTAAAAGAGAAAGGTTTATGATTATGAACTGGCTTAAACAAAACTGGCCAATAGTTACAATTATTACTGGATCAGTCTGGTCTATTATTCACCTTGATCACTTAAGACCCAACCTAGCGGATTATTTTTTCTTGGCTGTTTTACTCCTTGCCATCTCTTCTTTAATACTTTCTTTTAGACCCACTATTGCTAGCCAATTTAAGAATAAATTTACTTCAAAATTACCATTATTATCTGATGCATTAGCTATTATTTCATACTTGGCTAAGTGGATATTAGTTGGATATTCAATCTTATTTATATCAGCTAGGTTAATACGGTACTTACTCAATATATTGTGAATTTTATAAAACCCAATTGGTTTAAGATATTAATAGGTCTTCTTTTAATCGTCATTGTTTGGTTTTCAGTTGTAATTATACGTTTAGAAAATTATCACTATGCGGTTCAAGTTGGATTCTGTCAGGATATGAGCGTTACAGAAAGAGATGGATGCCTAAGCAAAATTCAAACTAGAACAAATCCATTATGGAATTTATTCTACGCATTAAAATCTAGGCCATGACCTTCCTAAAACAAAATTGGTTTAGAATATCAATAGTCGTAGGTTTACTACTTACTGTAGTCGTAATATTTTACGCTCTAGTTATTATACCCAAACAGGAACAAAGTAAACTCGAACTAAAAAAACGATTAAGTACAATTCTACGTAATTCCTGTTTGTCTGATGCAGATGCCGAATACAGTAGTTTACAGGAGTTAAATGGGACTAAACATACAAGTGCTGACGGCTCGATATCATATACAGTATCTCTAACAACCAGATCATGGATTGAGGGCCGAGTTAAAGACATGAAGGACGAATGTTACAGGAAATACCCTCAATAATGACGACTTTCCTAAAACAAAATTGGTTTAGGTTAATATGGCAATGATCGGCTTATTGGCAATATTGTTGGCTAGCTTAATATTTGCTGTAGCCATTGGAGGGTTGGTTGGCTTTATTATTTGGACACTATTAGTCATAGGATTTTTCTTTCTAGCTATTGGCTCTTGAGTCAAACAGAATTAAAGATAAGCATTTTAACTAATTACATGGACAAAATAATGGAAAAACTTAACAAGCTATCATTACCCGTTGTGATTTTAATAGCTAGTATTGTTATAGGAGGCTTTGTCTATGCAAGCCAAGTAAGTAAACAGCGTTCCATTGAAAGACAGCAACAGATTAAAATAGAGCAAGAAAGACAAGACCAGTTGACCACAGAGCTTAAAGAACAACAAGCTAAAGAGGAAGCCGAGCAAGCATTAAATACTTGTATTGCTAACGCAGACAGCAACTATTCCGACAGGTGGCGTAGGGAGTGTAAGGCACAGGGCAAACTCACGAATAAGTGCATTGATGTCAACGAGCTTTCTTTTGATGATTACCTTAAAAAATACGGGCTAACAGCAGAGCAATATGCAAAAGAGAGAAACTTAACGCCGACCAACCCAGACGACCCCGCTTCTGTGCGTACTTCAGCAAGGTTAGATTACATATTTAAAAGACCAGACGAGTGTTCTTGCCGTTTGTTAGTAAGCACGGCGGATAGATTTGACGAGGACTTAGAAAAAAACAAAGCCGAGTGTATTAAGAGATATCCGCCAAAATAATTTTTAATATGACCTTCCTAAAACAAAACTGGTTCAAGATATTAATTATCCTGCTTTTTGTGGGAGGATTTTGGTGGTTTCAACTAAGACCAAGTAGAATAAGGGCCCGATGCCAAGAGTTGGCCTCTATTGGTAAAGACGGAAGTGAAAGTGGTTTTGGTTTTAGTAGTCCTACTTTAGATAGTCTTAGTCAAACCTCAATCGATAGCCATTACAAGAACTGCTTAAGATTGCGAGGATTATGATTTGGCTAAAACAAAACTGGATAAAAGTAGCAATAGGTATAACAATTTTAGGTGTTTTGATTTTCGCTAATAGGTGGAACAAAAACACCAATACTGCCCTTATAAGCAATACTGCTTCCTCATTACCAAATGTGGAAACGGAAAATCCATCACAAGAAGCACTAGCCCTTGTTAAAAATGTCTATTCTGAATTGAATACAGATGCGATTTCGGGAGGCAAAGACCCTAAATTTTCTAATTTTGTATTAAACGAACTTGAATCACTATGCCCTTTTTATAAACCAGACGGGGCAACTTATAGAGGTTGCCTGTATAATTTATTAGAAAAGAAGAAACAATTATTTAAAGACTCCAAAGCACTCAAAGAATATGAGGATTATTGCGGTGAAGTAAGTAAGCCATATGGCGGTACGCAGGCAAGTGATCTGTTTATGTCCTGCATGATATATAAGTTAAATTAGATAAAAACGAAACTGGAAGGTATTGTTTATTTTTTAATGTTATGTATACTATCCACAGTTTGCTATATTAATTCTCTTTAGTGGTATATAATGAAAGTGTAATATTGACTATTGACATTAATCAATAAATTAGATAGAATAGCATTAGATAGATTATAGATTATTGTGGGGCTGAAATGCAGAAAGGCTCTACTGCGGAATATCACTAGGTTGGCTTTACCGCTAACCGAACGTATTACGATGAGGGGGTGCCATCCCTCCAGCCCCATAATAATTTATAATCTATTTTGTTTTAATGAAACAAAAAGAATTACACAAAAGATATATCAAGAACACGGAGAAAGGTGCACTCGTAAAAGAAGTTAGGGCCTTACTTTGTCATTTGGGGAAATGGGTGCGAAATATTTTGAGAGTTACAGAATATAAGATTTATATAAAAACAAGAGTACTCAAACATTTATACGACAGAAGGAACGCACAGGAATATGATTTTATACTAGAAAATCTAATGACTATAGTTAAATCTCCTGATAAACTTTATCTCAATAAATCAGAGAAAAGAGGTGAGTTTGTTTTTTATAAAAACATAAATAATAGAGGAATTCTCTGTTCAATACAAAAGAATGAGACAGACGATAGTTTTGATATAGTTACTGCATTTACCGGTAAAGATTTAACGAGCTATTTAAAAAACTTTGAAATCCTATATCCACCAGAGGGCCTACCACTCGAACAAGATTAAGCTCCATTTTATCACTCCCACAAGTCCAAACCCACACTTCTAATAGAAAACTTTTTGTTTCAATAAGTTGATTTTTTACCATCAGAGAGATAGACTAAATAAGTTCATTAACGATTACCAAGCCCTTACAAGGCCAAACGAAGAATAACCAGAGATCATAGAGATTCCCATTATTGCGGTTCTGAAGTCGTTCATCCCCCGCAACAGGCGAAAACAAAAGTGCCCCTATTGAGGGCACTTTTGTTTTATGAAAAATAATTTTTTATAACCGCTCTAATGCTTCGAGATTTTTTTCTGGCAAATACAATATGGCGATACCGGCGATAATACCGCCTATCGCCGTGGCAATATGATTGCCGCCAAAGAGAAGACTATCTAAAAGATCCAATATAACCCAAACTCCTCGCCAAATCAGAACGATACCAATTACGATTGATAAGTTTTTAGTTAAATATTTCCAGCCAGAATGTTGCATGGGATTAGTATAACAAATCTTTTTTCAAAAATCAAAAACCAGTCCCGACGAAGCGGAACCGATTTTTGATTTAGTGACCTACTGTCCAGAAATATTGGCCTGAAGATTAATCGTGCCGGTATTTACTTGACCATTACAAGTGACACCAATTGTCTTCGGAAGCGAAGAACTGGAGAGTGTCACCACTCTATAGCCATAAGCAACGAGTGTATAGCTTGAGCCATTCAAACTAACGACCTGTGTTTTGTTAGAACGATTGTCTAATAAAATACTGGTACCGGTTTTGAGAACCATTGAGCTCGGGCTGGCTTGGCAATCCTGATTGAACTGAATACGGTTAGCGCCATATTGCGCAACAAGCTGACTATACGATAGATTTGATGTAGCGACGGGAACAGGGGTACCTTTCTTAGCGACTGCGGGAGTTTTAGTCGCCTCTGCAGTCGGAGAAGTACTGGCATCAGGAAACAGGGCTAAATTTGAACTGCCTCCGTTAAGCCACCAGATTCCGGCAATGATTACAAGAACGACAATTATAGCTGTCCAAGTTTTGTTCATTTGAGTTTAGATAATAAAATTAAAATTGAAACTTAAACTAAAACTGAATCGACCTTTTATTTAGTATATCAGAATTTTATAATCCCCTAAAAATATTTATCCACTATTGCGTATTTATTAAAACAAAACTTAGACCAAACGCTTGCTTGACTTGCGCTTCTTTATCGTTTATACTTTGCTTTCACGATTTGGTTCTTAAACAATCAGGACTGGGAGGTGAAATTTGACCAATCTGATAGAGGCGCGGAAGAGACTCACTGAGGAACTTTGGAGACATTCGTGTTCCAAAACACACGAAAATGGCCCCATGACCTCACCTCTCAAAGAGGCGTCTGACCACGCTTCGGAACGAGGGTCTCACGAAATTGACGAGGCCTTTGTCTCCGGCAAAAGTCGGAGGTGTATCCGAATTCAGAAAGTCATCGAACGGATCGACAGGGGCACATACGGCAAATGCCGCGAATGTGGGAATGAAATCGGAGAACGGCGTCTTCTCGCAGACCCGGCTTTCGAAACCTGCGTGACCTGCCAGGAAAAGTCGGAGCAACTGCACCAACGGGCACGCCCGCGGTCAGGAACATTCGCGACTCAACCGATTCGCCTCTTTCTCTAGCTCTCCCGCTCCTCTAAATCTGCCAGTTCGCCGTGATCCCAGCCACGGCCCGCCCTACTAAAGTGGCAAAACTGTTAGACATGCAAGGGTCTGCCTTTGTGCAGACGCCCTTCGTTCGTCGTCGTCGTTGAATCGTCGTCGCCTCCGGAGGGTTTTTTCTTTTTCCCAGATAGTAGAATTTTGAAATGCCTCCGGCAATAAAAGTTCAAAATTCACTACTGGGCTGCGCTGGAAAAACTCCGCCAAATACGGTACTATGACTATTTGGAGAGGTCGGATAATGGCTATTCCACCGGTTTCGAAAACCGGAATCCCGCAAGGGATTTGTGGGTTCGAGTCCCACCCTCTCCGCATGGTGAATTAGAGATAGTTTTGTGGTATACTGGATAGGTGCCCGAGCTATATACAAGACATCCAAATACGACTTGCGTTATCTGTAACAAGCCAATATACAGAAGACCTTGTGTAATGGAGAAAAATAACGGTCGGGCTTTTTGTGGTATGCTTTGTTATGGTATTTCCTGCAGAAAAGAAATACCATGTGCAGTTTGTGGTAAACCAATATTATCAGGGTTAAATAGAATAACTTGCAGCAGAGCCTGTTCAAATAAATATAGAATAGGGATCAAATACAAACTTGGCCGACCGCGAGATAAGGTTGTATTGGAAAGAGCAATGAAAATTCGGCTGATTGAAACTCGCGGAAGAATTTGCGAAAGATGTGGCTATAATAAGACGGAAGTTTTACAAGTTCACCACAAGGATAATAACCACAGCAATAATAATACTAATAATCTAGAATTAATTTGTCCCAATTGTCATTTTGAAGAGCATTATTTAGAAAAAAGCTGGTTAAAAATGAACTAGGGAGGGGTCGG
>Ga0180007_10007693_pt1 | contig 10121 bp, 6 predicted proteins | sample MM_PC_MetaG_FD_121122 | JGI IMG/M metagenome (GOLD analysis project Ga0180007, IMG submission 121122) | Groundwater microbial communities from the Aspo Hard Rock Laboratory (HRL) deep subsurface site, Sweden - MM_PC_MetaG | ecosystem: Environmental > Aquatic > Deep subsurface > Groundwater... | reverse complement strand
TCCCCTGCGAGTCACGCGCAGTGTCGGGTCGTTCGGGAACCGGGGTTTCAAACAGAACATCGTTGCCTGTGATCGCAGCATCCTGTGCGACCGGATCCTGGGCCGCAAGACCGTTGATAGCGGTGCGGTCGGAATCTGTCAGGCCGCGCGTGGGTGTTTCCGGCGTGGGGACCACCGGCGGCAGGGGGGCGTCATCGTCCAGAGTAATCGTCTGGTGATCGATAGATGCTTCGGCCATCGGTTGGCTGGTGCTCGCCGGTTCGGCCACATGCTGGGTTTCGACATTCTCCGGATCAGTATCGCTGGCCACGATTTCGCGCAATTCGGGAAGCGGCTCAGGCTTCGTGCTCCGGGGCTTGGGTCGGGCCGATGCTTTGGCACTCGGGCGAGCCTTTTCGCCCGTTATGAACTGCGAGTCCAGCACCGGAGAAGCAATCATGAACAGGACCAGCTCCAGAACCAGGTACATCGGTTCCAACACCAGTTGGTAGCTGGTGAACAGGAGATACGTGACGTTGATCAGGAGAATCAGGCCGCCGCCGAGAATGATCATGCGATACATGAGATTGACACGCGGCAGCACAAACGCACACACACCACCGAGAATAAACAGCAGCAAGAGCTGCAACGCGGGGGCGTCGTCCCAGATGGTAAGAAAATTCGAATTGACAATATTCTCAATTACGGTAGCATCGATGACGGGAACCGATACTTCCGGACCGGTCGGGGTGGCGTACAACATGTTAGCGTCGATATCCGCTACCGCTATGACCACGGTCTGGCCTTTGAGTTTCCCGAAGTCGAATCCGCTGGAGAGAATCTCCGATGCCGAGTACTCCTTGAAGGGGACCCCGGGACCGAAGTTGATGAAAAAGTCCCCCTGGCTGTTTATGGGGACAGTCCTCTCGGACCCGATCTGGATTTCCTCGCCTTCAAACACTTTTATTTGATCGAAGGGGACCCCGAGTGCCACGGCCGCCGTGGCCAGGCTGAGCGACGGGTAGTAGTACCCTTCGTAATACATGGCCATGGGTTGATGGCGCAATATCCGGTCACCGTCCGGCCGACTGTAATTGAATCCCAGGTAGGGTTTGTGCGCCAGAATCTTCTCGGCCGGTAGAAACACTTTTCGCGCCACCAGACTGGACTGTTCATCCATAGTGCCGATCAGGCTGTTCGTCTGTATGAAGTTGGGAAACAGATACTCCGGATTGCTGGTCTTGTTCGAACGGAAGGTGGCCAGCGCGATATCGTAAGACAGGACTGCCTGGTCAATCCATATCAACTGCCTGGCGAGCACATCGGTGTGTCCCGCCGAATCCTGAGCGGCGTCTTCCGGCAGTTCAAAATCCAGCAGGATCGCTTTCGGCTCACCTGAGGCGACCGCCGCCGTGAGATCGGCAATCAGGTCATGGTCCCAGGGCCATGCCCCGTACTCGTTTTGTGATTTCCCATCCACGCGCACGAGAAGCACGTTGGGCCGGGCTTCATCCGATGACGTGATCTGGCAGAGCAGATCGGTCAGCGACCGCTGCATGGCCTGCATCGGGCCGAAGTTGTTGATGGAGAGGATGACCACAAAAATGGCGATCAACAGATAGAGGATGTACGCGGTGTACTTATTCATTGCCGGTCTCCCTAACGGCCAACTTCAAGGCGGTCGATGAGCGCCGCCGGCATGCTGGCCCTGGCCATCTTCTCCTGGGTGGATTTGACATCATACGCCACCCGTCGGTACGTGATTGCGATTTCTTCCGTGTCGAAAATAACGTAGCAGGCCCGCGGATCGTTGTCTCGCGGCTGGCCCACCGAACCTACATTAACCAGGTATCGCGCATCGGGATCGGGGTCGATATCGTGGCCGTACTTGGCCCGTACCGGGCTGTCCTCGGATACGCTGTAAATCGCCGGCAGATGCGTGTGGCCAAAAAAAACGAACTGCTTGGTGCAGTGGGCGAAGGCCGTTTCGGCGTCCTCTACCGACAGAATGTAATGCCAGGTCTCGGGTTCGAACGGCGACGAGTGAACCAGGTAACTCTGATCGAGATGAGCGTCCATGACAAAGTCCGCAATCAGCGAAAAGTCATAATCGGTCAACTGCTTCGTGGTCCAGCTTATGGCCTGCTGGGCATGACGATTCAGATGTTCGGCGCTCAGGAGACCCAGGGTGGCATGCTCATGATTACCGACCAACTTGATGTTGCAGTGCTGCGTCACCAGCTCGAGACACTTCCCGGGATCGCAGCCGTACCCGATAACGTCACCAAGACAGTGAATCGCATCCACTGTCTGTCCGTCAATATCTTTGAGAACCGCTTCCAGCGCCGCCAGGTTGGCGTGAATATCCGATATCAGCGCAAACCTCATACGTCCTTGCCTTCGACGAATTTGTAGGTGCTTTTTCCGACGGTCAGGAGGTCGCCGTTCTTCAATGTACAGCGATCGGCCGGCTCGCCGTTCACGCGCGTTTTGCCCGATTTGCCAAGGTTGGTCAGCGTGAAGCCGTCGCCTTCCTTGACGATTTTGGCCTGGATACCGGCCATGAAAAAGCCCTTGGCTTTCACATGAACAAACTTGGCTTTGCCTATGGTGGTTACTTCGCGATCAAGTTTGTACTCGGCAAACTCGGCGTTCTCTTCCCCCAGAAGAACTGACCCGCCGTATTTGCCCACAATTTCGCGCTCCAGCCGATCATTTTCAAGCAACTTCTTCTGTTTTTTGGTATTCAGTACCATAGTACCGTCCATGCCGGCGGCACTGTCGTTTTCCTGCGACGTCTGCGCGTAGTAGACCAGGGCGTATTTGCCGATGGTCACGATGTCGTCATTGCGCAGGACTTCTTCGTTGATCTTGCGATTGTTGACAAAGGTGCCATTGAGAGACTCGTTGTCAATGATAACCGCCGCGTTGTTGTTAAACTCAATCATCGCGTGCTTACGCGACACGGCACGGTTCTCCAGAACGATGTCGTTTTCGTTCGTCCGCCCGATGGAGATCCGCTTTTTCTCCGTTACAATTCGCTCGATAACTTTGTCTTCAAATTTGACCACAATCTCCGGCATGGCGAATCCTTTCGATCTATATACTCACCATTTTTATCCGCTTTCCATCGCACGGTGGCGGGCTTCGGCCCGAAATACGTCACCAGAACGAGTAGAGCGAGGTCGCTCCATTATGCCTCGATTATCGACAGATTGGGGTGAAACTTGACGGGTCGGTGCGATGGCGATATTCTGTGTCGCCGCCGACCACCGGGCATGAGCGGCACGGATGTCCGCCCGGAGACTCACTTTCTGGTTGATCCAGCGCGGCAAACATTATATATTGGCGCTAAACTATTGACGGACAAAGGGTATACTGATGAAGACACTGATTGTTGCGCTGCAGAAAGACGGCAAACTGGTGTCAGCGACATTCGAGTTGATCTCGGCGGCAAAGTCTCTGGGCGGGGAGCTTGTAACGGCTGTTTTGGCCGAACAGGCCGAGGCTCTGGCTGCGGATCTGGCCGGACGTGGCGCTGGCAACGTATTGGCCGTGTCCAACCCGGCTCTAAAGTATTTTAACGACGATATCTACGCCCGGGCTCTTAGCGAGCTGATTGACAAACACGCCCCCAAGGTTGTACTCGGACCGGCTACGTTTTACGGGAAGGCCCTTTTCAGCCGTCTGGCGGCCCTGAAAGGCGGCGCCTTGACCTCCGATGCCACCGGGCTTGAAGTCACCGGCGAAGCGGTCACCGTTACCCGGCCCTCATACGGCGGTTCCGTGATCGCCCGGGTATCAAAAAAGGCAAGCGATGCGCCCTATTTCGTGACGGTCCGGCCGAAGATCTTCCCGGAATCCACCGACGGCGCGGGCTCTGTCACCGCCGAGACTGTTTCCGACGCCTGCTTCCAGTCACGGCAGACAGTCACGGAGGTCAAAGTTGAGTCGACCGGTTCGCAGAATCTGGCCGAGGCCGATGTTGTGGTGTCTGCCGGACGAGGCATCCGCGGCCCTGAAAACGCCGCTCTGATCCAGGAACTGGCCAACAGCCTGGGCGCCGCCTTTGGTACCTCGCGCGCCGTGGTTGATGCCGGCTGGGCCGAGTACTCGACACAGGTGGGGCAGACCGGACGTACGGTCAACCCGAAACTGTATATTGCGGTTGGTATTTCGGGAGCGATTCAGCACCTGGTTGGAATGATGTCCTCACAGCATATTGTGGCCATTAACAAGGATAAGGACGCTCCGATATTCAACATTGCCAATTACGGTATTGTGGGCGACTTATTCGAGATCGTCCCGGCCCTGACCAAAAAATTCAAGGCCGAACTCGGCTAGATCCAGGGTCAAAAGATTCCAGAAGAAGAGCCCGTCGGCTAACCGGCGGGCTCTTTCGTATCATGCGCGGAAGTGCGGTGACTATTTCGTTGAGATTGTGTCAATGAGATGAACCAGATTGGTGGCAACGAAAGTGTCATCTCCGCAAGGATTGGTTACCACCAACCTGATCGTATAGAGACCGGTATCCTGAGGAATCACCCACGTTGGATTTGGATTGGTGGAAATTGACACTTCGGCCGCGGTCCCGAGCTTTGTAAACCACTCCCACGAGAAAGCGTCGGTCGACTCGCTAATGAGACTGATGGACGCTCCCGGCACGACCTGGAGCAACGTATCCGCGGGGTCGGAGAGGGACAGCGACGCCACCGGTGCGTGATCGAGCACCGCGATAGCGTTTGCATCAATTCCCGTGCTGGTATTGCACTTTCCGAAAGTCTGCAACGAAATCGTGTAGTATCCAGCAGTAGTATACGCGTGCAGCACTTCAAACTTGGGCGATTCAGTTATGACCGTATCGGTGCCATCGCCAAAATCCCACCATACGGAATCGACTGACCCGGTGCTCGTGCACTCGAAGTTAACTTCCATCGTGTCTGTGATGGTAGTGTCCAGACACCCAACCGTGTCATCAACGACATACGATGCAGCCACTGAATCGTAGGCATGCACCGCGCTGTCTAGCGTGATGATTGCCGATCCCTCGGGTCCGATAGCCGTGAGGCCGATCGTGTAAGTCCCTGCGGTGGTATACTCATGATCCCCGGTGGTGTCAGAATTGATGAACACCGTGTCCAGCGTGCCGTCACCAAAACTCCAGATCAGAGTGTCAAAAACACCTTCCACCATGGTAGAGAGGTTGACTGTCAGGGGCACACAGCCGGAGGAGTCACCGGTCATCACCAGACTTGGGCGGGGACAATCACTGACGGTAATCGAATCCTCCCAGATCATCGTGTCGGCCAGTACGCTGTCGCACAGTGTATTCCGTGTAATGAGGGTAACGGTAAACACGCCCGGATTCGTGTATGTGTAGCGGGGGTGAGGGGCCGCCGATGTGTCGGTGTCGGTCGATGGATCACCGAAATCCCAGTGCCAGTCGGTGTTACCCTTGAAATTGACACTGCGGAACTGGACGGTGAGGGGGAGGCAGCCCTGGGTGGTATCCGCGGCAATCTCGGAGCTGGCGCGATCCACGATAATAAAGCGCTTTTTGACCTCACTGTCAGACTGGCCGCCGGTGTCGGTTACAATCAGTGACACATCGTAGATACCGCTGCCGGTATACACGTGGGTAATAGTATCGTGAATCTTGGTGAGAGTATCGTTTTCGTACCCCTCAACCGTTTCGAACAACACGGTGTCATCGCCGAAATTCCAGCTTCGAATGACTATCCCGCCGGATGAAATATCATCGAAAGTAATCTCACACGGGGCGCAACACACTTCCACACTGGCCTTGAAGTCAGCCTGGAGAGACACCTCGGTGACCTCGGTGATTTCAGTCGTCAACTCATCACAGGCCAATCCGGAGAGAAGCATCAGGGCGGCGGTCAGGAGAATCCCGGTCAGAATCTTGGATTTGTTCATTCACATGTTTCCGTGGCTTTATTGTTATACGCCTATATAGCCCTGAGAGACGAAGGTGTCAAATCGAATTTCCTGTCTCGAGGGATCCGGCCGATGACTGGACAAAGGCAGGAACTCTTTAGGTATCAGCGGGATATAAGAGACAGACCGGACCGGCGCCCGGTCCCAATTTCCTTGCCTTGGTTGGGCCTTTTGGTTATGTTGGCGCATTGATGTCATGAGACCTCGCTGGAACGGCGGCGATGGCAGAAAAACCAGATAGAGAACAAGTCAATACCCGGCCCGCTGGAATGATTGGATGACAGGACAAACCCAGTTGCGGGATATTTTTTTATGGGAGCGACACGTGAATAGACTTATGGCTGTGCTTGGGCTGGTGCTGTTGTTGACAGGAGTCGCAACGGCCGACGTAGCCCGGGACTTTGAACTGACGGCAGGGCGGTCGTCGGGCATTGTATCCAATTTCGCGGTTGACGCGATCGCCCACGGTACCGACCCGGTGGGAGTCTGGCTGGCTACCGGCCACGGCGTTAATTACTCTCTCGACGGCGGTATGAGCTGGTTCGTGGTGGACGCCGCCAACGGCCTGCCGAGCGAGAATGTGTCGGCCATTTTCTCGGCCGGCAATCGTATCTGGGTTGGCAGCAGCCATGACTCGCTTATCGATGGCGAGCTCATGTCGCTCTCCGATGCCCTGACATACTCCGATGACAACGGGGAAACCTGGACCAATCTCGACTTCTCCGAAAGCGGATATGATATCGCCTACGTACAGGGCGGCGACCGCACCGTGTACGATATCACCGGCCATGCGGACGTCGGCTTTTTTAATGATCGCGAAACCGGCAGCGATGCCGACTGGCTGTTTTTCACCGCCTTCGCCGGAGGCTTCCTGGCCTCCCAGGACGGCGGTGACAGCTGGCGACGGATATACTCCAGTCCCGGCGATTCGGCCCAGTTCAACTCAGTGGGGGTGGAACCCTCGTACCGCAACAGGTACTTCTCGTGTGTCGCCGACACCTCGCACGGTGACAGTCTTTTTGTGTGGACCGGTACCGCCGGAGGCATATTCCAGTACGTGTTTGCGCCGCCGAGTGACAAGCTCTTCGCGCGTCGCGTGTATGCGGCAGCCTTCTGTGATACCTGTACCGCGGAGGGCGGCAGTGCTGTGTTTCTGGGTACGGATCGTGGAGTTTCCCGCACCAAAACCACTGTGGGAGCGGTGTTGTCGAGTTTCACGACCGACGGTCTTCCGGCCGGCGACGTGACCGCCGCTGTCGATATCGCGGGCAACCTGTTTGTTGCCACGCTCGATGAGGCCACCGGCCTGTCGGCTCTGGCTCAGTCAACGGACATGGGCGGAACATTCACGGATATTACGCCGACTGTGCTTTCAGACGTCAATCAGAAAGGGCACGGTTTTGCGGTTCTTGACGGTGCCATATACCTGGCGGCGCAGGATGCCGGACTGCTGGTTTCTTACGATACCGGGGCCAGCTGGGAGGAGTATCCTCTCAATCCGTTGCTTCCCGACACGTCGCTCGGCGATGTCTACTGTGTGCACGCACAGGCGGATACGCTCTGGGTTGGTATCGATGACGGTTTGTTGCAGCTGAACCGCGTAGGTATGGGACTGAGCCTTGAGGAGCACTATCAATTTGCCGAGAATGACTCATCATCGTCGCGTGTGATAGGTGTGCGGCAGCAGACTTTCGTGAGCGACACCAACGAGACGGTAATCGATTCGACAATTATCTGGACTGTCCACCGTCCCATCACCGCCTCAGGCGTACCGTTTGTCGGTCGCCGCGGGATCGTCGATGATACTACGCTCACGTGGGCGCATTTTCAGGAAGACGTCAATATCTACGACGTCAACTTCCTGGGCGACACGGCATTTGTGATGGGTGATGACGGAGTCGGCTATACCGCCCTCGGCATCAACCCGACCAACCGCTACTCGATTCGACAGTATGCAAATGACAGTATCGTAGTCGCGACTATGGACGATGACACCGTGACCACCATGGAAGTCCGGGGCGACACGGTAGTGTTCGCCAGTTCCAACGGGGCGGCGATCTCCGACGGCAATTCGGCGGTTTCCCGTCGCTTCCAGATTCTGCGAGGCAACACCGATTCGCTGTCGGCCGACGCGGTGATCAACTACACTGTCCTGTTCAACAGCTTCGGACTTGGCGGCAACTTCATCCCGGCACTTGGAGTCCAGTATCGCGACGGAGAGCTGGCCCGCATCTGGGCCTCGGCACGACCGGTCGATCTGGGAGAGCTGCGCATTTCAGCCGCCGACTATGGCATCATCGAGAATACCGATGGCGACTCCATAGGGTACGGTTTACGCGGCATGAGTCTGATCGAGGGTGAGTTCGCCTGGAATTTCGCCTTCTCCGGTGACTCGGCATTCGCCGCGACCAACAGCGGCCTGCTGCTCAACGAAGGAATTCTGGACAGCGGCTTCAACGAGGTTCCGCTGGTTGATCCGGTGACTGCGGAATGGTTGGTTGATCCGGATTCCCCGGTATACGGTGTGGGAGTTATCGATTCCTTCCTCTGGGTGGGGACGGGCGACGGTACCGTGCGGATAAACCTCCGGACGCAGGATATGGATCTGTTCGCCCGGGTGGATTCCACCACCGCACGCGACGAGGTCTATGCGTTCCCCGTTCCGTTCCGTCCCATGCTGGGTGGTGAGGTGGACTTCCACTTTGTGGTCGACCAGCCGGGCAACGTCACGCTGTCCATATACGATTTCGCTATGAACCTGGTTGCCACACCGATCGACAACGAGTTTTACGATGCCGGTATTTACCCCGGCAGTTCAGCCCAGGGCAAGACCTGGGACGGTTATAATGATCGCGGCGACGTGGTCGCTGTTGGTGTCTACTACTTCAAAGTCGAACTGCCCGGCGGCGATGTACGCTGGGGCAAACTGGCCGTGATACCGTAAGGGAGAATACGATGTTCAGGATTGTCTCTATATGTATGTTGGCCGCGTTCCTGACAGTGGGGACGGTATACGGTGAAGACGGCGACGGCGGCTATGCTGGGGCGTTTTTCCAGGTGCCCGCGGGCGCTCGACCGACCGCCATGGGCGGCGCCTATCTGGCGGTATCGAACGACGGCGCCGCGCCGCTGTTCAACCCGGCCGGACTGGCCCGACTGACCCGTCCGCTGTTTGGATCATCTTACCGCGCCATGGCGCAGGACCGTTCGCTCGGATACGTGACCGTAGTGTTTCCGGTACGGGGAGAGTCCTCGCTGGGCGCTCACTGGCTGTTTGCCGGGTCCGGTGCCGTGGAAACCCGCGATGCCGACGGTTACCCTCTGGGGCGGGACTTCAGTCAGAATAATCACCAGTTTACGATCCTGTTTGCCAAGCGGTTTGAGAAGTTTGTGTCGTTCGGCGCCAATCTGAGTTACCTGTATTCCACCATGTCCGAACTTGACGCCAATTCCGTCGGCTTTGACTTCGGCCTCATGTTCTATATGGACCATTTCTTCAGCCGGGAAAACCGGGACCAGATGGCGATCCGTGACATTCAGGTGGGCCTCACAGTCAAACACATCTCCAAGACCTACAAGTGGAACAGCGAGAAATACAACCTGATGTACACCTCGGACGATCTCGGTTCCGAACAGACCGATGAGGTCCCGATCGAATTTGGTCTGGGGACATCGGCTCGTTTTCTGCAGCGACGGTTGCTGGTGGCGGCTGATCTGCTCAAGAGTGCGCACCAGGGAGCGGCCTTCCACGCCGGTGCGGAATACTACGTATCGCAGGAATTCGCTCTTCGAGGCGGGTTCTCCGACGGTCGCCTGACGGCCGGTACCGGGTATCTGTTCAAGGTGAGTGGCAATCAACTCGCCATCGACTACGCCTTCAGTACCGACAAGGCCGATGAAGGATCCGAACACATCTTTTCACTCGATTTGCTGTTTTAGGGGGCGTGAGTATGCGCTGTATGCTTTTGGTTCTCGGTCTGCTGCTGATTCTGGTTTCCATGGGCGCCGCTCAGGATGGACTGGCGCTCATGAAAGTGGAGGCGGGCGCCCGCCCGGCCGGTATGGCCGGAGCGTTTGCCTCCATCAGCGGCGATCCCAATGCCTCGGCTTACAATCCCGGGGCTGCCGTCAATACGAACGTGTTTATTGCCTCCCTGGGCTATAACACCCACTGGGAAAACGTCCGT
>Ga0180007_10007692_pt1 | contig 10123 bp, 7 predicted proteins | sample MM_PC_MetaG_FD_121122 | JGI IMG/M metagenome (GOLD analysis project Ga0180007, IMG submission 121122) | Groundwater microbial communities from the Aspo Hard Rock Laboratory (HRL) deep subsurface site, Sweden - MM_PC_MetaG | ecosystem: Environmental > Aquatic > Deep subsurface > Groundwater... | reverse complement strand
TTGGCATCAAATATCTGTAGATGAAACTTTATTAGAATTAAAATCTTCAATCCATGGTTTAGAAGAGAATGAAGCAAAAAACAGACTCAAAATCAATGGTCCAAATACAATTGCTCAAGAAGAAAAAAATAAAGTTCTCAAACTATTGTTCAGAAACTTTAACTCATTACTAATATACATCTTATTAGGAAGCGCCCTAATATCACTTTTTTCCAACCACCTAATTGAATTCACAGTAATTGCAATCATAATACTCATAACAGGATTATTCGGTTTTATACAAGAATATCACGCCGGAAAATCACTTCAAGCACTATCTAAACTAACGGTTAAACATGTTGAAGTTTTACGCCATGGGGAAAAAACTCAAATCAACAAAGAAGAATTAGTTGTGGGAGATGTAATTGTTCTAAAAAGAGGAATGATAGTTCCAGCAGATGTTAGGGTTATCGAAAACAAAGGATTATCTGCCGATGAATCAATTCTAACGGGCGAATCAATACAAAAATACAAACGAATAGATGAAATAGAAGAGCTGGAAGTCCCAATAAGTGACCAACACAACATGTTATTCGCAGGAACAAGCATAACAAATGGTCATGGACACGGAATAGTCATTGCAACTGGTTTAGAATCAGAAATCGGAAAAATATCTCAAACCCTGAAGAAAATAGGTTTTCAAAGAAGCCCTTTGCAAAAACAAATAGATGAAATGAGCAGAAGAATCGCCTACACAATCATTTTTGCATGCGCATTTCTTCTAATAATATTATTCACAAAGAACTTCGGAATATTTGAATCACTAATATTAGTTGGCGCAGTAGCAGTCTCAGGAATACCAGAAAGTTTTCCTTTAGCCATGACAATGTCCTTATCCAATGGTGTTAAAAGAATGGCCAAGAAGAATGCCATAGTAAAAGATCTGAGCTCCGTTGAAACCCTAGGAACCACAACCGTGATTTGCACCGATAAAACCGGTACACTAACGGAAAATAAAATGCTCGTAGAAAAAGTTTTCTTTGCAGACGGAACCGAAATTGAAGTAAAAGGACATGAATATAATCCAACAAACACATTTTCAAACAAACAAGGAGTTTTCGAAAAACACCGATTCACCAACTATCAAGAATTCTTTAAAGCATGTATTCTGTGCAATAATGCACAGCTTTTAATCAAAGATGAAGAATGGGCTCTATCGGGAGAACCAACCGAAGGAGCAATATTATCATTGGCTAAAAGCGCAGGTTTTGACGATCTCACAATAAAAAAAGAAAATAAACAACTACTGGAAATCCCTTTTGACCCATTCGAAAAATTCATGATAACAATAAATGAACATGAAAATCAAAAAACTGCTTATCTAAAAGGAGCGGCTGAAAAAATCCTTGAGAAATGCACTCATATAAGAACAAAAAATAAAGAAGTAATCAAACTAAACCAAAAACTGATTGATGAAATATTAGCACAGGTAAATCATTATAGCAACCAAACCTATAGAGTTCTGGGAATTGCAACCAAACAAGTAGATAATATACAATCAAATCTTAATTCAGAATTCATATTTGAAGGACTGATGGGAATTGACGACCCCATACGTGAGCAAGCATATCAAGCAGTAAAAGAATGTCAAAGCGCCAACGTCAGAGTAATAATGATTACCGGAGACCATAAACACACAGCCAAAAGTGTCGGGAAGAAACTCGGCCTAATGACATCAAATGAAGATTTAATTCTTGAAGGACATGAACTTGATAAGATGAGTGATGAAGAATTGGATAAAATTATTTCTAAAGTAGTAATATTTTCAAGAACAACACCAGACCATAAGTTTAGAATTGTATGTTCTCTGCAAAGAAAAGGTGAAATTGTAGCTATGACTGGTGACGGAGTAAACGACGCACCCGCATTAAAAAAAGCTGATATAGGTGTTAGCATGGGTAAATCAGGGACAGATGTGGCCAGAGAAGCATCAAACATGGTGCTAACAGACGATCATTTCTCAACCATAGTCAATGCAATAAAAGAAGGAAGGACCATTTACAGCAACATAAGACGGTTCATATACTATCTGTTAACAGGCAACATGACAGAAGTAATACTCATAATATCAACCATCTTGATTGGATTAACGACGCCTTTAACAGCCCTAATGATTCTATTCATTAATTTAGTAACAAGCACATTTCCAGCGATGGCGTTAAGCGTTGAATCCACCCATATAAAAGTGATGAAACAAAAACCTAGAAATCCAAGTGAAAAAATATTATCACATTATATTTTATTAAAAATACTTGTATTGGTTCCCCTATTGTTTTTAGGAACATTAGCATTATTCTTGTGGGAACTAAACACGCCTGGTGGAAGCATAGAAAAAGCTCGAACAGTGGCATTTGCAACGCTTATAATGTTTGAACTACTGCATACATTTAATGCAAGATCACTACACACAACCATCTTTAACAAGAACTTCTTTTCAAACAAATACATATTCATAGCAGTAGGCACATCATTGGCATTAACATTACTAACAATATATAGTGGAATAGGACAAAAAATCTTTAACACAGTTTCATTATCAGCCACGGAATGGATAATGATAACAATTGTAAGCAGCCTAGTAATAATAGTTGCAGAGATAATAAAATCACTTATAAAAAGCGAATTCAAAGAGCAAAAAAGACTGAAAGGATTAGAAATACAAGTTGAGTAAAAGAAAAGCAACCAACCATAATATCTGTTCTACAATTATTTCAACTCAATCCACAATGAACCCATTTGCTTTTTAACAATATTTATAAATGATGTGCACATATAATTTTTTATGGCATTTCCTGATTTAAAACAAATTTTCATTGATAGTTTTGGAAAGATAATATTAATAATTTCCATATTTGTCATCACTGCTCTGATTGCCAGAATAGTTGGTTTTGTCTTAAAGAGATTTTTCAAAAGATCATCAAAGATACTTAATGTTGACCCCACAAAGTATACTTTCATCAGATACCTTATTTCAGCAGCCATTTACTTAATTGGAATTAGTATTGCAATTTCCATGATTCCTTCTCTAAGATCGCTAGCAGTTTCTTTATTAGCCGGTGCAGGTATTCTTGTAATTGTTATTGGATTTGCATCACAACAAGCCTTTTCAAACATTATAAGCGGAATATTCATTGTGATTTTCAAACCCTTTAGAATAGGCGACCGGTTGAAGATAGGAACTGATCTGAGAGGAATAGTTGAAGACATTACACTAAGGCATACGGTGATAAGAGATTTTGAGAACAAAAGAATAATCATACCTAACTCAGTCATAAACAATGAAATATTAGAAAATTCAACCATTGGAGATGAGAAAATCTGCAAATGGGTCGAATTTGGAATAAGCTACGACTCAGATGTTGACAAAGCAAAGAAGATTATGATGGAAGAAGCATTAAAACATCCAAAACACATTGACAATCGAACAAAAGAAGAACAAGAGAATAAAGACCCAATTGTAAGGGTTAGAATTGTTGGTTTTGGAGATTCTTCAGTGAACCTAAGAGCATATGTTTGGGCTAAAAATCCTCCAGATGCATGGATGATTGGATGCGATCTTAATGAAAACATAAAGAAAAGATTTGACAAAGAAGGAGTGGAAATACCATTTCCCTACAGAACAATTGTGTTCAAAGATAATAAATCTTCAAAAAAGAAAAGCATAAGCAGAAAATAACTCATCACCATAAAGGAGGCGACAAATGAAAATTTCAAAATTCATAAAACGATCATCTCATAAAACCGGTATGGGTCCTGGAAGCGTTGTTTATGTTGGCAAGAAAAGATCCGCCAAACCAACATTCGAGCTCATCGATTATAATTTCGAGAATGTTTCTGAAAAAAAACTTAAAACAATTGAAGAATCATTTCCTTTCAAAGACATGCCCAGTGTGACCTGGTTGAATATCATGGGTTTGCACGATACAAGCATCATTGAAAAAGTAGGAAATCATTTCGGTCTCCATCCACTTATACAGGAAGACATTGTTAGCACCGGTCAAAGACCAAAAATGGAGGATTTTGAAAACTACCTATTCATCGTTCTCAGAATGCTTTATTATGATAAGAAAAATGAACTTTCTGCCGAACAGGTCAGCATAGTTATAGGTCCTAATTTTGTCATTAGTTTTCAAGAACAAGAGGGTGATGTTTTTGACGATGTAAGAACAAGAATTAAGGATACAAAGTGGAGAATTAGGAAAAGTGGCAGTGATTATTTGGCCTATGCTTTGATTGATTCAATTATTGATAACTATTTTCTTGTGCTTGAAAAATTGGGCGACAAACTAGAAGACCTGGAAGAAGAACTAAATACAAACCCTAGTCAGAAAACTTTGAATGAAGTATACATCATGAAAAAGGAGCTTGTCTTTTTAAGAAAGTCTGTTTGGCCTCTTAGAGAAGTAATAAGCAAATTCCATAAGAGCGAATCTAAGCTCATACAAAAACAAACTGTAAGGTACATTAATGATTTGTACGAACACACAATCCAAGTTATTGATACCATTGAAAGCTTTCGTGATATGATTTCAAGCATGATTGATGTTCATCTTTCAAGTTTAAGCAATAAAATGAACGAAGTTATGAAAGTGCTGACGATTTTTGCAGCGATATTCATTCCACTAACTTTCATTGCAGGGATTTATGGAATGAATTTTGAAGTAATGCCTGAACTCTCGTGGCCCTACGGCTACGCTTTTGCATGGGCAATCTTTTTATCAGTTGGAATTGGAATGCTAGTTTTTTTCAAAAAGAAAAAATGGATTTAAAAAGAACTAATTAGAATAAGTTATTCAATAAATCTCATCACATCTCTTCCAATCTTTTAATCCTTTCTTCAATTGGCGGATGTGTAGAAAACAATCTACTTCGTCCACTTTTCTTTTTTCTAAAAGGCGAACTAATGAACAAGTGAGCAGTTGCTTTATTTGCAGTGTCAACCAGTGGGTCAGGATCTTTAGAAATCTTCTTCAAAGCCGAAGCAAGTCCCGGAGGGTATCTTGTAAACATAGCGCCCGAAGCATCTGCCATGTACTCTCTCTTTCTACTAATGGACAATTTAATCAATTCAGCTATTATAGGAGCTAAAATAGCCAATACCAATCCAACCACTATAAAAATAATAGTCGCATTACCACTGTTTTTTCGACCGCTTCCTTTTCCACCCCAAAGAAAACTTCTAAGTAAAAACTGACTTAGTAAAAGAATAACTCCAACAAGAACAGCCGCAAGCATCATCACCTTAATATCATTATTCTTGATGTGACTCATCTCATGAGCAACAACCCCTTCCAACTCCTGCCTGTTCAACTTCTCCAAAAGGCCAGTTGTAACCGCAATGGAAGCATTCTCGGGTTTTCTTCCGGTTGCAAAAGCATTAAGAGCAGAATCTTTAATCACATAGCATTTAGGCGTAGGTAACCCTGCTGCCAATGACAATCCTTCAACGGTGTGAAACAGATGAGGATATTCTTGTTTAGTAACTTCCTTAGCACCAGATATGCTCATAATCATCCTGTCGCCAGTAGAAAAAACAACTAAAGTGTAAATCACTCCAAATATGGTTGTTATGATCAAACCCATAAAAATATCTCCCATGTACAAGCCAAATGCAAAACCAAACAGAGATATAATTAAGAAAAATAAAACTATGAGGAACCATGTCTTCACATTGTTCCTCCTAATCTCATCAAAAGTTATTCGCATCAGAATTCTACTTTAACGTTTTTCCTTTCTTCTGCTGAGGTTTCGAAAGATGCTTCTTCTTTAAAACCAAGAGTTCCTGCAATTACATTGTTTGGAAAAGTCTGAATCTTAGTGTTGAAGACCATAACAATGTCGTTGTAGTGCTGTCTTGAATAAGCAATCTTGTTTTCTGTTCCAGCCAGTTCTTCCTGAAGCTGCATAAAGTTCTGATTAGCTTTCAAATCAGGATAATTCTCTGAAACCGCAAACAGGCTCTTCAAAGTTTCACTCAGCATATTACTTGCTTTTCCTTTTTCATCAGGAGTGGTTGCTTTCATAACAGCCGCTCTTGCCTTAGTAATATTTTCAAGAGTTGTCTTCTCATGCTTCATATAACCCTTGACAGCATTAACCAAATTAGGAATCAAATCGTTTCTTCTCTTAAGCTGAACATCTATTTGTGCAAAAGAGTTCTTGACCTGATTCTTCAATCTAATAAGTCTGTTAAACAGTCCAACAATTAAAAGAACTATTACAACGACTATAATTATCACAATCCATAATGTTGATAAAGCCATTTTTTTATTCCTCCCCTATAGGTTTATTATTTTGTTAAACAATATTGGTTATTTAAATGTTATGAATTAATACAATTAGAATTTAAATTATAAAAAAAATTCCAAACTAGAATTCAATCAAAGAGTAATTATTCTCATTGGTTTATGTTAAAAAATGATTTTGGTTCTATGACTAATTATTATCATCATCATCAGGATCATAATCATCAAAATCGTCTTCGTCACCATAATTATAGTTGTTCATTTTTCATTACCTCCAATAGTCTATAATTCAGATGTTTTCAAGCACCTTTTAGCGCATATCTGAATGTTTTATCGCAACGTGTATACTCTATTATTTAAATTTTATGAAAATAAACGGTTTAAGTTAGAAAAGAATTATAAACCAGCGAAGTTGGTGTTTTCAAATGGTAGAATTTAACTCCGATGGTAGCCTGAAGCTTCCTAAACAAATGCTTGATAGAAAAGAAGAAAACGAAAAAAAGATGCATACACAAAAATGTATGACTATAAAACGAGAAATCATGAGCTTTACAGCTCCAAAAAAATGTGTTCTAAGACTTGTTTTATCGGATGTTTTCAACAATGATTCCAGATTCGTAGATACTATTTATGGTTATTTTAAAGATAGAGCAATGGTTCCAAACAGGCTAACAAAAATAAGTGATAAAGAATTCGAAGTTGAAATTGGAACTGATTTTAGAAGGTGCACAGACTGCAATTCATTAATAAACGAATTCAGAGAGTTTTTGCCAGGAAATGTAATTGAAGAAAAAGGAAGCTGTAGCTTTGAAGGGCAAATAAAGAATTTCTCCTATGAAGATTATTTCGATTGATTGAATTTTCTCCTCTAAAATTAACTATATTTTTATAATAGCGCCCTTTCTAAGCATAAATGGCAAACTTTTGGTCGATTGTAAAAAAGGTTATTGGAGAAGCCGATGTGCTTTTGCTTCTGCTGGACGCAAGACTGGTTAATGAAACAAGAAATATTGAGATTGAAAAAAGAGTCAAAGAAGCCAATAAACCCTTAATCTATGTTATTACAAAATGCGATTTGGTTGAAAACAAAGAAGATACTGAAATACACAAAAAAGATTTGAAACCATGTGTTTTTGTTTCTTCAAGTAAATATTATGGAGTAACAATTCTCAGGGATAGAATACTAACTGAAGCCGCCAAGCATAAAATAAAATCCACATCAATTAAAGTCGGTGTTCTTGGTTATCCCAATGTTGGAAAATCTTCTTTGATTAATGCCATGAGTGGCGGTAGTGGTGCTTCAACCAGTTCCATGAGTGGCCACACCAGAGGGCTTCAAAAAATTAGAAGTGATAATCGAATTATGTTTCTAGACACGCCAGGAGTTATTCCTTATATGGAAAAAGAAAGCGAGAAACATTCCATGATTGGTTCCGTTGACTTTACCAAAGTTAAAGATCCTGATTTAACAGTTATGAAAATCATGGAACAATTTCCAGGTAAAATCGAGGCCTATTATGGCGTTGAAATCAATGATGATTTTGAAGCTTCTCTTGAAAACATTGCTCGTTCTAAGAACATTGTTAAAAGCGGTAATCAACTCAATATTGATCAAATGGCTCGAACAATTTTGAAAGACTGGCAAAAAGGAAACATAAAGTAATTCAATGCTTTCTCATTTCAAACTTCACTTTTCTATAGGTTGGTATTACATACTTGTGGTCGTAAGAAACGTGTATAAGTATGTTGTAGGCCGTTGATATCATCATCAAACCAGTAACTATCATGGCAACAGAGACCATCAAGAACCAAGCACTAACTCCTAATGCATATATCAACAATGGAGAGAACAACCCAATCAATGATAGCACCAAACCGTAAATCATTTTTTTCAATATGTTACGAGTTTTCATTATTCTAGTGCCACCTTCGAGGTTGGTCAATATTCTTACTAGCTGCTCAATTACTTGTTTAAATAGGTTAGTGGCTTTTATGAAGAAAAACATTGTACCTATAAAACCGATTCCAATAATTATATATATAGGTATTTTTGCATTAAAGTATGACGCTAGTTCCGAGGCTCCAACCAATATGAATAATGTTATTAAACTATTTTTTAAGTATTGACCCATTAATGTTCGAAGTTTTTTTGTGTGGTGATTTTCTATCTCTATTTCTTCAAATAAAGTTTTTATGTAAAATGATAATGAACTCGTGGTTTTATGAAATCCGTTCTTTGTAGATATTAGCGCTGATATTTTCTTGTAGTTTCCAAGACCTATGGACATAATTATTGATGTGAATAGTATTACAACTGAGATTATGGTTACAAGATCTATTTGTGATCCTAAACCCATACTTTCTTTTGCCACCAGCAATGAGAATGCTCCCGGAGGCAGCATGGCTATTGCACTGAAAACAGCTCCTTCGTTTGAAAAGTTTGCAAAGATTTTTGTTGTGACTCCAATTGCAATGAATAGACCTATTATTGATACTAGCATCAATACTATTATTGGAATTATGTATTCAAATATGGATGTTATGTTTATCAAAGTTCCAATTGCTATGAAGAAGAACGATGAAAGCATTAGTGAGTGTGGTTTTATTGAATGTTCAAACTTTTTTGACTCTGCAAATGTTGCGATGATGCTTCCTGCCAAGAATGCGCCTGCGCTTGGACTTAGGTGTAGTACATAACTCAGATATGCAAATGCAGTGCATAATGCTAGACTGATAAACATTATGAATTCTTCGCCTGCGTTTTTAGTCACCCATGTTATGATTTTTTCTGCAAATTTTGAAACCAAGACATAGATTATTACTAGTATTGTCAAGTTTATAACTAGACTTTGTATTGCTGAGACCAGTCCTGCTGCGCCTGCTTTGCTCAATGAGCTGAAGAATGTCAGCGCAAATACTCCAAAAGCGTCTTCTAGTACCAGTACCGCAACCAACAATGGCACTTCGCTTCTTTTTATCAGTTGTTTCTGTCTGAGTATGCTGGTTACTATTGCGGTGCTTGAGAATGAGAATATTACTCCTGCAAATGCAGCTGTTGTTGTGCTAAAGCCCAATAGTACTGTTGCTACGAATATTGTGAAAAACATGATGCCAACTTTAAAAAGCGTCACTGTTATGGCTTTCATACCTATTTTCGTTAATCGTTTTAACGAAAATTCCATTCCAATTACAAACAAGAATAATATTGCGCCCAGTTCTATCATTAGGTCAATCAAGCCAGCATCTTGAACCAATCCGAATCCGCTTGGTCCAATGATCATTCCAACTATTAGCAGTCCTAGAACTAGTGGTTGTCTGAACTTAGCAGATAGCAGTCCGGCTATTATTGCAAATAGCATCAGAATAGCTATGATTATTAATGGGTTGTCTATCATTTTATGGCGGGAACTGTATGCAGGAATACAAAAGTATATACTGAAATACCCCTGAATCATATTTATTGATATACTCCTATATAAACTTTATGATTCAACAAAAAAAATAAAAAACACACCAAAAACAAATCAAAAAATACCAGTGATTCTTCCAGAAATTATTTAAAGAAATTAAATTGTAATAAAATTTATGAAATTCAGAAAAGAAAAACTTTTCTGAGTTCATAAATTATTTAAGAGGAAATTTATGAAATTTAAAACATTCACACTGGACAAATTCCAAGAAGATTCAATTATAGCAATTGAAAATAACAAGTCAGTTCTAGTCTCAGCACCAACCGGCTCTGGAAAAACATTAATCGCAGATTATATCATAGACAAATTCCTAAAAGAAAACTCAAGAATCATTTATACCGCACCAATAAAAGCCCTGTCAAACCAGAA
>Ga0180007_10007690_pt1 | contig 10125 bp, 12 predicted proteins | sample MM_PC_MetaG_FD_121122 | JGI IMG/M metagenome (GOLD analysis project Ga0180007, IMG submission 121122) | Groundwater microbial communities from the Aspo Hard Rock Laboratory (HRL) deep subsurface site, Sweden - MM_PC_MetaG | ecosystem: Environmental > Aquatic > Deep subsurface > Groundwater... | reverse complement strand
GAGGTTGAACATAGCCTTTGTCAGGGATTAAATCAACTAAATAAGAACCCGGAAAGACTTCGATCTATGACTGGTTTCCCTTACATATTAAAAGTTACTCATTAGATTGCATTTTGGTATTAAGCCAACTTCTCCCTGCATAGACTCTGGTTCAAACACAGCTCCTGCTCTTCCCTCAACAGACAAAGACGGCAATCCAAGAATCATCCGCATCATAGACATCGGAGCTTATGAATTTCAAGGAGACTTCCTTCAGATAAGGCTTCTTTCTCCAACCCAAGGCACAGTTGACCAGATAGTCACCGTATCAGGCAACACCTCTGCTACCCAAACTCTCATAAGCATTGACTTCGGCACACATCAAACCATCACTATCACAACCTCATCAGAGAATGGCACATTCTCAGCCATCTTATGGAACAACCATAATAACAGCAGAGGGGTGTATGGCTACTGGCATTTACTTCATAAAGCCAAAGATAGTCTTCTTAAATCCGTTGTCTGGAGCATCTGGGACAGGGGTCAGGGTTCAGGGGTCAGGGTTCAGGGTTCAGAAATTAGTCAGGATAGACTTTGGGACGCATCAGGCAATAGCGACCACAACATCAAATACAAACGGAGCATTCTCTGGGCAATTCTATGTTGATACACAAAGCACAGGGACAAAGACAATCACTGCTTATCAGGATGCAGAGGTTTATGGGACAACAACCTTTCTTATTCTTGAAATACCAACAGACCTTCCTGACCTTATCATCACCAGGATAAACATCTCTCCAAATAGACCCATATTTGAAGGAGACAGGATAAATGTTGTTGCCTGGATAAAGAATGTAGGAAGTGTAACTGTACAAAACATTTGCGTGAGTTTCCTTGATGGGACAGAAACTCAAGGAACAAGGACAATAAACAGGCTAAGACCAGGGCAAACCGAAGCAAGGGAAATGAACTGGAGAATATATCCCTCTGGAACACATACCATAAAAGTCTATGCTGACCCGGATAATAACATCCCAGAGATACGAGAGGATAACAACATAGCTACCGAGACTTTCTTTGTCCGACAAAGACCAAACAAGGGTCTCCTTATGGGGATAGTAACAGATGACAGAAATCAAAACCCCTTATCTAACACATTGGTGACTGCTATTGGCAAATCCTTTGGTCTGGATATTACAGACTCTCAGGGAAGATATATCATCCCAAATCTTATCCCTGGAAAGTATCTTGTCATAGCCATAAAACTTGGGTTTATCCCTCAAACAAAGAATATAGTCATTACACCAACACCAACAATCTTAGACTTTGAACTAAAGAAGGTAAAACAAGAGGCAGAGCTTTCCTTTGACCAGCTTTATTCTCTCATCCTCACAGAAATACATCAGGATAAAACCCTGTCAGAAGAAGGAATAGACCTTGAGCTGGCTGCCTTCTCTGCTGTCACACTATTCTTAAACTCTAAAGAAGAGCTACCATTTTTAGCCCAGCCAGGAACAGCAACCCTGAAGCTTGAAGGAGGGGTTCTAAAAGCAAACCTGAGAAACATATCAGTGGCTAAGATAGATACAGAAGCAAAGATAGAATTAGGAGACCTATTCAAGGAAAAATGTGCCAATATGCTAAGAACAGAAGAAAAAGAAGGAGTAACAGCAGAAGGAACTCTGGCTATACTCAAGATAGAACCATCAGAGGAACCAACAGAGATAACAATAATTTGCACCTTCATAGACGCAGAAGGCAACACCTTTCAAACTCAAGAAACCTACACACAAGAACCACAAACACCATCAGTCTCAGAACTCTTACAGTCCTTTCCAAACCCAGCTAACACAGCCTGTTACATCCCTTTTAAGCTCTCAGTAGAGAGCAATGTCACCGTAGAGACATACAACATCCTTGGACAGAAGGTAAAAACAATAGATGCAGGACCAACAAAGAAAGGCTCTTACACAAAGAAAGATAGAGCCTTATTCTGGGATGGAACCAATGATACAAGCCAGCCAGTAGCTTCTGGACTATACTTCATTAAATTGAATGCAGGCAGTTTCTCGGGTGTGAAATCTATGGTGGTGAGATAACTGCAAGTTGTAAGGATTTGACAAAGATACTTTTTTATTTTGCATTCAACAGAAGATAAATTACTAAAAAGAGAAGAGAATATCACAGTTGGTAAATGACAGTGGCAGGTTGGAAATACTGCCTCAGGTGCTTGCCTCTACAGGATAGTCCCAGTCCAATGTAATCTTTGAAAAGAATAGATGACCACATAAACAAAATCCGGCTTATTGCCTACTTTTCATTAAAATTTGAGTAATCTTTGCAAAATCAGAGAGCATCAACCTTTCTGGACGCAACATTGGGTCTATGCCCACATCCTTAAGAAGCAGGATAAGTTTCTTTTTGCTGACGAAAGAAGAAAGGGAGTTTAAGATTGTCTTTCTTCTCTGACTAAAAGCTGTCTCTATCACGGCAAAGAATAACCTCTCATCTGAAATTTCAACAGATGGCTTTTCCAATATCTCCATCTTGAGCAAGGCTGAATCCACCTTTGGCTTTGGATAGAAGGAATCCTTTGTAACCCGACAGATAAGGGTAGGCTTCGTAAAAGTCTGAATAAGGGCAGGGAGCATACCAAAATTCTCCCCCTCTTTGGCCAAAAGCCTCTCAGCCACCTCATATTGGGTAAGGAGAAGGACAGTAGAGAATTTTGGATTTTTGATTTTTGATTTTGGATTTAAGAGATGGGAGATAATTGGCGTGGTTATATAATAGGGAATATTGCCAAAGCACTTATTTGGGGATGGAGCAAGAAGGCTTGTGTCAAGTTTTAGTATATCCGTATCCAATATTTCAACATCAGAAAGATTTTCTTTCAAGATACGAAGAAGCCTTTGGTCTATCTCGCAAGCAAATAGTTTATTTACCATGCCAGCCACCCTTTTTGTAAGTATCCCCAAGCCTGAACCTATCTCCAATATGGAATCTGTGGTCTTTGGGTCTAATGTCTCAATAATTTTATCAAAGACCGATTCATCAATTAGAAAGCTCTGCCCCAGCTCCTTTTCTGGTCGTATCTTGTATCTATCTAATATAGTTTTTGTCTCCTCAAAAAGATTCATCGTATATGTTTAGCTCTGCCATAGAGTAATTAAAATGACAGAATTCAGAATACAGAATACAGAATTCAGCATTTAGAATACAGAATACAGAACAAATGCAGGCTCTTCCATTCTGACTCCCAGAATTCTGACTACTGAATTCTATTTAGTTTTTTGGAAACCTGATTTATTCTCGGTATAAATAGCCTGTTTACAAGCTCCCAAAAGTGTTTTCCTTTTGGAACAAAGAGAAGGTTTCTGCTCGTTTGGCTAAGATATGAGAGGACAATCGCAAGATGGGAAAAGGGAAGTCGCTCCATAGCCTTCTCTCCCCATTCAATCACGGATATACCGCTACCATAGAGCCAGTCTTCGTAGCCTATATCCTCCTCATCCCCTATCCGATAAAGGTCAAAATGATAAAGGGGAAACCTTCCTTTGTATTCCTGCATTAAGACAAAGCTGGCAGAAGATACATTCTCCTGGACAGAAAGTCCCTTGGCTATCCCCTGGATTAAGGTTGTCTTTCCTGCACCAACCTCTCCAACCAACGAGACCACATCCCCTGGGTAAAGCATTTTTCCAAGTGCTTCTCCCAATCCTCTTGTCTCTTCGCAAGAGTCTGTCTTTGTCTCAAACCTCTCTGAAATGCCTTTAGTTAATTGCATAATCTATCTTTTTCAATTCACAATCTTCTATAATTATTCCTTCTTGCCCCTTCTTCTGTCAATTTTTGAAAAATAAAATTGACAAGAATATAGATTCTTTCTTATACTAAGACTTCATTTTTATGGATTGGAGGAAATATGGCAAGACTCGTAGGTATAGACCTGCCCAAGCAGAAACGGATAGAGATAGCTCTTACCTATATATATGGAATAGGCTTGAGAACAGCTCAGAGAATATTATCTGAAACAGAGATAAACCCTGATATTAGAACAAAAGATCTGACCGAAGAACAGATAGCATCTATAAAAAAGTATCTTGAGAATAACTTAAAAGTAGAGGGTGATGTGCGCCGTGAGGTGGCAATGAACATCAAGCGTCTCATTGAGATAAGTTCATATAGAGGATTACGACATAGGCGGGGACTTCCTGTTCGTGGGCAGCGAACCCATACTAATGCCAGGACAAGAAGGGGTCCAAAGAAAACTATAGGCGCAAAGAGGAAAACCTGATGGCTAAGAAAAAAGCAGAAACAAAGGTAAAGGCAAAGAAAAAAACAATAGAGTTTGCTCTGGTCTTTATTCAATCAACATTTAATAATACAATTGTTACCATTTCTGACGAGAATGGTAATGCTTTGTGTTGGGCAAGTGCAGGCTCTGTGGGTTTTAAGGGAACAAAGAAAGGAACCCCTTTTGCAGCTCAAATTGCCGCAGATACTGCAGCAAAACGGGCTATCTCTGAGTTTGGAACAAAGGCTGTCTCCATTTTTGTAAAAGGGGCAGGTTCTGGAAGAGAGTCAGCAGTTAGAGCACTCCAGGCCGCAGGATTAAATATCAGGGTAATCAAGGATATGACACCTATTCCGCATAATGGATGTAGGCCAAGAAAAAGGAGAAGAGTCTAATTTAATCGCGAATCTAAAATTGCGAATCGCGAATCTGAAAAGAGGATAAAATCTAATGGGTAGATACTTAGAAGCAAAATGTAAAATATGCCGAAGAAATCAGGCAAAGCTTTTCCTGAAGGGAAGCAGATGTCTTTCTACAAAATGTGGGCTTGAAAAGAAAGCCTATCCACCAGGCTTAAAAGGTCAGGATGCTCTTCGCAAAAAGGTTTCGGACTATGGCATTCAATTAAAAGAGAAACAGAAGCTGCGAAATATGTATGGGATGCTTGAGACCCAATTTAGAAACTATTTTAGAAAAGCAGAGGCTATTCCTGGAATTACCGGAGAGAACTTCCTTTGCTTTCTTGAAAGAAGACTTGATAATGTTGCTTATAGAATAGGTTGGGCAAGTTCACGCAACGGGGCAAGAGAGATTGTCGGGCATGGTCATATCTTAGTAAATGGCAAAAAGATGAATATTCCCTCATATCTCGTCAAGCCCCAGGATACGATTGAGATAAAGAACAATTTTAAGATTAAAGAAGAAGGTCTTCCTGTTTGGATGGAAAAAATAGATAACAAGATACGAATAACAAGGTTTCCAAAGATGAAGGAAATGGCTATTCCCATAAATGAGAGCTTGATTGTTGCCTTTTATACTAGATAGTTAGGAAAGTGTATAGTTAATAGTGTATAGTGAATAGTTACGAAAATTTTATAAACTCTTAACTCTAAACTATACACTAAACACTAAGGAGGAATGGATGCAAGAAGAGATGGTTTTGGGAAAGATTAAAAGATTGGAATGGGAAGAGCTGACTGAAACAAATGGAAAGTTAGTTGCCGAACCATTTAAGAAAGGACTGGCTACAACAGTCGGAAATAGCTTGAGAAGAATGTTACTCTCTTCTATAAAAGGTGCGGCTGTAACATCTATCAATGTAGAGGGCGTTCTGCACGAGTTTACTTTTATTCCAGGGGTTGTTGAGGACATAATTGATATTATTTTGAATATAAAAGGGATTGTCTTCAGGTTTTCTGATGAGACGCCCAAAATAGTCTACCTTGAAAAGAAGGAAAAAGGAGAGGTAAAAGCAAAAGATTTGATTGTTCCCTCAGGTCTTACCGTAGTCAACCCGGAACATCATATTATGACTGTATCTGAAATTATAGATTCTGGTCTTAGAATGGAGATGGATGTAGAGATTGGAATTGGATACTCCCATGCTGATGAGGCAAAAAGAGAGAAAAAGATAGGAACGCTTCCTATTGATACCTATTTTTCTCCTGTGGTGAGAGTAGGTTATGAGATAGAGGATGTCAGGGTTGGTCGGGTCACAGATTACGAAAAGTTGATTCTTAAAGTGAAGACAAATGGCTCTATAACCCCACAGGATGCAGTTGCCCAAGCAGCTTCTATATTATCTGATTACATCTCAATATTTATTAAACCAGAAGGGTTTGTGGAAAAAGAGATAGAAATAAAACCAGATGAGGAGCATGAAAAATTAAAGCAGATATTGAATACAAAAATTGATGAGTTAGAAATATCAGTCAGGGCAAGCAACTGTTTACATTTGACAGGGATAACAAAGATTGGAGAGCTTATCCTTCTTCCTGAAGCTGACCTTCTAAAGATGAGGAATTTTGGAAGAAAATCTCTTACCGAAATAAAAGAAAAATTAGCGATGTATAATTTTAGATTAGGAATGACTGATTTTGCTCATCTTGTTGAAAAAGAGGAACAATTAGAGGAGAGGACTGATGCGACTGATTTCGCTCATCTTGTTGAAAAAGAGGAACAATTAGAAGAGGATACTGATGTAACAGAAGAAGAACTAAAGGAGGAAGAAAATGAGACACAGAAAGAAGAAGCTGAAGCTTAATCGGACAGCAGAGCACAGGAAAGCCCTTCTATTAAGTTTAGCTACAGAGATTTTTAAGCATGAAATGATAAAGACAACCCTGGCTAAAGCAAAAATGGCAAGAGGGTTGATAGAGAGGCTTATTACCTTAGCTAAAGTAAATAGCCTTGCCAACCACAGAAGAATCGGCTCTTTTATCTCTGATAAAGAGATCGTGAAGAAATTAGAGAGAGAGATTGCCCCTGTCTTTTCTGCCAGACCAGGCGGATATACACAGATAATAAAACTTGGTCGCCGACATGGAGACTCAGCAGAAATGGCCATAATAAAGCTCGTAAAAAGAGATCTGCCCCAAAAAGAAGAGCCTGCTACTTTATAAAAAACGCGAGAACTCTCTTTAACTCTCCGCCAAGAGATCAAAAACTCTAAAAAAAGCATATCCTCCTTAACAAAAAAATTCAATCTTTCCTGGAATACTGTTAAGAGATGGAGGCTTTCTAATAGCCTTGAAGATAGTTTATCTCGTCCCCATAAGTTAAACACCACCCTCACTATAGAACAAAAAGATTTAATCTGCTTTAAGAGAAATTAGTAAGGTCATAGATGTAGAAAAAGAGATTGATGGTAAGGTAGTAACTGGTAAGTTGATCTGCGGGTATTTAAAAAACTGCAAAATGGGCAAGAAAGTTTATTCTTCTTTGTGCCTTTGCCACTTTGTGCTTCTATCTCTTTGTGCCTTCCATATCTATAGGAGAGCTAAACATATATGGTTTTGGAAGGACTGATCTATTCTCGGTATAAAAATGGGCCGTACAGGAATCGAACCTGTAACCTTGGGATTAAGAGTCCCCTGCTCTGCCGATTGAGCCAACGGCCCAAATAAAATATTGATAATTTATATCATAAAGAGAATAGGTTTGTCAAATTAAAGTTGACGACAAACCTTTTTTTGGTGTATCTTTAATCTATGCTGAAGAGAGAAGATGTAAAAAAGGTCTCGCAGTTGGCAAATCTCTATCTATCAGAAAAAGAAGAGAAGAAATTTGGCAATCAGCTTACAGCTATTTTGGACTATGTTTCAAAGCTCGCTGAACTTCCGACAGATGGAGTAGAACCAATGCTTTCCATTGAAAAAGAAAGAATGGAAATGAGGGAGGACAAAATAGAAAAAGGACTTGGGTTATCTGATGTTGAAAGCCTCTCGGAGAATATAAGCAATGATCTCTTTGTTGTGCCAAAAATAATTGAATAGTTAAAAATTTTCTTTTGGACGCAGATAAACGCAGATTTTTAAGATTTTAAGCATAAAAAATTGCAGAATTTTAAGATATTATCCTAAAGAATCTGCGAAAATCTGCGTCCCATTTTAACTTGAATGACTATACTACGGACAGGCAGCGGTTCTTTGGCCTCAGCCCCTGTGCTTTCTGGATTAAAAAACCTGGGGGTAAGGGTTGTAACTTGCGATTCTGACCCTTTATCCTTTGGATTATTTATAGCAGATAAAGGCTATGTGATACCAAAGGCAGAAGAGCCTGATTTTATTGACAAACTGAAGGAGATTTGCAAGAAAGAAAAGGTAGATGCTATTTTGCCTGCTGTAGATGAAGAGATACGAGTTCTGGCAAGAAATAGAAAATTCTTTGAGGATGACGGAATAAGGCTAATAGTTCCACAAGAGAAGGTAGTTGAGACCTGCTCGGATAAATGGCTTACCTATAAATTTTTCGTAGAGTTTGCCATTCCTACCCCGCTTACAGGAATAGATGGAATTCCAGAAAAATACCCAGTAATTATAAAACCAAGGTTTGGAAGGGGTGGAAGGGGGATACAAAAGATAGAGGATAAAGAGGCTTTTTGCTTCTTTTCAAAAAGAAGAAGTGATTGCATTTGGCAGGAATATCTTCAGGGAGAGGAATTTACCATAGACATTTTGTCTGATTGGGAAGGAAGGGTGATAAGCCTCTCTGGACGAAAAAGACTGGCTACAGAATCCGGGATTTCAGTAAAGGGGATAATAGAAAGAAATAAAAAGATTGAAAGATTAGCAAAAAAGATAGCCGAGACCTTGAAGATTACAGGGCCATCTAACATCCAGTGTTTTTGGAAAGGAGATGCCCCATATTTTACAGAGATAAACTCAAGACTTTCCGGGGGTCTTGCCCTATCTGAAAAAGCAGGGGCAAGGATATTAGAAAATTTGGTGAGGCTCTTATCAGAGATGCCGCCAAAGAGACCAACGATTAAAGAGGGGGTGATAATGCTTAGATACTATGAACAAATATTTCTTGTAGGAAGCAAGAAATATAGTAACCGTTCAGACTATACATCAAAAGTGTAATGAAAGGGGATAAGAAGATATAGGAGATATGGAGATATTATTATATTATCCCCCTATCCCCTTCCATAATCTCCACATCCCCTTTTCTTACACTACCTGAACATTTACGAAATATAAAGAATTATGAATAAACTTTCAGCAAAGAGGATATTGATTGTAGAGGATGACAGCGATACGGTAAGAACCCTTACTGCTATAATGGAAAACTCAGGGTTATCCGTAGATGTTGCCTTTTCAGGCAAGGAGGCAAAAAACCTGATAAAAAGAAGTCCACCCAATCTCATCCTTCTTGATCTAAATCTGCCGGATGTAGATGGACTCAGTCTGATAGAAGAGGTAAAGAAAGAGATTTCAGAAACAGTAATTATTGTCATTACTGGACACGCTTCTTTGGATAATGCCATAAAAGCCTTAAGGTCTGGTGCCTCAGACTTTTTCATAAAACCCATAGATATAAAATCTCTCAAGAAGGCTGTGGACAGGTGTCTGGAAGAGCAAGAGAAAGCTCTGGAAAACAAGAGGTTATATCAAGAAGTGGCAGAGCAGAACATAGAGCTTGATAAAATGATGAAAAAGATTAAGGGGCTAAATGAGGAATTGAGTGGGGCATACATAGAGACAATAAAAAGCTTAGCCGAGGCATTAGAGGCAAAGGATTCTTACACCAAGAGCCATTCAGATATAGTAGCAGATTATGCCAAAAAAATAGCCGAGAAGATGGGGCTACCCTTTTATGAGATAAAGAAGATAACACAGTCAGCCCTTCTCCATGACCTTGGAAAGATGGCTATTCCCGATAGTATTCTCAATAAACCAGGAGCACTTAACGAGAAGGAATGGGAAGAGATACGAAAGCACCCGGAAAAGAGCGAGGAGATACTCAAGTCCTTGACCTTCATCACCTTCCTTCCTATAATCAGACACCACCACGAGAGGTTTGATGGCACAGGATATCCGGATAAACTTTCGGCAGATATGATTCCCTTGGGGGCAAGAATCCTGGCTGTTGCAGATAGCTTTGAGGCAATGACCAGAGATAGGTCATACAGAAAGGCTTTATCAAAGGAAAGAGCCATAGAGGAGCTTAAAAGATGCTCAGGAAGTCAGTTTGACCCAAAGGTGGTTATGGCATTTTTGGAGGTACTTCGTGATGAAGTGGAAAATAACCGTTCAGGCTATACATCAAGAGTGTAAGAAAGGGGGATAAGGAGATAGTAGGGGATATGGAGATAATTCATTTTTAATTTTATCCACTTATCTCTCTAT
>Ga0180007_10007689_pt1 | contig 10125 bp, 5 predicted proteins | sample MM_PC_MetaG_FD_121122 | JGI IMG/M metagenome (GOLD analysis project Ga0180007, IMG submission 121122) | Groundwater microbial communities from the Aspo Hard Rock Laboratory (HRL) deep subsurface site, Sweden - MM_PC_MetaG | ecosystem: Environmental > Aquatic > Deep subsurface > Groundwater... | reverse complement strand
CACCTGCGGCGGGTCCAGCCCGCCGGCTTGCGGCTCCATCGCGCACATCACCTCCAGGTGGCTGCCCGTGAACGCGATGACGCGACCGGGGAAGCTCCCTGTGCCGTTCTCCTGCGCCAGCCGCCGCACGAACGCCCCGAACGAATTGTCCAGGTCCAGCCAGACGACGATGCCACGGGTGCGCAGGGTCCTGGCCAGCTCGGCTTCCAGCGCGGCGGACACGGGTCCGCCCTGCATGCGGGTTTGGCTCACGATTCTTCCTCCTCGGAGACGTCGGAATTTTCATCACCGGTGTCGTCGACTTGCTCGAGCAGGTCCGCGTCGCTCTTGCGGCTCTTGCGGGCGCGACGAGCCTGCTCCTTCTCCACGGCCGCGCGCGCCTCATCGGCATGTGCGGCGAGCCACGCGGCCCGGTGCACTGCGGACCCCGGGTCGTCCCCGGCAAACGCGTACGGCGCTTCCTCGATGAGGAAGTCCGGACCGATCTCGTCTTGCAGGCGCAGCTCCCAGGCGTACGCCCGCGTCGGGTGGTAATGCCAGAAGCAGCCGTGGGCCACCGCCAGCGACGGATCCACCTGGCACTTGGCGTCCACCCGCGCAGGGAAGTGACGCCGCGCCAGCGAGGACCAGTCGTAGTCCTTCTTTCCCTGGGACGTCGCCAACTCCTTCCACCACTTCTTCGGCTCCTTCCAGTGGGGCTCGAGCACCGGCCACAGGGACGCGGAGTTGATCATCACCCCGTCGTCGAGGACGGGCGCAAACGCCGCGTCGACCTCGCGCGGCGGGCACTTGGGATCCGTGGGCGGCGGCCCCAGGCGGGACAGATCCTCCAGGGTGCGGATGAACGCGGCCAGCTCCAGCCGGGCCTTCTTCAACTCTTCGATGCGGCGCTCGGTCCCCTTCTCCGCGCGGCCGCCGCCCTCATGGTGCGCCGCGAGCAGATCCGCGAGCTCCCCGTCGATGCGGGTGCGCGCCGGAGCCAGATGGTCCGCCAGCAGCACCAGCAGCGTCCGTTCATTCATGCGGTGGATGTTCACCCAGGCCACGAACGTGCGGTCCGACGACGAAAGCGGCCAATGGATGGGCCGGTTCTCGTACATCCCTTTGTGCACGTCCTTGAAGTAGTCCTGTGAGAGCCACGCCCGCATTCCCTTTTTGGTGAAGTGCCGCCGGGTGGCCGCCCACATCTCGAACAGGTACACCGCGCCGGAGTGCCCCAGGGAGTCGCGCCAGTCGTCCTCGCGCAGCGTGTTGTCCAGAAAGCAGATGCCCGCCGGAAACGCCCGGGAGAGATCGGCCGTGTCCGGATCTAGGATCCCCTGACCTTCGGCGCCGAAGCGCCCCAACCCCGCGCCCATCGCATAGCTCACCCGGGCGGTAAGAGGCTCGGGATCGTCCTCGGGTTCGTACACCGGCAGCGGCGCTCCCGCAGGTCGGTCCACCGCCGTTTGCGCCCACGCCTGGGCGGCCCGCCACGGAGACGGTCCCGGAAGTTTGAACTCCACGGAGGGTTCCCGGTGCGCCTCATGCTCGGAGAACGCCTGTTCGAGGGTAGCGAAGATTTCGTCGGTGTTCTCGATGGGGAACAAGGGGAGGCGATTGACGTCGCCAACCTCGAAATGAATACCTGGATTTAATGAACAAAGAATATTATTAGAGATTTTAGAATTCATTGCACAAACAGCAGAACTTAGGTCGACAGGAAATACCGAAGAACCCATATGACCGAAAACGCTCGAGTATCTATGAACTCTGGCGTTAAAATTATTTCCAATCATCGAGAACGCAATACCTTTGTGGAAATAGAAATATTCGTTTTTGATTGTTCGTGAAAATGAATTATATAAATACTCTGCATATAGTTTTACTTCTATTCCAAAATTCTTCCATAATATTAAATCTTTTAAATCTTCAATCCAAACCCGACCAACCGCTCCTTTTATAAAAGGCGCCCAGCCATTGTCAATAAATTTCACCTCCCAGCTATTTTTAAGAAATCTTTTATCATTACTAGATGCCAACCCTTGTTTCGCGGCGCAGACGTCGCCGATCTGGGGTGCGCTTTGGTACAGACGGAGCATAGCCTCGTCCCACCAGTAGACCAGCGGCCACTCAGGGACGACCATTAACGCCGCTGGGGCAAACTCATGACGTTCCGTCCCCAGAAGCAAACCGGCATTTTTCGCGTCGTAGTCTTCGAGCGTTCGCCCCGAAGGCTTAGTCCCGGTTGGGGCAATGGCCACGCAGGCATTTCCTTCCTGCGGCAGCTTCTGGAAGCAGGAGATGAGCACCCTGACGTCTTTCATCTCCCGAAAAGCGCCCCAATCCAGGTCACAAAGAGATAGAAGCCGGTTCTTCTCCAACAGGTGTTCCCGCAATCTCGAGTACTGCTTGTTAAACATCCACGCGCGCATGGTCAGCATCGCCGAAAACCCGCCATCCTTGACCAACTCCAGGCCGCGCAGCAGGAAGGCCGCATACAGGTCCGCCTTGCCCAGCGGATAGTAGGTGTCCACGTACTTCGAGTCGGCCATCTTCGAGGTGCCCTGGTACGGCGGGTTGGCCACCACCAGATCGTAGCTCCCCTCCCGCAGCAGGCGCACGAAGCGCACGCCCGCGGCCAGTTGTTCTCCGTGCAGGCGAAGTCCCAGGTCTGCGTCACCGGTGTGGTGGGCGAGGAATTTCTCCAGCAGGTCCAAGAGCGTCTCCCGTGCGTCTGCCAGCGCCACGGGCGTACGCCGGGGCTCGGCGAACCCCGCAAACAGGTCGCCCTGCTCGTGGACCAGCTTGCCCAGATCGGCCTCGTGTTGCGCCAGCGCGCGCGAAACCTCCCGGTCCACGCGCAGCAGGCTGCCCAGATGATCGGCGCCCTGGAGCGCGTGCAGGATCGTGTCGGTGAGCGCCTGGGGGATCCCCGTCTCCCGCTCGATGGCCGCGCGCAGGGCCACCAGCGCCGGGTCGTCGTCGGACAGCCGCGCCAGGTCGAGGTTCGAGGCCACCAGGGACAGGCGTCTGGGCCGTGCGTCGGGCGCGATGCGCCGCGCGGCGATCCAGAGCGCCGAGGCCCCGATTTGCACCGCCCGCGGATCGATGTCGAGGCCGTGCAGGCAGCTCTCCAGGACGTGCTCGACCAGGGTGCGTTCACTCCACGCGGGATCGTCGGTCAGACCCCTCAGGGCGGCCTCCTCGCGCAGAAGCGGGATCAGCAGCGACAACGCGACCACCAGGAAGTGATCCGAACCCATCGCCGGATCGAGGATCTTCACGTCCCGCAGCGAGTCCAGGTCCGTGGGCGCGGCAGGCTGACCCGGCCGGGGCACGAAGTAGGCCCAGCGACGCTCGGCGTCATCATGGAGCGGCATCAATGCGGCGGGACTCACTTCCCCGGAGTCACGCCTCCTGCGCCAATCCTGGCGACGCTCTTCGAGGCGGTCGAGGGTGCCGTCGGCCACCACCGCGGGCGTCCAGCCGTGCTTCTCGCAGATTGCAAACCACAGGGGCCCCAGCGTGTTCTGCAGCAGCCAGTCGACCATGTACCGCTCGGTGAACAACTGGGTCTTGGAGGCGATCTCGTGGGGCTCGATCTTGCCGCCGCCGTTGATCTTGTCGTCGAGGCGCTCACGCTCGGGGTCGTTCCAGTACTGGTACACCCACCCCAGCGTCAACTCGTCGGTCCAGCAGGACTTCAACTCGGTCGCGTCGAGGGCGTCGATCACCCGACGCAGGGTCGCCGCCGGAACGGGCACCAGCTCGGCCACCCCCGCAGGTCCGAACACTCCCGGCAGGTCATGAGCCAGCTCCTCGAACACCAGCCGCAGCAGAAACGACGCCCCTTCGGAGTCGTCGGCGCGGCACAGATCCGGCGCGAGTTGACGCAAATCCGTCAGTGCACGGCTGGCGGCCCCGCCCGTGATCACCGTCGGTTTGGATAACGCCACCACCCCGGGTCCGGAGACCTCGAGCAGCCGCAGGATCACCAGCCGGTTGAGCAGGGTGTAGGCCGCCTGGGACTCGGCCTCGCGGCGGAAGTCGCGGACCTCGGACTTCTTCTTGCCTGCGGCCCCCGCGGTCTCGCGCTCGCGTTGCCGGATCCAGGCCTCGAAGCGACGGCGCCGCTCATGGGCGTCTTCGCGCAGGCCCGCGTCCCGTGCGCGCACCGAGAGCCGGAAGGCGGACTCGGTCGCGTCGTGCAGCTGGGTCAGCAGGTCCGCCCGCAACTGTCGGATGGTGGTGCTCAGTTCCCTTCGGGCTTCAGGCGTCATGCTCATGCCAGGGCTCCTTGCCGGATCAATCCAGTCGCACGTGGGCGCCGGCGTTGATCTTCTCCATCAGGCGTTTGCGCAGTTCCAGAACCAGCGCCTCGACCTCTTCGGCGTTGCGGACCACGCGGTTGCGCAGCGACAGTTCCAACCGGATGATGGGCGGACCCTTCTGTGCGTTGAGCAGCTCGTCGAGGATCTCGTTGGCTTTGCCCACGGCGCGGTGCAGGTTCAGTCGGAACTGATCGCGCAAGACGAGCAGCGTGGGCGCTACCGCGTCATCGGTCGTGTCGGCGCCGGCAAGACCGAACGGACGCAGCACCTTGTGGGAGTTGTCGGCCGACAGCGTGGAAAAGCCGTCTCGGAGGCGCAGGGCGGCCCGGGCCTCTTCCAGCTCGCGTTCCTGAATCAGCAGCAACGTGCGGCGCTCGGCCCGGTAGGCGGCCCGGATCTCGTCCAGATCCGTGGCCATCACATCGACGCCGCGCCAGGGTGTGGCGCTCTTGAGGTGCTCACGGACCCGATGGGCGGCCGCCGAGACGTTGGTGGCCGTCGTGCCTGGCCCGCCGTCCTCGGAGAGCACACCCAACTCTTCGAGCTGGGTGACATGGTAGGTGAGGACCTGATCGGCGCCGCAAACTTCGGCGATGGCGGACTCGGTCAACTCGGCGTTGTAGACTTTCAGAATCCGCACGCCGTCGCGCAACTTGTCCAGGTTCTTCAAGGTGACCATGACGGTGCGGTGTGTCTCGCGCACGCTGGCCAGACAGTCCTCGAACGCTCGCTGCAGGTGGGCCAGCTCCTCAGGTCCGGTCGGCCGTCCGGGCAGGTGATTGAGCCGCGCGAACACTGAACGCAACAGGTCAGCTTCGAGTTTGAAGTGTTTTCCGACCGCATCGGCGATCAGGTGGTCCTCCGCTTCGAGGTTCACCTGCAGGAAATCCTGGAAGAACCGGCAGATCTTCGCGCGTCCGGTGGGACCGATGTCGTCCTCCCCCGCAGGGTAGAACGTCGCCTTGCGAAACGCCGTGTCCTTCTCGAACAGGTCGCGCACGCCGGCGTCCCGAAAAGCGGTGATTTCGCCCGGTCCATCGGGGGTGATGCGCAGCCGGCCCGCTCGCAGCAAGCCGGCGACGCACGCCTTGACCACGCCATGGGTGATGCCGTGGGGCGGTCCGGAAAACTTCGACAGAAGCGTCAGACTGTTCACACCATCCTCCTCGCGGATGAAGGCCTCCACGCGGGAAGGGATCGGGCCGGTGCACGTGGCGTTGATCTTTCCCTTGTCCACCTCGAGGATGCCCAGCTCGTCGATGAACTTGCGGGAGGCGCCGGTCAGTTCGGATGCGATCAGTTGCAGCAGCTCCGCGGGTTCGACGGTGGTCACGATGAAGTGCGGATACAGTTGGGGCAGGATGCTCGTGCCCGCGGCCAGCAGCGCCAGCGGGAAGGAAGAACCACACTCCTGCGGCACGAGCGGACGTCCGCGGAAGTACATTCTTCCGGCCATCCAGGCGTCAGCCACCGTGTCACGAACCTTCTTCTCGAGATCCTCGACCCGGTTCTCCTCGTTCTGCAGGAGCATCTTCTTGGGTCCGGTGAGGGTTTCGCGCCGGGCCTTGAAGCGGTTGACCATGGCGCGGGAGCGTCCCAGTTCGCGGACGATGCGGACCAGCGCGTCCGGATCGCCGCCGGCGTCGCCGGCCACCCACAGGAGCCGATCGCTGAAGGCGGATTCGGCGCTCTTGCGCACCCAGGTGCTGTCAACGCGATCCTCGCGGGTCAGCAGCCGGAAGTCCACGCACAGGGCGGACTCGTCGCGGGACCGCTTGATGGGCGCATCGGTGGTCGACCTCCCGTCGGAGAAGAGCCCGGTCCAGGGGAAGGGGCGTCCCTGCAGCCTGGGGTTGTCCGTCTCTGCGAGCTTGAAATCCAGATGCTCGCGTACGATCTCGACGACCTTCTCGCTGGCCACGTTGATGTCGCGACGGTCGCGCTCCCACTCCTCGGCGGCCGAGGACTGGATCTTGTATCCGGTCTTCTCCGAGTAGCCCAGGAGGTTGCGCGTGCGCAGCGCTTCGAGCGCCGCCGTAATGCGCTGCACCTGGTCGCCGGTGTCCAGCTGGTCATACAGGCACGACGCAACCAGTTGCGCCGTGGTGGGGACCATCTCCTGGATCAACTCCAGCAGCGCCACCGCCTTGGCGGCGCGCACCAGCAGGCCGTCGTCTTCCTTGCACTGATCCAGCAGGCGGGACATCGACGCCTGCGTGTCGGAATCCAGCGATGTCTGCTGCACCTCGTAGACGGCGTCCAGGGTGATCAGGCGACCGACCGGTTCGTTGGACAGCGAATACGATCCTGCACGGAACAACTCGCCCAGCAACTGGAGCAGGCCTCGGATAGCCTGGGCATCTCCCTGGGCGCGCGACGAACGCGTCCGCAGCGCGCTGGTGATCTGCAGGATCAGATCGAACTGGTCCGGCAGCAGCGGATAGGCGTCGACGAACTCGTCACGGGTGATCGAGGCGCAGCCGTAGGCGTACAGTTGCAGCTCCGGGCGGTGCCGGTCGAACAGCCCGCGCAGAAGGGTCTCTGCTTCGGGCTTCTTCTGCAGCAGGCGGCGGTGCACGACGTCGCGTATGTTTGTGGGATCGAGGTGCACCTGCAGGTGCTTGGGAAAGCGGTCCTTGGCCCAGACCAGGAAGGAATCGTCGGCCTGTTCGTCGAGCTTCTGCTGGCCCAGCGCGAACAGCCAGACGCGACCGCGCATCTTTTCGCCCAGGGCCGTGGCGAACGCGCGGAGCCGATCCACGCGGTCCTTGTTGGAGAGCACGTACTGCGACACCTCATCGATGACCAGGAAGAGCGTGGCACGGGGATTGCGGAACTTGATCATGTCGCGGATCGCGGCGACCGCCTCGTCCGGGCTCATTTGGACCGCGACGCCGGAGTGGCTGTCGATCCAGCTCATGGGTTCGATATATTTCTCAGGATACAGTTCCGAAAGAACCAGGGAGAAATCTTCATTGGCGAGGTTGCGCCGGCAGACCTGGGACCAGGGCTTTTTCAGCACTTCGAGGGCCTTCTTCTCGAATTTGGGCCACTCACCATCGCGCTCGAGCTGGAGCTCGTACAGCGCCGTGTTCGGATCGGTTTCGCAGTAGCCAAGCCGCAACTGCACGCGCCGGACCGCGGCCATGTGGATGTGCTCGCCGTCGCGGGCGATGGACCCGATGTCGAACACCACCGCGATGGGCTCGATCTTCGCGCGCAGGTCGCGCCAGGCCGTCCGCAGGCGTTTGGCGTCCGGAGATTGATCGCGGGAGAGCCAAGCCTCGGACAGCGAGGTCCCGTCGGCGAGGGTCACGCCGTCGAGGGCGAAGCCCAGCAGCTTGGCGAAGCTGGACTTTCCGGAGCCGTAGAAGCCGGAGATCCAGGCGTTGGGCAGGTCCGTACCGCCGGCTCGGTTCAGTTCGGAGATGATCCCTTCGAGCAGCTTGACGTACTGTTCGTGGATGCCGGAGGGGACGCGCCGATGGTTGGGATGATCCTCGGGCCAGCCGCCGGTGATGATGTACTCGGAGACCTCCTCGAGGAGCTTGTCTGGCCCCTGCTCGTGGAAGTACACGACCGGAGGAATGGGCCGGGTGATGTCGGAACTGAACAGATCCTTGATAAGCATCAGGCGTCTCCTCTACGAGTAGATTCTGGGCCGGTAATCATGGTCCGGCTCGAGCATGCCCATGAACGAAAGACCGGAGGGACCGCGCCGCTCGCCCGGATACAGCAGCACCACCGGCACATTCCCGGTGTGGCCGTCGAGGTGGCGCAGGAGCGACGATGTGCGCAGGAACGGATACAGCGCGCCGGTCCGGCCGATCAGCGCGAGGGTGCGATCGATGTCGTCCGGATAGCGACCGGACATCTCCTGTATCAGGCGCGCGCAGTCGGCAGCGATTCCATCGGGTCCCTCGATCAGCGGGGTGATCACGTTTTTGAGATGCTGCATGGCGCGCTCGGGGTGCTTCTTGTGCAGCCCGCGTTCACGCTCGATGACCCGGGCGACGAAGTCGTCCTCCTGGACACGCAGGCGGTCCAGGATGAGCTTCTGCAGGTCGATCGACAGCACGCGCCACCCGCCCACCTCGAGCTCCCTGCTGAGGCCGGACACTTCTCGCCGCATCGAATACTCATCTTCGGGTGCGTACTGCACGATGGCGAAGCGGTAGTTGCGCATCGTGGTGATCGCCGGACCGTCGGCGTTCAGGAGATCCTTCTTCAGGGCTGCAATGGAGAGGGCAACGGACGTGGCGCTCATGGGTTGTTCCTTCCGCCGGGTTCGTTGATGGCGGGGTGGGCCGCAGCCCAGGCCCCGAGGTCAGGAAAATGCCAGTTCCATTCCGCGAGGTTCCCCTGCCGCCGGTAATCGATGCTGCCCAGGGTCCGCAGGCGATCCGCCAGGAAGGACACTGTCAGACCGACCGATGCAGTGTAGGGATTGGCGTCCAGAGAACCGGCGAACTGCACCGATCGCAGCATGTACAGGAGGTACTCCAGGGCCTCGTCGGGCACGCGGGGTACCTTGAGTGGACGCGGGTCGCGGGAGGTGCCGACCACACCGGCTGTCAGCGCCGCCGACAGCATCTTGCTGGCTCCCTGGATACGGGTGGCCATGGTCCAGGCGTCGCCGATTTGGCCACCGATCCAGGCGACGACCACGTCACGAGTCACCGTGTCGACGCCGGACTCCAGGCGTGCGGGGAGAAACTCACCGGTGAAAGCCCGATACAGCGGATCGGCCAGCATCAGGTGCCAGTGGCAGATCAGCCGCCGCGTGTCCGGTGACATGCCCGGCCATTGCCGCAGTACGGAGAGGGCGTGCGGGTAGGCATCGAAGCGGGCGCGCATGTTCACCAGCAGCACCTCCACCCGGGCGGTGCTGCGTGCCCCGAACCAGTACTCCTCGAAGGCACGGCGCACCGTCACGGGTGTTGTGTCATCGACGCGAGACCAATAAGCACGGCATTCGTCAAGCTCCAGCGCGCACTTGAGAATTCGGGCGTGAATCCGCGTGGCCTCCGCAGGGGGCAAAGTCATGCGGGCCTCCAGAAATGGGGCAGCGGATACTTCTCACTGGGGGTGGCGAGGGCCGCAGCCAGGTGGGCCACGCAGGCCGGCAGCCTTTCGGGGGCCGTGCCTTTGATGCGCCGACCCGCGGGGGCGGTCGTATACTCGACCGGACCCAGTCCCTGCGCCCAGGCGGCAAAGACCTGTGGGTCCCAGGCATTGGCGGTCAGGCGCCCCAGCTCGGGCAGCGCTTCGGCCGGCGAAACACCGATCCGCTTGAGTTCGGAGAGCCGCTCGTCCAGCCGTTCGTCCATCTCGAAGCCCAGATGGAACAGAGATAGAATGCGGTCCGGATTCTCGGCCTTGGCGCGAAGCTGGGCCTCATTGCGCCGGGCGGTCTCGCGCACGGCCTGGAACACAGCCCAGCGCCAGGTGCGCGGCAGCAGGCTGGCGAACAGGAACTCACCACCATACTCAGAGACGAAATCCGATCGCCACCAGGCGAGCCGCTTCACCTCGCCTTCACCTTCCCCCGCCCAGGCGACGATCAACTGAACGGCCAAGGCGAAGTCGAGATCTGCCGACGTGATCTGCGTTCGCTCGGGACGTGACGAAGGTTGGTCCAAGTCGTGTTCACTCATGAGCCTGCCTCGCGAAATGCCGCATTCGGGCGGCACGCAATCTACTTCAGCATTTCGGAAGGTACCATCATCCGCAGAGCAGCCCAAGTGTTAATTAATCACGCTGGGTGTGAAAAGTCTGACCCGCCTGCTGCGCGGCCAGGGGGACACACGAT
>Ga0180007_10007687_pt1 | contig 10125 bp, 8 predicted proteins | sample MM_PC_MetaG_FD_121122 | JGI IMG/M metagenome (GOLD analysis project Ga0180007, IMG submission 121122) | Groundwater microbial communities from the Aspo Hard Rock Laboratory (HRL) deep subsurface site, Sweden - MM_PC_MetaG | ecosystem: Environmental > Aquatic > Deep subsurface > Groundwater... | reverse complement strand
TTTGATCAGCATACATTTTTCCTTTTTTAAGATCCTCTGGAGTTAAGCTAAAAAGGTTAAAACATTTCAATTCCTCAATAATTTTTGGATAAAGGGCTGGATCTTCAGACAATTCAACTACTTCTATCTCTGGAAAAGTTTGTTTTATAAGAGCCCTATTCACTTTATCATCATCAAAAAATACTAAGCTATCAAGACCAATATTAATTTCATTAGCAATATCTTGCATATTTGATGCTTTATCATTCCAATTAATTTTAGATGAAGCAAAATGGTCCTTTTTCAGTAGCATATACTTATGACTATCTATTGCTTCGAAAGCGTCTTCTGGATTATTTTTACTATTCACTGCCAATATAACTCCGCGTTCAAAAAGATCTAAAATTCTTTTTTGAAAATTATAAAAGGGCTTTCCAGCCTTCTCTGGACCTAATTTAATATTTTCTATGCCGTCTTCTCCAACAATCCCCCCCCAAAGAGTATTATCTAAATCTAGAACAATACATTTTTTAGTAGCTGAAGCTAAAGGATAAATAAACCCTAAATATTCTTGACATAATTTATTTACCCCTGATGGGGTTAATTTTAAATCTCCTAAATATACCATTTTAGGGTCTACTAAATTTTCATATCCGTGTTTCATATAGAAGAGATTAGTGTCAAAAATGAAGGTCGAAGGATCTTGTTCTGAAAAGTCTTCAAGATTTCTATTTAAATCTTGTATCAATCTTCTAAATCCATTTTTATTTTTATTTTCAATTATTCCTCTGCTAGAATAAAGAGGAAGTAAAAAACTATTTAAGACGATTTTAGAACTAGTATTCTTCTTTAGCATCTCAAGCATATCTTTTATTTCATTAAATTTCTCATTAACAAAGTTTCTTCTTTCTTCCTCATTAAACCGATATGGGAAATAATAAAAATCTCCTAATAGAGCCTCTGTATCTAAAATAATAAAGATTATATTAGGATTAAAGGAATATAGATTGCTAGAAGTATTAAAGATTTCTTGAGCATATTGGTTATAGGGGGCTTCATAACAATTTACAGAAATTCCTTTGTTTTTACAAATTTGGGTAATTGACTCAGAAATCTTGGATAAAGTAAAATTAGACAAAAATGCTATATTTAATTTTTTTAATTCAGATGAATTTTTCATTCTAACAATACTTTTAGCATATCAAAACATATTTAAATAAATTTCTATGTTAAAGTGAATGGTAAAAAAACAAATTAAGTGCTGCAAGTGTTTTATCACCTTAAAACGTTTGAAAGAAGAAAATATAGCAGAATATCTTATCAAAATAATTAGAGAAGATGGAAAAGAAGATTACATTTGTCCTAATTGCTTAGAGGGGTTTTAATGGTAGCTAAGGCAAAATTAAATCAATTTTTTGCAAAGTTTTGGGAAATTGATGCTTCTAAAATAAAAGATAACTTAGAATTAGATAATGAATTTATTAACAATTATAATTCTTTAAGGTTTTATCAATTCATAGCTGCTATTGAATCAAACTTTAATGTAAAAATCACAAATCTATCTGAAATATATACTTTTGGGGACTTAATTAAGAATCTAAAGGATAAAGTTTAGAAACAGCATTTATTTTTTGCAAAGCTTGGTTTAAGTCAAATTGCACAGTGTCAGCATACCACTGAAGGGATTCAAATCTTGGTTTATTGTATTTTCTTGAAAGTTTAAGGGCTTGTTTCCTTTTTATTTGCCCCTCCCTAATTTGATTGCTTAAAAAAGTATCAAACTCGCTAAAACCTGCTAGAACATAGTAAATATAATTATAAAAAGGAGCAGTGCCATCTCCAATACGCCAAGTTGTATCAGTATCTTCTGAAAGCTCCCAATCATATTCTTTTCTTAAAGTAGGAATTATCCTATTTTCATCCCATTTAAAATATTCATAGATATTTATAAAATCATGCTTTAAAAGATAATAAGAAGCATAAGCAGAAATTGTATCAAAAATTGATTTATTAAAATAAGAAGGATTTTTTAGAAATTGGCTTAAGTAATAAAAGGCTAGTTTTAATTTATTTGAACTGGACAAAGTATAAGTATGCTCATCACTTGTATTCTTTTTTACTTTGCCAAACCCGTATTTAAATTCTGTTTTTTCTAAAAGGTTTTCTCCCATAATAACCAACTTAATTCCAGTTTGCTCTTGCAATTGTCTCATATAATAAAAATACTGTTTATCTCCTGCCATGAAAAGAGGGACTAATCCTAAACTTGGTTTTTTTAGCCAGGCTAGCACGTTTTTTCTTATATTTGCTCTTTTTTTTGTAATATTTGCTGAGATTAAGATATGCTCTACTCCTAATTTTCCACAAAGACGCGCTTGGTTTCTTCTTGCTAAATCTGTGACCATCCCCCAATCATAAGTATAAGCAATAGGATGCATTTTTAACACTTTTTTCATATAGTGAAGGGCATAAGAACTATCTCTTCCTCCACTAAAAGCCACTATACAATCAGGACTTCCATCCTTACTTCTATATCTATTAACAAGTTCTTTGAGGGCTTTTTCTCCCAAAAGATTAATTCTCTTATAATTCCTGCAATAGTTACAAACTCCATCTTTATCAAACTCTACTGCTGGAAAAGTTTCTGGAAGAATGCATTTACTGCACCTTTTCAATTTCCAAATATTTTTTTCAAATTTATCAAAATGTTTTAATATTTCTTTTTCATCTGCTTTATTTATAAAATCTCTTTTAATAGAGTTGTCTATTGGAGATAAATCAAAAATCCTCTCAGAATTTTTTATTTTGTCCTCTTCTAAAGAAACTTTCTTATTCAAATAAAATTTTTTGATATCTAGATTAATAAGATTTAAAAGAAGTGCTTGTCCTGGTTTAAGCTGCTCTATTTTCCATTTATTAAGAAATTTCTTAACAAAGTTTATTTTAGCAAATCTTTTAAGGATGTATTTTTCAGAAGCAAAAACAAAAATTTCTCTTTTTGCATTAGTTAGAGTATATAGTGAACCTGTATTTGTGGCTAAAACTAAGTTTGGAGAATCATTAAAAAATAAAGCAACTGAAGCTGATCCTTTAATTTGTTTAAAAGTTTGCTGAATTGCTTTTGGGATTGAATTTCCCTTGGTTCTGTACAAATTAACTAACTCTAAAAAAACCTCAGTATCTATGTCATATTCCCTATTCAAATTTTTGTATTTATGCCAAAGATTATCCACATTTACAATAATCCCATTATGTATCCCTACAATTCCTTTTTTTATTGCTGGTTGGTTATTGTTTCTTAAGGTTTGCAAACCATTTGTTACTAATCTTGAATGTCCTATTATAGAAAAAGGAGAATTTATTCTTTTTTTAAATGTTTTTTTAAAAATATTATTATAATTTTTAGAGGCAATCATTTCTGTTGCTGAAGTTGGTTGCTTGTATATAAAAATAGACTCATTATTCTTAATAGCAATTCCAGAAGCTTCTTTGCCTCTTGATTCTGAAAGCTTAAACAAGCTATTCACAGCTCTAGTCAATTCTGAAGTCTTAAGGATTAAGCCTTGATTAGCAATAATTCCAAAAATTCCGCACATTTTAATTTTTAATAAAATAGGACTAAAGCTTATAAGTATTATGTATCCAAAATTCCTCTTTTTAATATGTATGTAAGAAGGATTATCTTTATAAATAGCCAGACAATTCTTTTTTTATGAAAATATGGATAGATATCACAAACAGCCCTCATGTGCTCTTTTTTGAACCCATAATTAAGCATCTCAAAGAAAAAGGGCATGAAATACTGGTTACTGCAAGAGACTATCAACAAACAATTCCTCTCTTAATTGATAAAAAAATTCCCTTTATTTCTCTTGGAAAACATCATGGAAAAAAGAGGTTTTCAAAAATATTAGGAGGAATTTTAGAAATTCAAAGGAGGATTAAATTCATAGAAGAATATAAACCAGACCTAATCCTTTCTCATCAAGCATTTTATGCTACAATAGCTGCAAGAATAAAAAGAAAAAAATCTTTGTATATCTTTGATGGAGATGGAGCTTTTTTACAAGTTCTAGGAATTTATTTTGCATCAAAAACTATGTGTCCTGAACAACTCCCAAAAAAAATAGGAGGAATTTCTCTAAAAATAAGATATCCTGGAATTAAAGAAGAAGTATATTTATATAATAAAAAAATAAATAAAAATTATCTTGAAAAGCTAGGATTAAAAAGGAAGAAGTATAATATACTAATAAGACCTGAAGCAGGGTCAGCTTCTTATATTAAAGAAGAAAACATATTGGATCCTTTACTTAAAGAACTAGAAACACAAAAAGATATACAAACCATCATAATTCCAAGAAATCCCTTACAAAAAGAACATTATAAGAAAAACTTCAAAAAGGTTATAATTTTTGAAAAATTGATAAGCGGGCCAGACCTAATTGCTAATGTGGATCTTGTTTTATCTGGAGGAGGAACAATGAATAGAGAGTCTGTGGCACTTGGGACCCCTACAATTTCTGCTTTTCAAAACAAACCCCTTTCTATAGACAAATGGCTTGTGAAAAAGGGATACATGCACCTAATAACTAAACCAACAATAAATGATGTGAAAAAGGTTTTGAAATCAAAAGGAAAATATAAGATGAGTGACAAAGGGAATCAAAAAATAATCAAAATAATTGAGAATATGTTAAATGAGAAATAAAAACAGTTTTGGTGTTTATTATGCTAAGAGAAAATTGTGAAAATCCCCATAATTTATCCTAAGACCTCCCTTAATTCTTCATAAGAAGGATAATTTATAAGTACAGATCTATTTGGACCTTGATAGACAAAAAGGCTTCCTGCTGCCACTGCAGAAGCCCCACATTTCTTAGCTTTTACAAAATCTTCAAGATTTTTAGCTCCTCCACAAACAATTACCGGAATTGCAACTGCCTTAGATACTTTTTCAATTAATTCTGTGTCATATCCTTGAAAAGTGCCATCTTTATCAATAGAAGTTAAAAAAATTTCTCCAGCTCCTAATTTTTCTACTTCCTTGGCCCAAGAAACAGGGTCTTTTTTTGTTGTTTTTGTTGCTCTCTGAGTATAGGTCTCATAACCTGAGTTTGTTTTTTTTGCATCTATTGAAACTACAATACTCTGGCTACCAAAAATCTCAGAAGCTTTTTTAATTAAAGAAGGATTTTCTACTGCTACATTATTAAGAACTATCTTTTCAGCCCCAAGACTAAAAATTTTTTTCATATCTTCTATAGTCTTAATTCCTCCTCCATATGCAAAAGGCATAAAGCATTCTGTAGCAATTTCTTTTATCTGCGCAAAAGAAGGTTTTCTATTTTCAATTGTGGCTTTTATATCTAAAAAGATTAATTCATCTACCTCCATTTCGTTGTAAATCTTAACAGTATTAATAGGGGCTCCTACATAAGTTTCATTATTAAATTTCACTGATTTGACTAAGGCTCCTTTTTTAAGCAGTAAACAAGGTATGACTCGTGTTTTAAGCATTTTAAAGTTCAATAAAATTTTTAAGTAATTTCAGTCCAAACTTATGACTTTTTTCTGGATGAAATTGAGTTCCATAAATATTACCTTTATGTACTGCAGAAGTAAAATCATATCCGTAATTAGTAGTAGCTAAAATATTTTCTTTGTTCTTACAAACCACATGATAACTATGGACAAAATAAAATCTTACTTCTTTAGAGTTATTTGCAAACAAAGATTTTTTATCAAGTATCTTTAGAGTATTCCATCCCATGTGAGGGGTTTTTAGGGAGTTTCCTTTAAACTTAAATTTTATTACCTCTCCTTTTATCCATCTCAATCCTTTAAGTTTTCCTTCTTCACTTTTTTCCATTAATAATTGCATGCCCAAGCAAATCCCAAGTATAGGTATTTTGTCCTCAAGAACTTTTTTATTAAGGATAGGAATTAGATTTAATTTTTGTAAGTTATTCATTGCATTATCAAAGGCTCCAACACCTGGAAGAATTAATTTATCTGCCTTTTCAATATCTTTTGATTTAGAAGAGATTATAACTTTTGTTCCTATTTTTTCAAGCATATTTTTAATAGAACCTAAATTTCCCATTCCAAAATCAATAATTACTATCATAACTTCATTATTTAGTATACTTCATATAAAAACTCTTTGGAACTAAATCTACTTTATACATTACCCAGAAAAAAGGCCTGAGGATCTTGAATAAGGGTTTATAGGTTTTAAAATCTAAATATGTTTTAAGAGGGGCTTTCATTATTTTTTCAAATTCTTTATCAGAATATCCAAGACGCTTTTTTACAAAAGGGACTATCTCTTTATCAAGAGGGGGGATTTTTTTTAATTCTTTCACAGCATCCTCTCTCTTCATTTGCCCAGACCTAATAAGAGCAGAAAACTCTAACATTCTTACATCTTTATTAAATTTTTTTGGCATATAATACCTATTGCTAAAAATTGTAAATCTATTTTCATTGTGATGCCCTCCATACCACTGCCACCCAAATTCTTTATTAAGAAATTTTTTAACTGTTTCTTTATCATAAGTTAAATAATAAATAGGCCTAATTCTTCTTACTCGATTAAATAAAAGCCATCTTATCCATTTTGAAAACCAAAGATTTGGAAAGGTTTTTATTGGCCCTGTTCCAAACTTTTTATTCACACTTTCAATATATTTTCCATCAAAATAAAAAGCATTTGGGGGGCTTATTCCTTCTGTTCTAAAAGAATGTCCATTAAAAATGTATTTTATCTTATATTTGGCAGCAGCTATGTATAATACTGTTGCTAATCCTATATCTGTTGGAGCTTCAATTTCTGGCACAGAAGCCTTAAGAAATGCTTTAAACAACTCATCCATTTCTTCATTATCTACAACATAAGTATAAAGGTCTACATTAAGTTTTTTTAATACCCTGTGAATGTTTTGTGTTGCTATGTTTGTATTCCAAGTATTATCGTAGTGAACTGCTAAAGGTCTTAATCCTAATTGCTTAGCTTTATAAACAAGATAAGAAGAATCACATCCCCCACTTACTCCTATTGCACAATCATACTTCCTACCTTTTCCTGCTTTTTTTATTTTTTTCACAAGATCCCTTAATATTTTCTCACCTTTTTTTCCACAAGGATATTCTTGTTCTAATTGGTCTTGCTCTTTACAATAATTGCAAACTCCTTTTTCATCAAAAGAAATTTTAGAGATTGATTCATCAAAAACGCATCTTGAACAAATTTTAGTCATTTTAGTACTCCCAATACAAACTATTTTTTAAAGATTTGTGTAATTAGTTAAGTTAGGTATATTTAATTGAGAAACCTTTTAAAGATAAGTAAAATCAGGAGTTTATCTCCTAAATCTTTATAAACGATTTTTTATTTGTAAAAAAGCAAGAAAAATGGTGAAGCTTGTTGACCCTATAATTGGGGATGAGGAAAAAAGGGCTGTCATGGAAGTTTTAAATTCTGGCATGATTGCTCAAGGCCCAAAGACCCAAAAGTTAGAAGAGGAATTTGCTAAATTTTGTGGCACTAAGTATGCTATAGCGGTTAATAGCGGGACTTCTGCACTACATACAGCTTTATACGCTTTAGGAATTAAGCCTGGAGATGAAGTAATCACAACCCCCTTTACATTTGTAGCTACTGCAAACAGCATAATAATGCAAGGAGCTACCCCTATTTTTGCAGATATAGATTCCAAAACTTTTAATCTTGACCCAAAAGATGTTGAAAAGAAAATAACTGAAAAAACAAAAGCAATTATTCCTGTAGATCTTTTTGGACAAATTTATGATTATTCTTATATTAAAGAGATTGCTCAAAAACATGGGCTTTATATTTTAGAAGATGCTGCACAAGCAGTAGGAGCAGAATTAGAAGGTCAAAAAGCAGGAAGTTTTGGAGACATAGGAGCCTTTTCATTGTATGCTACTAAAAACCTTATTTCTGGTGAAGGAGGGATAATTACCACTAATAATGAAGAGCTAATGGAAAGAGCAAAGATGTTTAGGCATCATGGCCAAAGTGAAAAAACCAGATATGAATATTATGATCTAGGGTATAATTATAGAATGACTGATATTCAAGCAGCAATTGCTTTAGAACAACTTAAAAAAATAGATTCTTTAAATGAAAAAAGGATACAAAATGCTTTTTTTTTAAATCAGGGCCTTTCTAATATTAAATGTCTTAAAGTTCCTTATGTTAATCAGGGGAATAAACATGTTTATCACCAATACACTGTAAAAATAACTCCAGAAGCAAACCTTACAAGAGACCAAGTAAAAGAAGAGTTAACAAAAAGAGGAATTGGATGCGCAGTTTATTATCCAAAACCTCTACACCTACATCCTTTTTTTAAAAAAATGGGTTATAAGGAGGGAGATTTCCCAGTTGCAGAAGAGATGAGCAAAAGGGTTTTGAGTTTGCCTGTACAACCAAAACTAACAAAAGAAGAAATAGAAAGGGTAATTACCACAATTAAGGAAATACTCATATAAAAAACTATATAAATTTTTATAAAAGAGTTTTTTTATTAAGAACTATGATAAAAACCGCAGTTATAGGGGTGGGAAATATGGGAAAAAACCATGCTAGAATCTATCATGAACTAACAAATTCTCAACTTATTGCAGTAGCAGATTCTAATCCCGAACTAAAAATTATTGCTGAGAGGTATGGAGCAAAATTCTATACAGATTATAAAGAAATGTTAGACAAAGAAGAAATTAATGCAATCTCAATTGTGGTGCCTACAAGACTTCATAAAGAAGTTGCAGTAAATTGTTTTAAGTCAGGCAAACATGTATTGTTAGAAAAACCAATAGCTCCAAGTATATCAGAAGCTGAAGAAATTATTAATGCTTCAAAACAAGCTAATAAAACCCTAGCAATAGGCCATATTGAAAGATTTAATCCTGTAATAAAAGAATTAAAAAAAATTATTCAAGAAGGAGGATTAGGAAGGATTCTTTCTGTAGTTACAAAAAGAATTGGGGTTTCTCCTCCAGACACAAAAGACAATAATGTTGTAATAGACTTAGCAATACATGATATTGATATTTCAAACCATTTATTTGATTCCATTCCTTCTAAGGTCTACAGTATAACTGGAAGTGCCTTATCTCTTACTTCAGAAGATTATGCAACTATCTTACTAGAATACGAGGGCAAAGCAAGTGCTTCAATTCATGTGAATTGGATAACTCCTACAAATGTAAGACAATTATCAATTAATGGAACAGAGGGATATGCTGAACTTGATTATGTTACACAAAAGCTAGTTGTTTATCCAAAGATGGCTTCAGGAGTTTTTAGTGATTTTAAAGACTTTGTTGAAAAATATGGAAAATTTCCAAAAATAGAAATCCCTATCCCTAAAAAAGAACCTCTTAAACAAGAGTTAGAAGAATTTTTAAAATGTATTGAAGAAGGAAAAGCCCCTTTAATAGGGGGAAATCAAGGATTAGATGCATTAAAAATTGCAATAAAAGCTTTAAACAGAACAAAAAAAGAAGAGTACTTCAAACATCCTAGTGCAGAAGTAAGTGAAAAAGCTAAAATAAAAAAGGGAACAAAAATCTGGAACAATGTTCAGGTTAGAGAAAATTCCAAAATAGGTGAAAATTGTATTATTTCAAAAGATGTTTATATTGATCATGGGGTTATAATAGGAGATAATGTAAAAATACAAAATTCTGTTCCTGTGTATAATGGGGTAACTCTTGAAGAGGGGGTTTTTATTGGGCCTTATGCCACCTTTACCAATGACAAACTTCCAAGAGCAATTAATCCTGATGGGAGCCAAAAAGCAGGAGGAACAAATGCCTTTGATTGGAAAATTTCAACAACTCTTGTAAAAAAAGGGGCCTCCATAGGGGCTAATTCTACAATTTTGAGCGGCATAACAATCGGGGAGTGGGCTCTTATTGGAGCAGGTTCTGTTGTAACAAAAGATGTTCCTGAATATGGTCTTGTTATGGGAAATCCTGCAAAACTAAAGGGGTTTGTCTGTCCTTGTGGGAAAAAATTAGAAAAAATCTCAGAAAGAGAAACAGGTGTTGTAATGCAGTGTAGGGTGTGTGGAAAAGAAGTGATAATTCCTAAATTAGATTATAATAAAATTA
>Ga0180007_10007686_pt1 | contig 10126 bp, 12 predicted proteins | sample MM_PC_MetaG_FD_121122 | JGI IMG/M metagenome (GOLD analysis project Ga0180007, IMG submission 121122) | Groundwater microbial communities from the Aspo Hard Rock Laboratory (HRL) deep subsurface site, Sweden - MM_PC_MetaG | ecosystem: Environmental > Aquatic > Deep subsurface > Groundwater... | reverse complement strand
TCGGCGATTTTGCCCTGATGCAGGATAATACCGCCGATAAGCTGCACGTCATAGGGCCGCAACCCCAGAACCCGCACCGCCCCCTCCCGGGCCACGGCAAAGGCTTCGACCAGCAGATCATCAAGGGTTTCACCCTTTTCCAGCCTGCTTCTGAACTCGATGGTTTTGGCTGCCAGGGCGGCATCATCCAACTTCTGCATCTCCGGCTCGAGTTTGTTTATCCGATCCACCACAGGTTGAATCTTCTTCAACACCCGATCGTTTCTGCTGCCAAAAAACTTTGTCAGAACCTGTCCAATCATGAAAACTCCTTATCCCTGCTTCTGCCAGATCATTGCTTCTTCATTGCAGTCCGGAAATTTGGGGCAATTAATGCAGTCGCTCCAAACCTTATGGGGCAGTTCTTTTTTATCGATAGATGTAAAGCCGAGGCTTGCAAAAAAACCCGGCTGATAGGTCAACGTGAACACCCGCTGGATGCCGAAGGTCTCCGCTTCGGCCAGACAGGCGGAAACAAGCTGGGAACCGATACCCTGCCGCTGAAAATTTTCGTCAACCGCCAGTGAACGTATTTCCGCCAGATCCTCCCAACACATATGCAGGGCGCCGGCGCCGACAATCCGATCAACCGCACCCCGGGACTCCACAAAAACATGAAAATCACGCAGCTGGTCATAAAGAGAGCTCAACGACCTCGCCAGGAGCAGACCTTTGTTGGAAAAATGCTGCAGCAGATTATAAATCGCCTTCACATCCTCCATGCGGGCATTACGGATCATATACTGTGTATCCTTTCTCTTTCATCTGCCGCCTGATCGCGGCATCATGCCACAGGCAACAAATCGTTAACAAATGAATCAGACAACCGGAAATGCTTTATTGTTCTGCCGGGACCGCAGAAAGTTTGGAGGCCGGCAGCAGGGTTACATAGGCCCGTACATCTTCTTCATTCTCAAGGCTTGCAGCGACCTCATTGGCTTCCGCCAGCTTCTCGAACCTGCCGACAAAGACCCGGAAGGCATCGGCGCCCTCCTCGGGAGGCAGAAAAAAGGCATCCTGCCCCTTTGCCTGCCAGCCCAGGACTTCACGCTGCGCCTTTTTTTTATCGCGAAACGAACCAACCTGCAATGAAAAGAATGACGGCTCAGTCTGTCCCTCCGGGCTTACCCCGGTCGTCACGGGCGCATCCTTGTCCGGCCCTGCCTCATCAACCTGCTCGTCCGGCGGGGAAACCAATCCCTCCTGCACCGTGGCTTTGCCCTGCTGCCAAAGTTCCGAGGCCATTCTGGTCAGCATGTCCGGTCCCTTGCCCGGCTTGGAAGGCAGCAGCACGGTCTGCCCGCTCCACACCCCCAGCAGAAACATCCACAAGAAAATGCAGAAGCAGACCACCCCCACACCCAGCATGCCGACGATGCCCAGTTCAATGCGGAAGGTAAACAATCTTTTTTTCTGTCTTTTTACCGCCATGCCTTACATATGCTCAGGGGCACTCATACCCAGCAGGGTCAAGCCGTTATGAAAAACAATCCGCAGCCCTGCACAGAACCAGAGACGGGCCCGGGAAAGCTCCGCATCGTCGGAAATGATCTTGTGCTTGTTATAATAGCTGTGAAAAAGCCCGGCAAGCTCCTGCAGATAATAGACGATCTTATGGGGGGCCAATTCTTTTGCCGAGTCAAGCACCAGGCCGGGGTAGGCGGCCATTGCCTTTAAAATTTTCTGTTCTTCCGGCGTGGTCAGCAGGCTAAGGGACGCGGTGCCCAACTCGCCTCTTGCCACGCCCTTCTCCATGGCCTGCCGGTCGATACTGACCAGCCGGGCATGACCATACTGCACATAATAGACCGGGTTTTCCTGGCTCTGTTTCTTGGCCAGGTCCAGATCAAACTCAAGCTGGCTGTCCGCCTTGCGCATGAGGAAAAAGAAGCGGGTCGCATCGGTCCCCACCTCATCAAGCAATTCATCAACGGTGACGAAGTTGGCCTTGCGGGTGGACATTTTCACCTGCTGGCCGTCCCGCATCAGGGTGACAAACTGGTGCAGAATGACCGTCACCTTGGAATCATCATAGCCCAGGGCGCGGACACCGGCCAGCACATCCGGCACAGTGGCAATATGATCTGAGCCGAAGATATCCACCAGCCAGTCATAGCCGCGCCGAAATTTTTCCCGGTGATAGGCGATGTCAGGCAGCCTGTAGGTGGGCTCCCCGCTGCTTTTGATGATAACCCGGTCCTTATCATGGCCGAACTCTGTGGTCTTGAACCAGACGGCGCCATCCTGTTCATAAATCAATCCCTTGTCCCGCAGGGCGGAAACCACATCATCAACCAGACCGTTCTCATACAGGCTGTGTTCATTATAGTAGCTGTCAAAGGCTACGTCGAACCGCGTGAGTGTCTGATTGATGTCCACAAAGATCGCCCGTTCCGCCGCCTCCTTGAAAGGGGTGACATCAGCAACATCTTTTAAGGAATCACCATATTTGTCCACAAGTCCCCGGGCAATGTCAAGAATATACTGACCCTGATAGCCGTCTTCCGGAAACTCGTGGGGCAGACCGAGAAGCTCCAGATAGCGCGCCCTGGTGGATTCGCCCAGCACCCGCATCTGACGGCCGGCGTCGTTATAATAATATTCCCGGTCCACCTCATAACCGCTGGCCGCAAGCAGCCGGGCAATGGCGTCGCCAAGGGCCGCCTGGCGGCCATGGCCCACACTTAAAGGTCCGGTGGGGTTGGCGCTGACAAATTCCACCAGCACCCGCTGGCCGTTTTTCTCGGCTGCCCTGCCGTAGGTTTCCCCGTGGGCCAGAACCTCGGGGATGACGGACTGCCAGACCGATTCTTTGATGAAAAAGTTGACAAACCCGGGACCGGCCACCTCGACTTTGCTGAACAGGATGTTTTCTTTGCCCAGCAAATCCGCCAGCTGCTCGGCAATCTGGCGGGGATTGATTTTTTTGCCCGTGGCCTTTTTTTCGCAGCCGGCAATGACCATGGCCGCATTGGTGGCAAAATCCCCCTGCCCCTCAAATTTCGGATCCTCTACCGCATAGCTGTTGCGGGCAGCATCAGACCACAGGCCCTGTTCCATTCCTGCCTGGAAGCACTCATCAAGAAAGTTTTTAATACGTGATTTTATCATAATCGCTATTTAGGAGCCGTTACGAAATAACATGGTCATTTTTTCAATTTCGTTACGGCTCTTTATGCCGTTTCTCGTATTTCTCTGGCCATGTTATTTTTTACAACGGCTTAGGTTGTTTAGTCTGTAGTCTGTTAGACTGCCGTGCATGATTATTCCTTCTATCCGCCTGAGCACCTACAGACTATCCGCCTGGGCGGGCAGTTATTTTTTTTCCGCCACATAGACCCGGCTGTTGTTATTGCCGAAAAGACAGAGGACCTCATAATTGATGGTGCCCATCCAGCCTGCCACCTCTTCGGCGCTGATCCGCCTTCCCTGCTGCGTTCCCATTAAAGTCACTTCATCGCCGGCACAGACACCGGGGATATCCGTCACATCGATCATGGTGACGTTCATGCATATCCTGCCACGCTGGGAAGCCCGCTGGCCCCTGACCAGCACCTCCGCCCGATTGGACAGTGTCCGCAGATAGCCGTCATTGTAACCCACCGGCAGGACCGCCAGCCTGCTCGGCCGACTGGTCACATAGGTATAGCCGTAACTGACCCCGGAACCGGCCGGCACATCTTTCACCTGGATAATCCGGCTCTTAAAGGACATCACCGGCTGCAGCACATCTTTGCCGGCCCACGCACCATCCCCGGCGTAACAGCCATAAAGGGAAATGCCGGGCCGCACCATATCCCAGTGCATATCCGGATAACGGAACATGGCGGCTGAATTGGCAATATGGGCGACAGTTCCGCTCCCCTCAGCCGAACCGGCCCGCTTGAGCACCTCGGCAAATAACCTGTTCTGCTCCCGGCTGGGCTCGCTGTCAGGAATATCGGCCTGGGGGAAATGACTCATCACCCCGGCCAGATAAACGCCCTTTTGTTCCTGCAGAAAAGAAACGAAATCGGCAACCTCTGCCGGCAGGATACCCAGCCGGCCCATGCCGGTATCAACCTTGAGATGAACTCCGAGGCGAATGCCGGCTGCACAGGCAAAACGGGAGATTTCCGCCACCTGCTCCCGGTCAAAGACCACCGGCTGCAAACCGTGGTGCGCCACATCCGGCAGGGACTCCCTGCCTGTCCCGAGAAAGACAACGATATCGCCACTGATGCCGGCCTGGCGCAGCAGCACCCCTTCATGCACCTCAGCTACGCCGAAGGCTCCCACGCCCTGCTGGTGCAGAGCGCGGGCCACGGCAATCATACCATGGCCATAGGCATCCGATTTCACTACGGCCAGCATCTTTGTCCCGGTGCCGAGCAGATGCTGCAGAACCCGGCAGTTATGCCGCAGGGCGTCCAGGTCAATCTCCACCCAATGGGAATTCATGTCTTGCGGAACCACGCCTGCCAGATGACCCGGCTGGCCACCAGCAGCCCCCATCCAACGGCTGTTATGACAAAACCGTAGATATGATGGGCAATGTGGGAGGTACGCAGAAATCTGCCTAAAAAAATCATGGCCAGTATCACTCCCCAGGCCTTAAAAGAATAAACACCGCCAAGGCAAGAATTGTCGCCGCGGAGAAGAATCCGGCTGATATTTTTTCTGGCGCTCTTTTCAAACACCAGAAGTCCCTTAACCGTTCCCACGACCAGCGCCACTCCAAGCATCACGTAGTGGTCTCCTTCGGCAAGAAATTTTCCGCCGCGGATGAGCAAAAAAAAACCAACCGTCGACCAGAAGAAAGCGCCGACAAACAAAAGAGTTTTACGGGATACGGAGGGTTTGAATTGAGTGAGCACGTCTGTGGACTTTGTTATAACCCGTTTTTACGGGCAAAGGCACAAAAAAAGATAGGCCTACCTTCTTGGGCAAGAAGACAGGCCTAATCAACCGGAAGGATATTCTGTAATACTTACATTATACCTCTGTTACGGTGATGGCGCCTTCAGGACATACCTCAACGCAGGTCTCGCAGCCAAGACATTCGTCAGCGTTAACCGCTTCTGCTTTACCATCAACCAGCTCGTATACCTGAGCAGGACAAGCGTTCACACACTCTTCATCGCCAACACATTTATCTTTATCTACAACAACTTCCCACATAATATTACCTCCTCTTTACATGAAGAAAATTCTTTTGGGCGAAATAACTCAAACCCAACGCTAACCAACTTAATTTTTCCCTCTGAAGTCAAGAAATCTACATTAAATTTGTAATTCCAATAAATCATAGCCCTGTATTTGTCAACACAATTTTTAAGCGATTGACCTTACTGTCCCAATATTTTAAATAGACTGAAATCGTTTAATTTATGCTTAGTTAGCTAGGCACCCCTTTTCCCATCAACGGAGTACCCATGAAAGAGAAAAAACAAGGCAAACAACAAAAAGTTTCACCGAAACTTTCCGCCCAGAAATCCGAAGAGGCAATGATCGCCGGCATCATTGAGGGCAGCCCCGACGGCATCGGCGTGGCGGTTATCAGGCTCGAGTGCGGCTGCCGCAAGATGGCGGCAGTGGACAAAAACGGCGACCCGGCAAGCAAGGTCATCATTTACCGCGACCAGGCAGAATCGATCTGTGATCAATGCAAAGCGGACAACGGCGCTTACAGCCGGGTGAAGGAGGAGTTTATTCACTGGGTCGAACCGACGCCGGACGAGGCGACAAAGCAGATGATCACCGGCAAGGTACTGGGAACAAGATCCACCCATTGACGGCTCTTCCGTGATTTACCGGCTTCCCTCTCCGGCGGCCGAGAACAGATCTTGGCAGTCGGCAATGAAAACCATCAGGGAAGGTATCGCCTTTCCCGGCTGCCTGCCTGATTTGGCCGGCGAATTGCGTCTGTATCGGCATCCAGCTTGTCCAGCTCTCATTGCGCCATTATCTCTGCGGAGGCCTGCATTGAAAAAAAGCTCGAAAAAATTCGTGGTATAATGATATACAGGGACGATATTCATACATAACAGATCCCCTGGAGGAGGATATATCATAATGAAAAATAAAATCAGCAGATTCTCTTGCATAATAGCCTGCATCATTGTGGCAGTATTTGTGGCAGAAGTGGCACAGGGCGTTGCCCGTTCGCCCATGGATATCATGAAGGAAGTGGTTGAAAATGTCTTCCATACCTTACACACGTATCCGGTTGGCGGCCCCCCTGAGAACTTAGCCAAGAGAAGGGAGGAAATCAAAAAAATCATCGACAGCCATTTTGACGCCAGGGAGATGTCAAAACGGGCTCTTGGCAAATACTGGAAAGATATTTCCGATGAAAAGCAGGATGAGTTCACCCAACTCTTTTACTGGCGGCTCTACAATTTTTATATCATGCGACTTGAGGCCTATTCCGACGAAAAGGTCGTCTACGACAAGGAACTGACCAAAGGCAACGTGGCAGCGGTCTATACCCAGGTGAGCAGCAAGAGGTACCCGGAGTTCGACATCGAATACCGCCTCAAGCAGCAGGGTGATGACTGGAAAATTTATGATGTGGTTATTGAAGGGGTGAGCCTGGTGGCCAACTACAGGAGTCAGTTCAACAGCTTTTTAAGCAGTAAATCATTTCCTGAACTCCTGAAGGCCCTGCATGAGAAAACCCCGCAAGATTCTCTGCAGTAAATCCAGGGGAAAATTTCTCCCCTGCCAGACAACTGCAGTGACTGCCGACAACCAGGGAGGGACGGGTCAGGCTGAGCGATACGCTCTTCTCCCTGGAGAGCGCTTTTTTTTTAACGGAAAGCTACCGAGATGGAGCATGACCTGCGCCGGAGCTATGTGGGCGGAGACGGATCGCCTTGGTCATCCCAGCGAAGAAAAGCAGGCTTTTTCTCACCATCATAAAGCAAACATGATAGAGATGCCCACTGAACAGCAGAACAGGGTGAGCAGAGAAAAAAAGACGATGAGAAAGACTTTGCCGGAGGTGCCGTATCTCGCCACCTTTGGACTGTGCATAGTCACCGCCACCGCATTGACATAAAAAGTCAAAACGGAAAATGTCCATAATGAGAGAAGCAGGATAATGGCATTTTCATGGCCCGGCTCATTCAGCCAATCACTGTAGAAATAGACCGTGGCCCCAAAAATAATAACCGTCACCAGGCAAATGAGCCAGAGATAAACACGCTTCTCATAGAGCCGGAAAATAATTTGTTTCAACATAATCAATCCTTTTGGTGGAACACTGCGTCAGGTCCAGCGGGAAGACATCCTCCCATTTCCTCTCTTATCAGCTTTAAGCGCTACGCTACCTGCTCCCGGCAAACTCCCGGGCCTTTGCGGCCAGGGCCGGTGCCCACTGCGGGGTGCCCACCGCGTGCACATGGGTATAGAGTGCCAAGACGTTTGTATGGATAAGCCCGTCACGGCCATCGCTGAACCCCACGCCCCGCATCATATCAAAACCAAGGGCATCCGAATGGCCTGTCCAGGCAGCCACCTTACTGTAGCGGAACTCATGGCCCTTGATCTGCACCCCCGGCTCATAAAAGGGGTTACCAGGCCGCGCCTCAAGCACCGAATATCCATGGGCCTGTGGCTTCTTCTCCAGGGTGAAATGCACAGGGAAAAGCCCCACCAGGGGATAATCCTCCCCGTCCAGGGTTATTTTCTCGCCCAGATAGATGAGCCCACCGCATTCCGCGTAAATGGGCAGGCCTTGCTGGGCCCGCTGCTTGATCGACTGCCTGAATGATACATTGTCGGCCAGCAGCCGCGCACTTGTTTCGGGAAATCCTCCGCCGATGTACAGGGCGTCTATATCCGGCAGTTCCTCCTCCACCATGGAATTGATGGCAACAAGCTCCGCCCCGCACCGTTCGAGTGCCAGCAAATTCTCCGGGTAATAAAACTGAAAGGCGGCGTCACGGATGACGCCGATACGCACCGCCTTGCCGCCGGAGCTGCCGCTGTTTTGCTGCCGGGGCGACATGACCGGCGTGGCCATCAATGCCTCCACATCCGCCAGACTGACGCTTTTGTCGATTGTGTCCGCCAGCAGCTGCAGCGCCTCATCGGATCCGTCATACTCCTGGAAGGGGGTGACCCCCAGATGACGCATGGGGAAGATGTCCCTTTTCATGCGGTGGATGGCGCCCACCACCGGAATGCCCGTATATTTTTCCACTGCTTCCCGAACGATCTTTTCATGGCGGGAACTGCCGATGCGATTGAGCACGACCCCGGCGATGTTAACGTTGGGATCAAGCAGCTTGCAGCCGAGCACCAGGGCTGCCACCGTACGGGTGGTCTTGGTGCAGTCCACCACAAGCAGCACGGGCAGACCGAGACAGCAGGCCAATTCCGCCGTGCTGTAGGTGCCGCTTGCGTCAACCCCGTCATAGAGACCGCGGTTGCCTTCGACAATAACAAAATCATTATCAGCGACATGTTCGGCAAAGGAGGCGAGCATGGCATCCTCGTCCATCAGATACGGATCAAGATTGAAACAGGGCTGCCCGGCGGCAAGGCTGAGCCAGCCGGCATCAATATAGTCCGGCCCCTTTTTAAAAGGGACAACCTTATGCCCCATCCTACGAAGCAGGGCCACAAGCCCCACCGACACCACACTTTTGCCTGATCCTCCTCCGAGACCGGCAACTACAAGTCCGCGGGGATGCCCATTTTCATTGTTCACTTACTCGGCTCCGTATTTCCATGGCAATATTCATTTTTTACACGATGTTCGCTCTCGTTTCATGCCACTGAAAAAACACAAAGTCAAGGCCGCAATAAAATTGGTACAAATCTTTTCCCTAATTTGCTCATTCACTTGAAATTCTTTACATTCATGGTTAAATTCATCAAACGTGAAATTCACAATACAGGCGACACTCCCTGGCGCGCAATCGCTCCGGATCAATGCTTACCCGTCCTTTCGGATGTTGTTCCCTTAGTGCGGTTTCGACCAAAAAATTATGACCATAAGGATTACCCATGTCCGACAAGCAAATGAATGAAGACCTCTCCAATGTGATAGCGGAGATGGAGCAGAAATGCACAGAACATCCCGATTCCATTATGGCCCACCATCATCTGGCCCTGGTTTACCGCAAAGCCGGTCGCCACAATGATGCCATCAGGGAACTGAAAAGGTGCCTGGAAATCGATGAACAGTCGGCTGAAGCCTACATCAACCTCGGCGGTGTCTACTTCGAGCTCGGCAAACTCGACGAGGCACTGCAGGCCAATAAAATGGCCCTGCTCCATGCGCCTAACCCTGCCCAGGCACATACCAATATAGGCCTTATCATGCAGCAGAGAGGAGAACAGGGGAAGGCCATCGACGCTTACACCAAGGCCACCCACCACGATCCGAAACTTGCCTTTGCCTGGGTTAATCTTGCCTCGGCCCAGATCATGGAAGGCAACTTTGCTGCAGCACTGACAGCCGCCCAAAAATCGGTTGAGCTTGAGCCGAACTTTCCCATGGCCCACAACAATCTTGCGGTCGCCTATTACTACACCAAGGATTTTCAGGCGGCCAGGAACTCCATTGCCGAGGCCACCAGACTCGGATATTCGGTGGATCCGAATTTCATCAAAGCTGTTAATGAAGAAGTGTAGTCATGGCTAACAAAGCTTTAATTAAAGTCAGGCCCTGGTGCCCGTTCTGCGGTCAGGATGTCGATGAGCCCCGGGAACCTGTACAGCGGAAAATGAACGAGTTCAAAGTCGGCACCTGCCAATGCGGTGCAGTCTACACCTCCGACCCCACCGGCTTTAATGTTGGTTCCGCCATGGTGGAATGCCTGGTTTATGCCTGTGACGACAACTGGGATTTTGCCTGGGAACTGACGGCGGATGAGGATTATCTCACCAGCCTCGTCGAAAATTACGATGAGCAGACCCACCAGATTTATGAATTAAAAAACGTTGATGGCCGCAAGATAAAGGGTGTTCTCTATTTTGTTCGCCTCACCCGGGACTTTGCCGAACTTTCCAAAAAACTGAAGGATCACCGGCAAAAGACCGATGAACAGCTTCTCAAACCGGCTACAAAATTCGTTATTCCGCCAATGGAACC
>Ga0180007_10007682_pt1 | contig 10130 bp, 22 predicted proteins | sample MM_PC_MetaG_FD_121122 | JGI IMG/M metagenome (GOLD analysis project Ga0180007, IMG submission 121122) | Groundwater microbial communities from the Aspo Hard Rock Laboratory (HRL) deep subsurface site, Sweden - MM_PC_MetaG | ecosystem: Environmental > Aquatic > Deep subsurface > Groundwater... | reverse complement strand
AACTTCTGCTTTTCAGCATCGGTCATAGTTTTGATTTCATTTTCTACGATGTTCCGTGAGGTAGCGTCTATCTGATACTGCTTCATATCGGTATCGAGTTTTTCGGCTTCTTCTTTAAATTTACGCAGGTTACCCAGTTCCTCATCTTGTTTGGAGTGCAGTTTGCGTATGTTTAGATACGCTTTAGCTAATTCTTCGGCTGACTTGCCTTTCAGGTCGTCAGGCAGTTCTTCGGTTGGTGTAACGGTTGGCGGTTCGGTTGTAACAGGTGCAGGTGTCCCCTTGACTCTTGCTTCCAGTTCTTCATTGGAAAGCGTTTCATAATCCTCTGTTTCTACCAGTCCAGTATCTGTTTGTCCTTCATCAGGGGCAGATGGTTGGTTATTGGTTGTCTCGTTGGTCATGATTTAAAATACTCCTTTCTTGGTTTGTTCTAATTGTCTTTGTAACGCTTTTTCTTTTCTTTTTATCAAAATCTCCATAAAATATACTTGTGGGAACAAATCTAATTTTATTAACCATAAACAAATCTTCGGTAAAATATCGTTCATCCAAGTCATATTCTTTGTCTAAAAAAGATTTAAATTCTTCACACATATAATCCATTATGTGTTTAATCATTCCATTTTTTGAAAAACATTGAGTATTAAGTTCGTTCATACCCAAATGGTGTGTAACCGTAAATACTTCATTTTCTATCTCGGTCTTTTTCATAATTTCCCCCCTTATTTTTTCTTCCTTAATTTACTTGCCTCATCGCCTACATTTAGCAATGCGTCAATCTCTAAAAACAGACTATCAACAGCTTCAACATAGGCTTGTGCATAATAGATTTTACTTATTTCCTTCTCGGTAAGCGCTTTATCGGTATAATGTGCTTTTTTATCATTTTTGATTTTTAATATATCTTTCCAGCCAGCCGTGTTTATGGTGGTACGCAGGCGGTCAGCCTGCTCAATGGCGGAGTCGTAGTTGGTCATTTATCTTCCCCCTCTTATTTTACTATATACATCTTCTATAATTACTGGTAATTCATTAAATAGTGTTAATATTGCGTTATCTCTACGAAAATCCATTCGTGGGTATCTTTTATTGACCTCTCCATTTAAAGCGTCATTAAATATTTTTGCCTGTAATTTTAATTCTTCTAATGGCGTGGGGTGTTCTTCTTTTTTTGGGAGGTATTTCTGCTCAATCTTTTCCATTTCTTTTCTTATATCGTTCCCATTAAGAAAATTACTGGTTAAATTTAAAAGGCGCGTTAATTCTCCCCACATTTTCTCATATATATCTATCTTTATACTCATAATATTCTTCCCCCTTATTATTATTATTATTATGACTTTTAGGTATAAAATTTCTTTCATCACTTAAATTTTCTTTATTAAATAAAACTTTATAACCAGACTTTTTCATAAATTCAATATCTTTGTCAATTACCCCGATATACCCTTCTTGAGTGTTATGGCCACAACAACAACCAGTAGTTTTAACTCCCCATGACCATACATATTTAATTTCTTCAGCAATACATTTATCAACGCCCATTAATTCCCCATTAGGCATTTTTAATGTAATTTGATTATCATAACTACCCATTTTTATATTTACACAATTACACACCTTTCACCTCAAAATATTCCTTATTCTCACTACTAACTATTATTCTTGCAGTAGTATCTTTATTAAGTTCAACATAAGTGTCAAAATTATCTTCGTAAAATTGGCTTGATGTATTATCGCAATTATTAAATACGGTTCCTTTGGGTATTACAATATCTCTTTTAGATACAATTTTTTTATTATCTTTCATAGTTTCCCCTCCTTAATCTTATCTTCCCCCTCTTATTTGTGGTGGTTGTCCCCCTTGTGGTATTGGCGGTCTCATTCCCGCAGGAACAGCCGGAGACGGGGGAATTCTGCCTGCTGTCCCTTGTTGCGGGGCTGCAGGAGTAGTGGATTTAACCCCTGCCTGATTGGCGGTCATTTGTGCCTCTTTCTTTTCCCTTTCTTCTCTTAACCCCGGTATTAATTCCTCTAAATCGGAGAAGTTCATATCTTCCCCTACACGTTTAGCTATCTCCTCAAGATTATAGACAGGCACCATTACAGGCTTGCCTTCGCCGTCTGTCTGCACATTACCCATCGGGTCAGTAGCAGGTTTCATATACATCGGTGCTATCTCGGTAAGTTTAAGTAAGTTGGCCAGCTCTACCTGTTTTTCCTCGAATATACTAACGCCTCTTGGTATAAAGTCAGGATTACCGGCAAGTTTAATATCTTCTTTCTTTATTTCTTTCCTCTTTTTCTCGGCTAACCACTGTGCGCCTCTTTCCTTGCCTAACACACGGTAAGCCGTTTCCTTACTAAAAAACTGCAAGTCATGCTTATAAATAATCTCCAGCACTTTCTGATACCACGGTTCAAGGCAATGCTTGACGATATGTTTAATCGGCTCAGCTGCGTTCCCCTGCATCATCTTGGTCGCCCCCAGTGTATCTGGTAAACCTTCTTTGGTTGGCATAGAAGCAATAACCGGGACTGCCTGTGTGGTTTTCATGATCTTCTCTTCCAACATCTGTATAAAAGCGATTAGCGGTGTAAGTGAAGACGCCTGTGCGGTAGTATTTATGAAAGCCATTGCCCGGTTGACATCTTCTACATTGGGGTTGGTGAAGAATACCTTTCCCGGATGGGCGATAACTATTCCACCGGATACGCCTGCCATCTTCTGTTGGTTCATAATTGCCATTGGATTAGCTATAATATTAATGCAGTCGGATAATTTATTGTGGGCATTAGTCAGTTCTTCGGCGTAGGATTGGATATCCTCACCTGTGCCTACACCAAACTGTTCGTTAGGCATTTTATCTTTACTTGCGTCAACGAAGATATTACCGCAGTCGAAGGGATATTCTTCATTTCTGATACAGACTTCACGATTGGCAATAGTAACTATAGCCCTAACATAATCATCTTCAAAGGCGTTCACCTGTACCTCATCGTATATCTTGCCTTCTAATAGCGATTTAGGCACATCACCGTGATATTCCAGTAGCTCTACTCTATCGGTATTGATTTTGTTTTCGCCTACTGTATCACTTGCTCCCGGCTGTGAAGTGTCTTTAATATCTAATATGCTGTGATAGACCCCTTGTGTCTCTAACTGTCTCAAATGTGATACAAAGACATCAGGCTTGCGGATAACTATCCAGCTTTTATTAACATCGATAGCAACAGGGTCCGGATAGGCGTTAAAGATATCGCATACCTCGATGTCCGGTCCCTCGAATATAGTTTTACCTTTCTCGGTCTTTTCTATCCAGGGGACTTTAGTGAGTGAATAGCCGTATATCTCGAATTGCTTAATATGCCCTTCTGCCACATTAAACAGTCCGCCCATGTCTTTGCCTACATTGCCTAACTGGTAGGTGATGATATCTTTTAAGGCAGGAATAGCGGCTTCGTCCTCTTCCTCACCTGGCTTAATATCAAAGGACTTGGAGAGGTCGGCAGGGAACAGGATATTCATGTAAATAGGTAGCTTTGTGCGGACTGCCTCTTTTAGTGATGTAACCACATAATTGGCCTGCCATTCCTCTTTTAGGTCGGATCGTGTGCCTCGGTAGTCAGCGTAATACTCTTCCCATTGGGCGTGGCGGGTTGCCATGTTGGTCTTGGAGTAGTTGTAACGGTTGAGAACGAACTCGACTAAAGCCTTACCCCTTGTCTTTGCCTTCCCGTCTTTCTTTTTTGCCATTTATAATCATTGTCCTATCTCCCCCGAGAATTGTTATATTATTTAATCTTTATCTTTTTCCCACAAAATGGACAGTATTTTAATTGATATTTGTTATATTCTTCAAGATAAAAATCCCAACATCTAAGCGTTATTTTTTCATCATATCTTTCAGCTACTATATCTTCTCCTTCGTATGCTTTCTTAAGTTCTTCACAACATATATCGTCTATTCCATCAAATTCATAACTTTGATAATCGCGTCTATAAATTTTCATATTTCCTCCCTTAATTATTTCTTTTTCTTATTTTTATTTATTAAATACTCCATACTTTTAACCATACCTTGCATTAATAATAAAATGTTTTCATCTGTTATTGGACTTGACCTTCTTCCAGAAATAGTGTTCGCATATCTTTTTCCTTTATAATCAAATCTCCAAGAATATGTTTCGTTTGGATTGTCTTTTATTTCTGATAGACCTGCTATAACTCTTTCTAATGGGTTAGATGAATTGGGGTCATACGCTTCTATTTTGTGAATACCCATAATATTATTAAAATTAACATTATTATCCATTATTCCCCCCTAATTTAATACCTACAAAACTTAACTAATTTACCAGCGTTTTTACCTTTACTACTTCTCTCTAATTTATCAAATATAGTTTCTGGTGGATTTAATGGATATGAAGATAAAACAACTGCCTCAATTATATCTACATCATAATCAGTTTCAGCACTTATTTCGTCAATCATCTTTAAAGCTTCGTCTGCATATTTTATATCTAATCCATACATTTTAGCCCATTTTTTTGTGTAATAAGTTGACATTACTTCGGTTAATGCGCTCATCTTCCCCCCTTAATTCCTCGATACCCTTCGGCTGTATGCTATCAGCTCAGCCGAAGTGTCCATTGCCTGGATAGTCTTGATTTTGATGATGAGATCGAGTATACCTGACAATTCCTTACCTATTACCCCGTTCTTTAATGTTATTTCTAACTTCTTTAATAATACTTCGTACATGTTTAATTTCCCCCTAAACTTTTATTATTTATTTTTCTTTCACATTGGCATACAAAGCCCTCAAATAAGCCTTCGCCTTTGCCCTTGACATCGGCTTCTTATTCTTCTTCTTGCCGGTATTTTGGTTAACTACATTACATTTATCGTCTTTACCTGTTATCTTCCAGGGCATGGTTAACCCTCCTTCTTTAAACTCTCAAATATCTCATATATATTATTCTTTTGAAGAACTTGATGTAAACCCATAGCTAAACCCTCTATTTGTTTTTCTGTAAGTGAATCATTATTGTATATATAATCAATCCCGTGTAAAATTTCATGTATAATTGATTCTTCTAATTTATGTTGGCAATATGGCCTGTTATTTCCATCATTTCTTGCTATTCTGATTTCTTCACAAGTTCTGTCTATTTGAGCACATAAATCAAAACGTTCTTTAAATATATAAGGGTAGATTACTTTAAAATTAAATCCCCCTATTTCAACTGGTTTCATGTAGCTCCTCTCCCCCTACGCTGTCACGGTCGAAGGGCTTGTCGCCTGTGAAGGTGTTATACTCGGTTGGTGTGCCTATACTTGTAGGTGTTTCTATTGTAGTAAAATCTGTTTTTCTTGGTTTGTTATCAATATAATTACTCTTAACTATCTCTTTTACTTGTTCTAACCTTTTCATTATAAGGTCATGCGTTGTTAAGGGTGCGATAAACCTATCTTTTTCAAGTAGTAATTTAATCCATTCCATGTTCTCCGTGATATTGTCTAATAAATAAATAGCTTTACTTAAATCTTCCATACTTCCCCCCTATAATCCGCTGTACTTATTGCTATGCCTCTTAACATAGTCGTAGTCGTTATCTGCGTAGCCCTGGCTGGTGCTTTTGTATAGTCCTATCTGCCTGATTGATATAGCTGAATACCTGATTGCCGCCCCTGCGTGGTGATGATCGTCTCGCCTTTCAACCCCTGTATACATCTGCATGATGTCATTCCATATCTTACCCCACATCTCTAAATGCCTTCTGCCCTTGCGTGTCTTTTCCTCGTCAAACCAGCAGACCGGAAGCAGACCTCTTAAAACCTCTACGCTATTCTGATGAGAACAATCTTCAACAATCTCGAACTTAATTCCTACATCTGCTGCGTGTTCCAACCGTGTCTTGGCTACTGCCCCCTTAGTAACCATTTCTTTGACTCTAACATCAGACGGCGCAAAGTGCCTGCCAAATAGATAGCCCTTTTCCTTAAATAACTCTGCCCAGTAAGTGAAGGTTGAGGCCGTTGCCTCTGCAAAGTCTATATATCTTACTTCATTGCCCAACTGCTGGACAAACCAGACCGCCATAGCATCTGAGGTTACGCCCAAATCCCAGTAAGTATCAACCAGTAAATCCCGTTCATAGGGTATTTTGGTTATATGTCCTGCCAGTTCTAAGGCCTGCATCTCCTTGCCAACATAAGTGCCTTCGATCCCCTGATTGAATGAGCAGTAATACTCCTGGTTAATAAAATCCTCTGTCTTGCCGTCATCACGTTCTTTTTGTAGGTCTGCGTCAGTTACAAGCCTATTGCCGTTATGATCGTAAGTATCTAAAACCGTAGCTAATATTGTGTAACAGTTAGGATTGTTTTTAGCTAAATAAAATCTCTGTTTGTGGTGATTATTCCCATTAGGAGTGGAATTATACGCTCTCCATCCGCCAGTTTTCCTTATCATCGGGGATATAACTTCATCTCCACGAGGGTCTTGATAAGAATATTCAGAGAATACTGCACCATTAGAAGGCTTACCCCGGAGGGCAATATACTGTCCCATATTCGTGCCAAACAGCTGTATAATTGATGTACCGCCTATAGAAGCTACTGTAAGTTTCATATCGGCATTATCTTTATGAAGGATCATCTCTTGTGGGATATAGTAATTCATTATATCCCTGCCTTCTTCGTCTTTGCCTTCCCAGAAAGAATCACGCCCTTGTTTTAGTGATGGCCAGATATATTGATAAGTCCCGGGACGTTCAAAGGCTTCAGGAAGTAATATCTCTTTTAAGCAAAATAAATCCTTACCACCTCGCCTGTGTATGGTCATCCATATTTCTTTGCCTTGCTCAAAGGCTACTATTATGGGTATTTCCCAATCGTAAGGCTTGTAATTATGTTGGGAATCTATATCAAGATTCATTCTTTGGGTTTTTCCTCGCTATACCTTATCCTCTTTAGCGTAATATTTAGCGGTGTCCCGTCTGCGCCGGTAAGCTCGTTAATGGTCTTGGTTGGCACATTTTTATCTATATATTTTCCAAGCAGGGTATTGTCTTTAAATAGCTGTTCTATGTAATGTTTTAAGATTGTAAATTCATGTGTTTTCTCATATTCAACTATAACCTTATTCAGGTCAGTAAGAGTAAATCCTTTCTTCTTCATACGCCCTATCTGATTGCCTTTGGCATATCTGCTCTGCCCTTTTTCATTTGTTGTAAAATTTGGGTTTTCAGATATTTTCAGATTTGCTGACATTACCAATCACTCTCCGCTAATTCTTCTATCGTTACCTTAAAAGGCTTCGTTCCGTCCATTGCCATTAAATTTACTACCGCTGCCAATTCTGACTGTGGTATATCTATTTTAATTCGTGTGTTCCTGGTTTGTCCGCCAACGCTAATTGCTTGAATATCAGGTAAAGAGGCTATAAATACTATCTTCTCCATCTAACATCTTCCTTAATTTTGTAATAGCTCTATCCTTTGTGTCCTGAACTGTCATAGTGGGTATATTTACAAGTAAAGATATCTCACGCACTGAATAGCCCTGATTATATAATAAAATAATTTCTCTTTCGGTTGAGGTTAGTTTTTGCAGACTCTCTTGGAAGTCCATTGAGGTGATAATACTATCTTCATTAATGCCATTATCACCCCAAATCGGTGTTGAGGTTTCTGGTGGGACTAAACCATAATTTATTACTTTACTATTTATCATATTGATATGACATTACACTCCCCTTACTTTAAGTATACAAATATTTGTCAAGTCTGTACGGATTCCAGAATTATTGCCGTTCTCATTTTATCTATCACTTTTTCAAACCCCTCTATATGTTTATTATTACAAGATGCCATTACCTGCTCTCTTACACAATAGAAGTTGTGTAAGGCTATCACCTCCCCTCTAATTTATACTTTTTATAATCGCAGGTCTCGACCATCTTCTTATAAACTTACTATCTTCTTTAGATAATTGATCCTCGTTTTCACCCCTATATTTCTGAATAAATGGTAAAGCCCCATAATCATAAACAAACCTTAACCTTTCTTCTCCTGCCCGTATCGGTTCGTTAAAACCAACTAAGACATAACATCTTATTTGGTTTCTATTAAATCCAGCCATTTTAAGTTTTTCTATTACTCTAACAAACTCTTTTTTATTATCCCAACTATCAAAAGCCAACCATAACTCTTTAATATGAAGCGATCTTAATTCTTCAATATGCCAATCCTTTAAGAGTCTTTTATCTAAACCACCTACAAACCTTATACCTTTTTGATTTCTTAACATACCAAATACTTTTCTAATATGATCCTTACTTGCCAAAAGAATATTGTTATCTTGTATAATATTGCCTGGCTCTATATTAATCTCTTGAAACTTGCCCTCTTTTTTATCTACCAGACAAAAAGGACATTTAAAATCACAACCTCTCGTGGTTATAGTGATTCCTCTTTTAATATACATACCCGAAATAAATTGGGGATCATAATTTCTATTAGCAAAAGCGGGGCCACCAACTAAAACTCTGGGATAATATAATTCATAGTTATTTTTTAACCTCAATGCTTTTTCTATATCCCAACTGAATATGGTTGATATATGAACTTCGTCAACATCTGTTGGCATAAATAAATCAGGCATTCCTATTCTCATATAATCATCATCAGGAGTTTGGCTTGTTTTTCTGACAAAAACTCTTAATATCTTCATATTATCCCCTCTATATAATTTTCTAACTCCACCTTAATCTCTTCCTTCTCTACTTCTGTCCATTTCTTAACCTGATAGGCTTGCCCTTGTATCTTTTTGTATCTGTCTAACCCTACATACCCTAACATCCACAAAGTAAAGTCTGGACTTTGATGTGCCGAGAAGTTCCCCAGCGTATGGTGCTTGGCACATAAGCATATCCCATTATCAATATCCCAGCGAGTAGCCCTGTGCCGCTTACTGAAGATGTGATGGGAGTTTAAGGACTTTAAGTTGCCGCAATACTCACATTTATGGCCTGCCCTCATCTTTACCGCCTCAGCCCATAAATCAAGCAATCTTTTATCTATGTTCTTTTTCTTTTTCGCCTTAACTGCCATCAATAGTAGCCCTATCATTCTTCGTCCTGACTCGCCTCCTTTAAGTATTTTTGCTCTAATTCTTCAAAATCTTCATCATCTAAATATTGTCCATCTGGGCGAGAATCACACATATTTCTATCTTTCAATTCCTCCCACATCTGCCAAACCTTCTTTAGTTCTTCTTTGACAATCTTTAGTTCTTTACTGTCTTCCTCACCTTGCTCGAGCATAAGCTTTATTTTGGGGATATTATCAATAATATACAAAGTATCTATCGAAAGACTACTGGAATCAGCATCGTCTTGCCAATTAATAAGCCAATCATCAATTTTATCAATAAGTTTTATCGCTTCCTTAACTTCCATCGCTTTTCACCTCCTTTCTCTATTAAGTTCCACAAAAACATACAATAATTAGCTATATTAATTAAATTCTTCTGGGTAAGTTCCCTTTTTGCGTTATGCTTAATTATTTTCTCAAATGAAGTTTTACAACATTCCCAATCCCAACCACCCCAACCTTCTTTTTCCTTTTGACTTAATTTATTTAAACAGGCAAGATTAAATTTAGCTGCAGAATTTAATAATTTACCGTCCATTTTTCACCTCCTTCTCCTTCAGCCATATCTCATAGCTATCCTGATATATCTCCACTTTATTATTACACTTATCACATTGTCCGATAAGCGACCACTGAAACGGGCAGGACTGCGGGTCTTTGGTCAGCGTTATCAGGTTATCGCAGACAGGGCAAGAATATATGTAGTTAGCCATTGTTTGCCTCCTTTTTTGGTTCAAAGTCTAATTTTGCCCCACAATATAAACAAAAGTATATTTTTTCTTTATCCATTTAATTTGTACCTCCTACAGGTTCTCTTAACAATTCTTCTTTGGTAAAAGGATAGTAGGTTTGCTGTTGCTCTAATTGCTTGACTCGCTCCTCTAAACTCTCTATCCTTATTTCCAATTTACTTATTTGCCTATAATTCAGGTTGCTTTGCTTAAGACTATCTTGATTATTCATTT
>Ga0180007_10007680_pt1 | contig 10134 bp, 19 predicted proteins | sample MM_PC_MetaG_FD_121122 | JGI IMG/M metagenome (GOLD analysis project Ga0180007, IMG submission 121122) | Groundwater microbial communities from the Aspo Hard Rock Laboratory (HRL) deep subsurface site, Sweden - MM_PC_MetaG | ecosystem: Environmental > Aquatic > Deep subsurface > Groundwater... | reverse complement strand
CCGTCGCAATCCAAAATCTCGCCCCGATCGCCTTTATACATCTTCATCAGTTGCCGGTATGATTCCACCGCAGCAGCACTCAAGGCAGTTGTGCCTTCATTGCTCTGGGTAGAAACGCCGGAGACTGTTGAAGAATGGTCGCTGGCACAAAGCTCGCAACCGTCCAGCCAAGTGCTGGTCTCAGTCGTAAAAGCATTGTTAAACAGGGACGCGCCGTGTTTCTCGCGGGTCCGTTTCGCAGCTCTTCCAAGCCCTTCGGGTTTCTTGGAGATTACGCCGTAGAGGTCGTCGTCAGCCATAGACCGGCTGATTTTGAACCCTTTAGCATACTCTGTCCATTCGTACTTCACGTCGTAGCCCTGAGTAACATCATCATAAGCTACCGTGCCGTTGAACTCGTCAAAGTCGTCGAACTGACCAACACTTGAATCCTGTTCGTAGGGTTTGGAACTGGACTGGACATTAAACAAACTCTCCAGCATCGGTTCCGGCTCCTGGGCTATCTCTACAAATACTTTTCTCAAGCCCGGCAGTATTAGATCACTAAAGCTTTCTCTTATAGCAGTCATTCTTTTATTCCTCCTGTATCATTAATTGAATTACGTTAAAGTTAATTCTTTGATCATCGAATTACCGCGCGCAAAACATACATCGCTGGAGAACACTACATTTACACCAGACACGTCTAAGTCTATTTTACCAACCCATGAAGCGTTAAGTGGTGTAGTAGGTACGCCAGTGGTCTGTATGTAATTGGAAATTACCCACGCCGGAGCCCCGCCTGTACCAATATTATCCTGGCCGGAATCAATGTGTGTGCTGAGTTCAGCATCGCCTAAATACATCACTCTTGATCCTACGCCTTGAATAATGATAAAGGTGCTGGCACTGGTAAACGCGGCTGTTGCGGTATTAGAAGTAACTACCGTGCAAGTCGTAGTTGATACTGACGAATCTTCTACTAAATCCAATTCACCAGCTCCGGGGTCTCCTGCCCTATACAACCAACTTCCGCCCATAGACGCATCGCCTAAACCACTACCGCAGGTAAACGTCGGGCCTGCTCCAGCAGCGGTGATCAGTACTGCTAAATCATACGGCGCTCTATACACTGCAAACGGATTGATAATAATTCTCGCTAAATTAGCCGAGGTAAAAGTCGTAGCTGTATCAATATCCGTAGTAGTTGTTATTGCTTCGTTGAATATACCAACAAAGCCAGCCAAAAGCATTGCCTCGCCACTAACAATAAGACCTCTAGTGTTAGTGTCGGCCTTACCTTCAGCCGCCCATTCACCAGCGACATAAGTATCCGCTTCCGCGTGCATATCTCTAATTATTGGTTCTGCTCCGCATAAATCATAACTCCATCTTGCCATTGTTTTTTCCTCCTCAGGTTTATCCTGAGACAGTTGAGTAAAAGGGGTATCCCTTTACGCTGTTTATCAGGTATTATTTACATTACCAGGGCTTTTTAATGCCCCTCTTGAATGAACCGTAAGGGTCGTACCCTTTGGGTTCTTTTTTGCTCTTATACGGTATTCCTTGCGGACTCTGGTCGTAGCGGAAGGTCAGGTTACAGGCCTTACACTTCCATCTGGAAATGTAATTCCCGATCATTTCTACCTTTTTAATCTTCTTCCCTCTGCATCCGGGGCATTGCAAAGAACCGTAGTAGGGTGTTTTAGACCCGCCGATGCGAATATGGAACATCTTACCTCCTATAAGTAGTTGTCGCTTTCGCAGAAAGGACACTTAACATCGCGGTTGGTCTTGCAGTAAAACCCGCAATATTTGCATTTAACATACGCCCCGCCGCCGCGTTCCGGCAGTCCGGACGTATCTAAAACAGCCTCGCCTTTTCTGGCGGTTGGTGTCGGTCTTAAACTCTTGAACATCTACTTATCCTTATACTTGGCATATTCCTCATCGGTTATCTTCATATTCCTGGCCATTGTTTTCTCTGCGGGAGTGAGCGCTACTCCAGTCTTAGCCGGTGCGGCTCTCGAGCCGCCAGCCAGGGCATTGGGCGCGTCTATAGTCTTGCCGCTTTGTTTCCTTGCTCCCTTTTTACCCATTAACCGGGTTATGATTTCGGGGTCTCCCAAAACATACCTGGTAAGACTTTCCATAGCCTGCGGGTTTGACCAGTCCGCATTCGGCACTTTAGCGGCTTCAGCATCAATCTTCTTCTCGATTTCCTTATCCGCTAAAATAGCCGCATACTTAGGATTGCGCTTAAGCTCTGATTTACCGAGTTCATAATCGCTTCGGGCAATCCGCTGTTTCAAAGGTGCAATAGACGCACCAGCTATTCCAGCTGATACTTCCTGAATGATCGGCAGCCATTCCCGTAATGCGTCTTTATCCACATTAGGGTGTTGCCGGCTGTAATTATCCAGGAACGCTTCCTTGTCGAAAGGTGCCGGTTTGGTCTTCGCCTCTTCCGCTTCCCGCTTGTACTTTTCAATGAGCCGTTCTTTTTCAGCTAACCGGTTCTTGAGAGGCACTCCAGTTTCGTCTTTCTCTTCTTCCGCTTCCTCTGGCAGTTTTTTCTCTTCTACCGGTTCTTTCTCTACTCCAGTTTCTTCTTCTACACCTTCCTGAGAAGTCTGGGTCTCCTCATTTGGGGTTTCGGTTGTTTCGGACTGAGACGATGTGTCCTGGGTTTCAACCGTTTCCTCTTGCTTTACGGTCTCATCTTGCTCTTTCATATATTCTCCTCTTTTTTTACTCACCGTATTATAGAGACGGCGGCGCTCTCCGAGGTTAATTTTCGTTTACATTATCACCTTCTTTTATCCCAAAGAAAAAGCGGTATCGTGCGTGTGGCCACACAATACCGCTTAGGGGGAAACTTCTTTGGCTACCCGGGTGATCAAACCCGGTAGCTGTTGGATTATCAATTATTTCAATACTAACCCGTTAATGAAATCAGCCAGCCAGAGTTTCTGCTCTTCGCTCATAAACTTTTTGCGTAATTTGTAAAAAGTATGCTGGTCGTTCTTATCGTAAGCGTAAATGTTTATTTCTCCGCCGAAATTATCCTTAATGCTGATACTGCATAAATCCCTTAACTGTATTTCACCGTTCTTTATCTGCCTCAATATATCGTCAGTTACTTCTTTAGTCCCCCGTATATCATCTTCGAGGTTATCCACAATAGCTCCTATTGATTAAATAGCAATCTATTTAATTTTTCTTCTAATTCCTTAACTTCTTCTTCAGTTAAATATATAGTGTGATGATCATTTAAGGACACAGCATTGCCAGCACAAATAATATTTTGAATATGGTCAAGGTTGAAAAAGTTCACCCCTATCTTTATCCACATACTATTCCCCCTTTTTAGCGAGTATCGCCAGTATCCGGTCATAAGCTACGATTTGGAGCTTTTGACCCTCTATTTCGGCATCCTTGGCCTCGTAGCGGTCATATAGAACGGTATCCCCAGCCTTAACCTGCAAATCCTCGTTGTCTTCAACCGCTACCACCTCGCCGCGCCATACTTCCTCTTTCTTCTTGTCCACCTTAACGATTATCCCGCCTTGCGTCTTTTCCTCGTTTTCCAGCGGCTTGATAATCACAAACTCATTTACCGGTTCCATCATTAGCCACACTCCTTTTATTTATTATAAAACGCTTCTATCCATAAAAACACTTGTTTCAACTCTGTAAAAACATATTTTTCACAAGAATATGTTAAAATGAACCCATTTTTAGCCTTTGCAATGCCAATCTGGGCATATTGGTCAGGATATGCAATCCTACCAAGTATCCCCTGCCCAAACTTATGCATAATTTCTTGCTTCTGCATTTCGCAATTTAATTTCGCTGTATTAATTTCTTCTTCTGCTGCTGTTTCTCTTAATTCTTTTTCTTCTTGCTGATAATCTCTATCGGTCATCTACTTCCCCCTTTTGTTTTCTTTCTTTCTCCTTGTGATGTCCCTGCCCGATAGCTATAAACGGAACAAACATCACTTCTCTTAACGATTGCACTCTCTCCTGGGCCATTTTAAGCTCGAAATATTCCCGGTCTGTATCCATCTTCCTGTCGTTTGTTTCCAGCCTGAACTTGGCCAGCTCGAACATTATCTTTAACTCGTTCTCAAAATGCTTCCAGCTTGGCATATTCATCATCAGTTTATAATCTTCGGCCAAGTCGATCAATTCCTGGTCTGACTTCTCAACCCTCTTTTCCATTTCCGCGCTAAAGAACTCCTTGATCTGTTGCCACACATCCATTTATTCCCCCTTATTGGCCACAATAAGATCAATATATTTTACAATAAGATTTTGGTTTCTTTCTAAAGTATTTATAGCATTCCATAGACCTTTAATTTGTGCTGATTCGTTTTTTAATATTTCTTCTGCTGGTTTAATTATATCAAATCCTAATACTGCTTTTGCTTTTAAGCTCACAAATTCGTTTTTAATTTCATTATCTTGCATCACATTCCCCCTTGTGTTGGTATCGGCGGCTGCCCTGGAGGCATACCCTGTGGTAATTCTTGCGGTGGTCCTTGCGGCATTCCACCTTGCGGAGGCATTCCGCCTTGCGGACTGGGCGGCATATTCTTTTGCTTTTCCTTCATTTTCTCCGCTTTCGCTTTCTGAGCCTCCATCGCCAATTCCTGCTCCCTCTTCATTACCGCCGCCTTAATCTCTTCCTGCTGTAAGGTCTCTTCGCTGGGCATAAACCTGTCTGGTTCGCTTTCTGTGGCGATAAACACATCAGCCGCTAAATTACGCTGGTATAAAAGACTGCGTTGAACTAATGGATGATCCTTGAACATTGAGAACTTGAATACCGCGTCCTGCCTTTGAACGTCCTTATTAGCCGAAATGGTCGTACCGCGTATCCTGAACGTGATCCGGCGGTCTTTGAGCAGTTTGCGGTCTTTAATGCCGATATTCTCCATTTCCTCATCATCGGCACGCTCGTAATACAAGCCCAATAACTGCTGGCATAACTCATCGAACCCGTCTTGGAATACGTCCTTATAATCGTTTATGCCGATATTGCTTTCCTGCAATAAGGCCATTGTCTTCTTGGCCGGCGCGTTCTTATCTCCAGTCATCGCCTGCCCGGCGTTATAACTCGTAACCCGGCCTAACATCTGCGCTTCAGAGCCTACTTCCTGCCGTTCTGCTCTCAAAGCCTGTGTATTAGCCGTTACCTGGAACTGGGTTAAATCGTTCTGCGGGTCTTTACTGAACCAGACCGCGCCCGGATACCACTCGTAACTGTCCAATTCCGTGATTGTCCCTGTTTTCGCCTTGATTATCGGCATATTAGCCAGGGTCTCGGCATCTATGGTAACATCCCGGTATGTCTTATCCTGCTTAGCCTCCTGTTCCAGTTTCTCAGGTATAGCCACCCCATCCCACGTCTCGCCTTCCATTGTGCGGAAGGGGATATTAAATCTTCTTCCGTGCCTGTATGGATAATGCTCGATATTCAGCCATATTCTATGTTCTAAATCAAGAGTGATCAGGTAATCCTGTTCTAATTCACTCTTCTTGGAGTCCAGGCATAAGGACCAGACACACTCAAACAGCTTGTATTTCTCGGTCTTATATCCCTTGCCGATCTTCTTTTCATTGTCCTTGTACTTAGCGTCAACCTTTTCCCGGAGCTTATCCACCTGCTCTTTGCGGAATATCCCGGCTTGTTCCTTGCTGGCTATCTCGTCCCATCTTATATCTTCTATCCTTTGCGCGTTAAACTCGCAATTCAGCCTGTCCATCGGATCAAGCACGCCTTCAGGAACGATAAAGTCTATCCGGGACACTACGTCCAGCCTTGGGCCGACCGTCTCATCTTTATAGCGTACGGGAATACGCACCGCTTCGCCATCCAGCAGTTTACCGTCCTCATCAAGCACATTTTTGGTTAAGGTATCTATATATCCCCTGTAAATCTCATCACTTACCTTGGCTTCCTTGGCCGAGGGGAACTCTGCCTTAAACTCGTCCACATCGATATATTCCTCAATATCCCTAACCTCTTCTGGTATCCTCAGCCATCTCAGCTTGCCGATACAACAACGCTCGATAAGTGCCTGATGCGTGATCTTGCGGAATATCTTCTTACCGTTCAGCTTGATCCTGACCAGGTCATCCACCAATTGCTCAATATCCGGCAGGTTCCTGGTTTCCTCTTTCTTTACCCATTTAGGCACTGAAGCTACCGCCACCTGCCCTGTTTCCCACATTACCCGCATCAATCGGCTTTCTATGCCATCCACTATCAGCGCTGGAATAGGCGAAGAGACATTCGAGCAATTTTGCCAAGGCCAGCTCTTTGGCTTCACCCGGCGGTAATATAAGTCCTGGAATTGCTTAATCCGCGGCACTACGTTGCCGTCGTGGTCATTAACCGCCTTCTCCAAGGTATCGAATATGTAATCAAATATCTCTTTTTCCTTTTCCTCGGATAACTCGATCTCCGGCATTTCAAAGGGGTTAGGCAGCTGCGCCTCAGCCTGCACTATCTCCTTCTGCGGCTTCTCGTCTTTATCTTTCTTGTTTTTGGCCATTAATTATTCCTTATTCATAAATTAATTTACAGCTATATAATATCCCCTTTTTTGTATTTGTAACAGTAGCCGCTGAAAGTAAATTCCTATACTCAAACTCTTGAGATAATATATTTAATGCGGTTCTAAATATTCTCCTGTCTTTGTTTTTTAATCTCCCACGCAAATAAACCCATATAACTTTTTTCTTTCTTTCACTATCGTTCCTAGTGTATTTTCGGCTATAAGAAGTTCCTTTTTGAATTTTATAATATTTTGCCACATAACATTTAAATCGCTGTTTTAATGTTTTCTTTGCTTCTTTAATCAAATTCTTATCTTTATCTTTTAGTATCTCATCAAAACAGAACCACACCACCTGCTTTTTAGCCATTGGTTAAGCCTTTTGGATCACGATTTTAGAAGCTACTGAAAACGGAATAACAGTTTCCAATTTATCAATAGTAATTAAAATAGCATTACTATCAACGAGACATTCTACTCCCCTAAAAGATTCTACCTTACCTACGAGGTTATAAACTGAAACATTGTATAGTTCGGGCTTGGTTACTTCGGTATAAACTTCCGCAACTGCCTTTGCTGTTAAATCCTGTACTACCTCTTTTTTCTTTTTCTGTGCCATCTTGAACTTCCTTTCTTCTTTTTATTGATACTGGCGTAAAATACTCTCTTCCCTTTACGCTTGCCATACCTTTTAGCCATACTTCTCATTATTTTCCTGCCGGACTTCGTCAGGGGCATTACTTTTCCTCGGCTTTTATTTTCTCAAAATAAGCTTTATCCATCTTGGGCTTTTTTGTTTCTGCCTTTTTGGTTGTAGGAACACAAATGACATCCGACAACTCAATAGACACTTCAAACTCTCCCTTATGGTCATACATTTCGCTAATCCTGGTAATTCTGCCCTTACCACTAACCGCTACGACATCTTCAACGGTATAGTCTTTTATCTTCTTGTCGTCAAGTGTAGACAAGCTAATACTTGGTTTTGGTCTCTCTATTTTGGCTTCTACGGGACTATCTTTCATTATTTTCTCCCTCTCTTTTTATGCCTATCGGTTATGACTTTCGTCTTCTTACTCGTCTTGTTGGTTCTGCCCGTCCACTTCTTGTTCGGGTTGTTGAGACCACTTCTATCTGCCATTACAGATCACCTCGCTATTCTTTTGTGTATTTTATAGTTTCTATAATATAAAACGGTGGTGCATTCTCACCGTCCATAAGTGCATGGTCTTGAATACATTTCTCGGCTTCTTCTTGGGTATCCTTGTCTTTTATGGGAATAAAATCATTTGTAGCGAAAACCATAAAAACCTTTTTACTTTTCAACATACATCCCCCTTATTCACTAACCACTAATTTGATTATTGCCCGATGATCATTCTTCCGTTCGGGGTCGTCCATAGTTCCCACACAATCAACTATAACTTTCTTTTGGGCTAATTTTAATGCTAAACTCGACATAGTAAAAACCAAATCGTCATCTTCCCAATCCACAATAATATCTCCACTAACAGCAAACTTCAACCCATTTTTCATTACCATCCCCCTAAGATAGTTTTGCTATATCACTCTTCGGTAGCCACAAATTAGGTTTCTTGCTCGCCTTGTCAATATCGTCCATAATCGTATTGGAACAGACCATCTGTATCCCCTTGGCCAGGTAATTACACATCACCGGAGGCGGGATAGACTTCTCAATAAAAATATGCATCTTGCTTTCGCCGCCGTTGTCTGATTCCTCAATGCCGATCTGAAACAATACTTTTTTACCCATAGCCGCCTTCCCTAATTTGTCTTTTTCTTTGCATTTCCCTAATTCTTTCTTCTGTTTTCTCATCCTTTGGAACCGGGGCAAACACATTAACCGCTATATACTCAATACAATTCATCGGATGTGCATACCAATCATCATCAAAAGGAGATTCAACTTCTCGGCCATATCTGTCTTTTTCCGGATAATGATACCCGCCCTCAAACGCTTCAATGATCATCTGGCAACGCTTATGAACTAAAAGAGCCGGTCTGCCATCTATAATCGTGTTTAACTTGCCCTCAATAATCTTTTTTCTGGCACTATAATTAGTCGTTGGTAAATTACTAGGTTGCGATTCTATTCTAAACCCTAGCCCAATTAATATTTCCTGAGAGGTTATGTCTGTCTGGTCATTGGGGCTTTTGCCTGCCGGATCGCCAAACCCTTTATGGGTCATACTTGGGTAGTGTAAGTTTTGGTATCCAATAACTTCTTCGCCAAAGGGCTTTATGTTTTTGTTTCTGCCGAGTATCATATCGTAAACTACCCAGCGTCCTTTTGCGTCTATCTGGCTGATTACCAAACAGGGATAATGCCAGCCGTAATCCCAGCCAAAGAGCAATTCCTTATCTTTCAATGGTTCATACTCAATAACGTGCAGGTCTTGCCTAAACCCTGCGTAAAACGGCTTTCCGGCACTTGAGAGATAACTTATGTCGAGTTCTTGAGCTACTTCTATGTCGTTCCTTCTTAATTTCTCTTTCTCATACCACGCTTGGTCTTTCTCTGGATGCAGACTCCAATGAATAGTCATTACCTCTATTTTGGGCTGATCTGCTTCGGGAAACCTTAGTTTAGCGAACTTGTTTATCTTGCCCTTTGGAGAACTTACCGGCAATCTGCAAGGGCTACTATCTCCGCAAGCCTGCCAGATACTATCGGCTAAAGTGCCTACTAAGTGAGCGAACTCATCAAGCAGTATGGCATTGTATCTACCAGCCCGGCCAAAGGCTTCGTTCATTGATTCACCAGCTATGATATTGCCGTTTGCATTGACAATCTTCATATAACTGCTGGTTATGTTATTCGGCATTAAGAACGGATACAGAAACTTGATATAATACCGTATCTTTTCAAAGAGCGAATCCATATCTCCAAGCTTATCAACCAACTCTTCCTTGCGCGAACCCACTAAAAAACTTTCATTAAAGAACAGCCAGCGATAAAAAAACACTCCTAGTGTCATCCAGCTTACGCCCATATCCCTTGACTTATCAATCAGCAGGTCTTTCTTATCCGCTATGCTTTGATTAATCGTTCTAGCCCGTTCTTCTTGAAATGGATATAAAACAAAGGGTATGTGCTTAGGGTTCTTGCGTGGATCGTATGTCCATAAGCATAAGTCAAAGAAGTTCACTATATCCCGCCGGCATAACTCTTTCAAAGCCTCAATCTTATTCGGGTCATCCTGGCATTGCTTATTAATATCTATGCGAAAGAGCAGATTGTCCTTTATTGTCTTTGGATACATTTCCCCTAAAGAGTTCAATTAATTCACCTATATTTTTCTTTTTTAAATCTTCAGCGGTAATGGTTAATTCGGCAGTTCTTAATTCTCCACCAATATCTATATCCTTCGGCAATAATTTAACAAGCATATCGTAAAATTTCTCTTTATTCTTATCTTTTTTAACCCACTCTGCAAAATCTTCAGGACTAAAGTTATCACAAAAGGTTGTTTTAATAAAATCTAATTTGGCTCGTAATCCGTTATAGCCAGTTGGGTTCCTTATCTCACCCTTTTTGGCTGGTCTTAAATTTGCTAAACTCTTTG
>Ga0180007_10007678_pt1 | contig 10137 bp, 12 predicted proteins | sample MM_PC_MetaG_FD_121122 | JGI IMG/M metagenome (GOLD analysis project Ga0180007, IMG submission 121122) | Groundwater microbial communities from the Aspo Hard Rock Laboratory (HRL) deep subsurface site, Sweden - MM_PC_MetaG | ecosystem: Environmental > Aquatic > Deep subsurface > Groundwater... | reverse complement strand
CAAGGGAAAAGATGTAAAAATTGAATCCGGGTTGGTAAAGGACCGCTGACCAGTCTGTCTGCCAAGCCACCACCGTCCCCTTTCCTTTTCTGTTTGGCGGCCGTTCCTGCCGCCTGTATCTGCAGGGAGTCATTTTTGTTCCCGGTTAGGGCGGAAATCCTCCCCTGTTTCGCCGCTCTTCCGCCGGTAGCGTCATATCCAGGGCGGTAACGAGTTTTTCCCTGATTGGGCTGCTGGAGAAAAACAGGATAAAAGGGGAATGTAGTTTTTGACAGTCCTCTCACCCCATGTTAAATAATTTGCCCATGCCTCGACGAGCTCGGTCAGTCCTGTAAGATTCCCACGTCCTCTTTTTTGACTGTATCGATTTATGCCCCTTGAGGGTAAAAAACCCTCTCGACAGCCGTACAGTGCATGATAAGTTTTTGATTTGTCGTCACAAAAATTCGGTGCCGGGACAGGGGCATAAATACGAAGCCATCAATGTCAACGCGGCCGTATCCTGCAGGTGGTCTCTGCCGGGGATAAAGACTTTCACGGTGATCCGGATTATCCGGTTTTGCCGGGCAAATGAGAGGCGTGGTGTGGTAATAAAGAGGAAGGTTTGAGGAAAATGACAAACAAGTTGCATGTTGATCTCTTCATTAACGGCCAATGGCTCAAGGCCATATCCGGGGAAAAAATCGAGATTGTCAATCCAGCCACGGAAGAGGTGGTGGCCACTGCCTGTCAGGCCGGCCGGGCTGATACGGAGATGGCCATTGACGCTGCCCGGCAGGGACTGGCAATCTGGCGCAATGTGTCGCCCTGGGAGCGATCAGCGGTGCTGAGGAAGGCGGCCCGCCTGCTGGAGGAGAGAGCGGCGGACATCGCCAGACGGGTGGTGCTCGATTGCGGCAAGCCCCTTACCCAGTCATTGGGCGAGGTGAAGAGCGCGGTGGAGATCATTGACTGGTTTGCTGATGAGGCTCGCCGGATTTATGGCGAGGTGCTGGTCGGCAGAAGCATGCATAACAGACTGCATACTCTCTATGAACCCGTGGGTGTTGCCGCTGGCTTTACGGCCTTTAATTTTCCCATTGTCCTGCCGTCCCGCAAAATTGCCGCAGCCCTGGCTGCCGGCTGTTCGATCATCTGCCGGCCGGCTGAAGAGGGTTCGGCCTGCGCCGCCGAGCTGGTCAGGTGTTTTATCGATGCCGGGTTGCCTGCCGGGGTTATCAATCTTCTTACCGGTCGGCCGGAGGAAATTTCCGACACTATCCTGGCCAGTCCGGTTGTCAGAAAAATCAGTTTTACCGGGTCCGTGGGAGTGGGCCAGCAGCTTATCCGCCGGGCGGCCGACACGGTGAAAAAGGTGACCATGGAACTGGGTGGGCATGCGCCGGTCATTGTCCATGCCGATGCTGATCCCGAGAAGGTGGCTGCCGGTGCGGTGGTGGCCAAGTTCCGCAATAACGGGCAGGTATGTGTGTCGCCGACCCGTTTTTTTGTCCACCATTCCCATGGAGAGCGGTTCACCAAGGCCCTGGTCCAGGCAACCGCCAGGATGAAGATCGGCAATGGCATGGACCCGGCGGTGGACATCGGCCCGCTGATCAACGGCCGTCGTTTGCAGGCCATGGAGCAGATGGTGGAAAAAACGGTTATGGAGGGCGGCACCGTGGTATTCGGCGGCAAACGGCCGGCAGGGCTCAACAAAGGATATTTTTTTGAGCCGACCATCATCACCAACGTCAGGGATGACATGACCGTCATGCAGCATGAACCCTTCGGGCCGCTGGCGCTGATTACGGGCTTTGCCACCCTGGAAGAGGTGGTGGAACGGGCCAATGCCGTGGATTACGGGCTGGCGAGTTATGTTTTTACCAATTCCCTGCAGCTGGCGCACCAGACCGTGTCTGCCTTGCAAGCCGGCATTGTCACAGTAAATGGCTGGTCGGGCAGTCTGGCGGAAATGCCGTTCGGCGGGGTGAAATATTCGGGCTACGGCCGTGAAGGAGGCTCGCAGGGCATCTTCGAATATCTTGATGTGAAATTTTTCAACCTTAATTTCGACTGATTGCCCGTCTGGACGGAAGCCGCTGCCAGGAAAAGACGGCTCCTGTTGCCAATGCGCAGCGTTTCGGGGGAAGACTGGTGTTCGGCGTTGTTCTTCTTTTTCTCATCACGGTGATGCACGTGTACGTTTTCTGGCGCGGCGCCTCGGTGCCGCTGCTGCAACGTCATGTGCCCCGCAGGTTCCTCTTTGCGGCAGGCGCGCTTCTCTGGCTGGGTTTTTTCTGCGGCCGTGTTATCGGTCATCAAGGCACGGGCGCCTTTGCCCGGGCGCTTGAACTGTTCGGCATGAACTGGATGGCCATCCTTTTCCTGCTCTTCGTCGCGCTGCTGGCCATGGATCTGCTCACCGGTTTCGGTTTTCTCCTGCCTGGGCTGGCGCCTTCCCTGCGGGGCCTGGCCCTGGTCATTGGCGCACTGCTGTCCCTGGTCGCCCTTATCCAAGGCCTGCGGCCGCCGGTGGTGCAGAGCTATGATGTCTCCCTTGCCGGTCTCCCCCGGGAGATGGAAGGCAAGACAGTGGTCGCCATGTCTGATCTGCACCTGGGTTCCCTGCTCGGGCCGGAGTGGCTGGCGGCCCGTGTCAATCAGGTCCGGGAACTGCAGCCCGACTGCGTGGTCCTGCTTGGCGATCTTTTTGAGGGACACGGTCGGCCCCAGGGGGAACTGTTGCCGGTGTTGCGCCGGCTTGCCGCGCCGTTGGGCGTCTGGGTCGTGCCAGGCAATCACGAGTTCCACAATGGCAACAATACCGCCCTGTCCCTGGTCCGGGAGGCCGGTTATCATCTGCTGCGCAACAACTGGGTCGAAGTGCGGCCGGGTTTTCTGCTGGCCGGGGTGGATGATCTCACTGCTGCCCGCCGCTCCGGCCGGAAAGACGATCTCCTGGCCAAGGCGCTGGCAGACCGGCCGGCGGGCGCCACCATCCTCCTGTCCCATACCCCGTGGCAGGCCGAGCAGGCGGCCCGGGCCGGGGTGGGGCTGATGCTTTCCGGCCATACCCACGGCGGCCAGATCTGGCCTTTCGGCTATCTGGTCAAACGTTTCTATCCGCTGCTTGCCGGCCGCTATGAGGTGGACGCTATGACGGTCATCGTCTGCCGCGGCACCGGCACTTGGGGACCGCGCATGCGCCTCTGGCGCCCCGGTGAGATTGTCCGGGTCAGGCTGCACCGGGCGGAATAAGTCGCGCGATTTATAAACAATATCGAGAGGTTGTCTGCAAGATGCCACAAGCCGGTGATCACGGTAAGCCACCCAGCCATGCCTGGACCTTAGTGGACAGCACCCGGGTGCCGGGTGACGGCGGAGAGCTGCGGCTTTACCGGCATGAGGGGGAGTTTGCCATCCGGGTGGACGATGATGAACTGATGAACAGCCAGGTCCATGGTTCGGAAGATGCCCTGGCCGAACTGGCCTGTAGCCGGGTTAGTGACCGGCCTCAGCCCCGGGTGTTGATCGGCGGGCTGGGGATGGGGTATACCCTGGCCGCCGCCCTGCAGGTTCTCGGGCCTGAGGCCAGGGTGGTGGTGGCTGAACTGGTGCCGGCGGTGGTGGCATGGAACCGGGGTCCCCTGGCGGTGCTTGCCGGCCATCCTCTGGATGACAGCCGGGTTAGGGTGCGGGAGGTGGATGTGCGCAAGGTCATGCAGGCGGACAGAAGTGGTTTTGACGCCATCCTGCTGGACGTTGACAATGGCCCCGAGGGATTGACCCGCCAGGAAAACAACTGGCTTTACAGCCTGGACGGATTGAGTGTGGCCTTTGTCGCTTTGCGGCCCGGAGGCCTGCTGGCCGTCTGGTCGGCCGGGCCTGATCCGGCCTTTACCCTGCGATTGCACAAGGCGGGTTTCCTGGTGGAAGAGGTGCTGGTCAAACTGCATGGCGTGGCGGAAGGCGAGCGGCACACCATATGGCTGGGCAGCCGGGAGGAGTGAAACGGCTTTAGCCAGGAAAGCTGCAGATTGCCGTAGCCCGGTAAACATCAACAATAACAGTCAATGGCCCCGCCGTTATCAATGACGGCGTCCAATGACAACAGGTGAGAGACTATGAAAGGTATGCTGCCCCCCCATGTACTTGATATGCTCATGCTTCCCTGTCTGCTGTTCATGATCGTGTCCTGCACCGGCAAGCCTCCGGAGACGCAGCTGGTTGACGGCAGACTGCGGCCCTGTCCCGACAAGCCGAACTGCGTTTCCAGCGAGGAGAAGAGGGCGGACGCGCAGGTTGCCCCCCTGGCTTTTAAAGGCCCGCCTGCTGCGGCCTGGCAAGCCCTGAAAGAGGCCGTCCTGCAAGCCGGGGGCGAATTCAGGCAGGAAGGGGATCAGTATCTGTGGGCCACCTTTACCTCCAGGGTGTTCCGCTTTGTCGACGACGTGGAGTTCAGGATGGTGGCTTCTGAAAACCTTATCCAAGTGCGCTCGGCATCGCGGCTGGGGTATTCCGACCTGGGGGTCAACCGGAAAAGGGTGGAGAAACTGCGGGAACTTTTTAATAAAGAAGATGGAAAATAAAAATGGCCCAATTTGAAAAATCACGCTGGGCGGACAACGGATTTTCCCGGAATTACCGGGATGAAGCAGATATCTATCTGCCCCAGCGGCGGCATTTTATTGAAATGGCCCTCTCCTTTTACGGCCATTTCATTGCGGCCAACAGGGCGGCCCGCATCCTCGATCTCGGCTGCGGAGACGGCCTGTTCATCCAGCAGTTGTTGCAATCACAGGCTCCGGCTGAGGTAACCCTGGTTGACGGCTCAGAGGCCATGCTGGCGGCGGCCAAAGCGCGGCTGGGCGAGAGGGCGGATATCCGTTTCATCCGGGCAAACTTTCAGGATCTGCTTCGCCATGAGCCTTTTCCCTGCAATTTTGATTTCGTCTATTCATCGCTTGCTGTCCACCATCTGGCGACTGCCGAAAAAAAGGAGCTATATGCCTCTATTTACCGCCATCTGGCGTCTGGCGGCTGTTTTGTCCATTATGATGTGGTCCTGCCCTGCTCGGACAGGCTGGAAAAATGGTATCTGTCCCTGTGGCGGCAGTGGATAAGGGAGCAGCCGGACATGGGCAAAGGGGAAAAACTGCTCACCATTCCCGAGCAATACAAGGGCAACCAGGATAATATGCCGGACTCGCTGGAGGTGCAGCTGGCCATGCTGAAGCAGATCGGCTTTCAGCACGTTGACTGCTATTATAAATATGGTATTTTCGCCCTTTTCGGCGGCAGCCGCTGAGGCAAATGACAAAAATAGTTCACGAGCGCCCTCCCGACTGTGGCCAGCGCTCAATATGGTAAAATATCAATGAAAATTTCCGTTATTCTCGCCCATCCTAATCAAGAGAGCTTTAATCACGCCATTGCCGGGGCCGTCCTGCAGGCCCTTGCCGCAAACCGGCATCAGGTAATTTTCCATGATTTATACGCAGAACAATTTGATCCCATTCTGCCGGCCGAAGAAATTGCCAGGGATGCGGAGCTGCCAGCCGTGATTGCCGGCCATTGCCGGGAGATCGCCGAGGCGGACGGCATTATCATCATCCATCCGAACTGGTGGGGCCAGCCCCCGGCCATACTGAAGGGCTGGGTGGACCGGGTTATCCGTCCGGGGGTGGCCTATGAGTTTCTCGAGGGGGACAGCGGCGAAGGGGTGCCCAACGGCCTGTTAAAGGCTCAGACCGCCCTGGTGTTCAATACATCGAACACCACAGCGGCAAGAGAGGTCGCGATTTTCGGTGATCCCCTGGAAGCTTTATGGAAAAATTGTATCTTCGGCCTGTGCGGGGTAACGGATTTTCAGCGAAGGATGTTTGGCATCGTGGTGGTCAGCACCGAGCAGCAAAGAAAAAAATGGCTTGCCGAGGTGGAGGAAATAGTAAAGAATATTTTTGCAGCAACTGACGAGTGATAGAAAAAAACGACGAGATAATGAAACCATGAGCGAACAGCAGCACAAGGTTGAGCGGCAGAAACTTCTGATCATTGTCACCAAGAAACTCTTTGCCCTCACCGTCATATGCCTGATCGGCCTGTCTCTGCTGCTCTACTGCCTTAACTTCGGCACCACCGGCAGCAGGACTTACCTGATCATCTATGTCTTCATCGCCGGACTCATCGGCGGCTTTGTCAGCATCCAGCAGCGCCTGCCCAAAACAGATACCATTGAATTACGTGAGCTTTCCCAGTCCTGGTCTTCTCTGCTGCTGATCCCGGTTAACGGCGGGATATTTGCCATTGTTCTCCATATTCTGTTCATATCCGGCATCATCAAAGGATCATTGTTTCCTGAATACCATCAGGTGGCCGTTGATCAGCAGAATCTAACCCAGAGTTTTGCCGATTTCTTGACCTATACCTTTCCCAAAGACGGACCCAGTATCGCCAAGTTGATTTTCTGGTCTTTTGTTGCCGGATTTTCGGAAAGATTTGTGCCGCAGATCATCCGCAAAACAGCGGAGAAAACACCCTGACAGCCAGGGAAAACCGATTCCAGTCACCCCCGGCGTTGTGTGTATCTGAGGCAGCGGCAAAGAAGACTGCGGTTTTTATTTTTTGTTCAGGTGGCCGAAATGAAGAACTCATTAAAGGGCGCGCTTTTGTCCGGTCTGGTGTTGCCGGGCTTGGGTCAGGTTTTTTTCAGGCATTATATGCGGGGGATCGCGCTGATGCTTGTGATCTGCGCCTCTCTGAGTGTCATGACGGCGTTGATCGTGGCCAAGGCCTTGCCCATTTTTGAAAAGATTGAAGCAGATGGCGGGGAGATCGATATCAGCATGATCAACACCGCAGTCAACCAGGCAGCCACCACCTCCGACAGCCTGCTGTTCAATGGTCTGATGTTGTTGGTTCTCATCTGCTGGATCCTGGCAGTGGTGGATGCCTACAGGATCGGCAGAAAAATGGATCAGTCCCAAACGAGCTGATCTCCTCTCAATTTCATTAGGTTGATCAATAAAAACGTTGACAACTTGCCCATAATCGAAGAATTCTCTCCTGGTTTGCGTGTGACATGAGGCCAAACGAGCCGGGGAAGAGCATGCTCCGGCTTGAGATAAACAACGAGATAAGTTATTGGATGCAAGCATGAGTCATTTCTGGAGTTCGGTGGTGCACGGGCTTACTCCCTATGTGCCCGGAGAGCAGCCCAAGGTGGCTGACCTGATCAAATTAAACACCAATGAAAATCCTTACGGGCCTTCGCCCAGGGTGCTGGAGGCCCTGCAGGCCGAAGTGGGCGATACCCTGCGTCTCTACCCTGACCCCAATGCGGAGAGCTTAAAAAACGCGGTGGCGGCCTATTACGGCGTTACGCCGCCCCAGGTCTTTGTCGGCAACGGTTCGGACGAGGTGCTGGCCCATGCCTTTCTGGGACTGTTAAAACATGAACAGCCGCTGCTGTTTCCGGACATCACCTACAGTTTTTATCCGGTTTACTGCGGGCTTTATGATATTGATTTTGAGACGGTGCCGCTCACCGCTGCCTTTGAGATAGAGCTGGGGGATTATGAGCGTCCCAACGGCGGCATCATCTTCCCCAATCCCAATGCCCCCACCGGCCGGCTGGTATCTTTGGCGGCTATCGAGGCCCTGCTTGCCCGAAACCGGGATTCCGTGGTGGTGGTGGATGAGGCATACGTGGATTTCGGCGGTGAATCAGCCATTGCCCTAGTTGATCGTCATCCCCAGCTGCTCGTCATCCAGACACTGTCCAAATCCCGTTCCCTGGCCGGGTTGCGGGTGGGCTTTGCCGTGGGCCACCCCAGGCTCATTGAGGCCCTGGAGCGGGTGAAGAACAGCTTCAATTCCTACCCCCTGGGCCGTCTTGCCATCCGGGGAGCCGTGGCGGCCATGGAGGATCGGCAATACTTTGATCAAACCAGGCAGGCTATTATCCGGACCAGGGAGGAGCTGGTGCACAATCTGCAAGGCTTTGGTTTTGAGGTGCTGCCGTCTGCGGCAAATTTTGTCTTTGCCCGGCATCCGGCCTGGGACGCGTTGCAGCTCGCCGCCGGATTACGGGAAAAAGCGATTATCGTTCGCCATTTCAAACAGGAACGCATCGAGCAGTTTCTTCGCATCACGGTGGGCACGGAGAACCAGTGTAATGCCCTGTGCCGGGCTCTGGCGCAGATACTGGGCGTGTAAGCTGAAATGGAGCACGGCAAGCAGGAACCACAAAAAAAGGAAAAAATCATGGGAAAAAAATACCTTTGTCTCTTCGTAAGCGCCCTCATCCTTGTTGCCGGTTGCGGCGGAAATGACACAAGCAGTGAAAGCAGCCAGGGCAAACAGACGACAGTCCAGGCGACTCAACGCGCTGCCGTTTGCCAAATCAAAGAGCCCTGTGAGCTTATCACCGGGGCAGAGGCGGGGAGCTTGATCGGGGAAGAGGTCAAAGACGGGCAATATGGTGAACAGAAGGTGGTGGGCATGAAAAAATGCTTCTACGAGGCCGCCAACCCCGATTCCGTAAAATTTCTGCAGATCACGGTGCAGCAGTCTTCCTTCATGCCGCCAGAGGTCCGGGAAGCGGGCCAGAGTCCGCAGGCCATCTTTGCCGAAACCAAAAAGATGCTGGCCGATGGCCGGGTTGATCTGGCAGGTTTTGGCGATGAGGCCTTCATCGGAACCGGAGGCCTGCATATGTTGAGCGGGGACTACTATATCACCATCGGCGTGGGCAATCCGGACCGGGACGGCAACCGGCAGAAACTTGAAGCAGCCGGCCGGCTGGTTCTTGACAAACTGCAGGGCCGATAAGGCTATGAGGTTGATCCGGGAAATTGTTTTTGAGGGCGAAGCGGGCATAAACGGAGACGACCAATGAATCTTTTTGCCTATGGGACGCTGATGTGTGCCGATATCATGCTGCAGGTTGCCGGTTGTCTGCCGGCACAATTGCCTGTCGCCCTTGCTCATTACCGGCGCTGCCGGGTTCGAGGCGAGGAGTATCCGGCAATTGTCGGGCAGCAGGACGCCGCTGTCCAGGGGTTGGTTTATCTCGATGTGCCCCAGGAGGCATGGCAGCGACTGGACGGCTTCGAGGGCGAGATGTATGACAGGCGTCCCGTTCTGGTGGACGGCGTGGAAGGCAAAAGTCTGGCGGCCCATACCTATGTCATCCGGCCGGAATTTGCCCATCTTCTGCTCCCGTCTGAGTGGAGCTATGAGGAGTTCCTCCGCACGGGCAGGAAAAGATTTGCCGCGGATTATGGCGGCTTTGCCGCACTGGCGGAGGGACAGGAGGGCTGGGGCCGATGACCTCCTTTTATTTTCGGGACCCGGACGGCAATCTCATTGAGGTCTGCAGCTATGAAGAGGCTGACCGGCCGCTACCTTAAATTATCATAACCCATGTCCATCAAAGCCGTTTTTGATCTATATGCCAGCCAATACGATGGCTCGCGCCGCAAGCTTATCCCCTGCTTTGCTGATTTCTACCGGACTGCCCGGGAAATTATCCCCTTTGCCCCTGAAGAAAGGTTGACGATTCTGGATCTTGGCGCCGGTACCGGCCTGCTGACGTCAATGGTAGCCGCAGACTTTGCCAATGCCCGCTTTTCCCTGATGGATATTTCCGCTAACATGCTGGCTGAGGCCGAAAAAAGACTAAGCGGCTATGGCAACGAATTTTCCTATGTTGTGGCCGATTATAGCCGCATACCATCATTGGGGGAGCAATTTGATCTGATCATGTCGTCGCTCTCCATCCATCACCTTGATCAGCGGCAGAAACAGGAGTTGTTCGGCAAGGTGTTTGCCCATCTTGCCCCCGGCGGAGTATTTGTCAACGCTGATCAGGCATTGGGGGAAACCGCGGAGATTGAAAAGATCTACCGGCAGAAGTGGCTTGAGCAGGTCAAGGGGAACGGCGTAACGGACGCCGAGCTGCAGGGGGCCTTGACCAGAATGAAGGAGGACAGGATGTCCACCCTGTCCTGGCAGCTTGCGTCCCTGCAGGATGCCGGTTTTCATGACGTGAACTGCTGGTATCAGCATTACAGTTTTGCCGTTTACAGCGGCAGCAGATGATCAAACAGAATTTTAACCGCAGGAGAATGGTGTTTTGGAAACAGTGCCGCT
>Ga0180007_10007677_pt1 | contig 10137 bp, 9 predicted proteins | sample MM_PC_MetaG_FD_121122 | JGI IMG/M metagenome (GOLD analysis project Ga0180007, IMG submission 121122) | Groundwater microbial communities from the Aspo Hard Rock Laboratory (HRL) deep subsurface site, Sweden - MM_PC_MetaG | ecosystem: Environmental > Aquatic > Deep subsurface > Groundwater... | reverse complement strand
TAGGTTGCCTTGCCATTTTACACCTTCAGGGCAGCTCGCGTCCTATCGTCTCGCGATATGCTGGACGGTGCAAACCCCGCCCATTAGGTAGACCCTCCGAAGTCAACGCCGCCCACATCAAAAGGGAGGAGAGCGTCTCCTGCATCCGTTCAGCGGGCTCGTTTGTCTACGCTCTCGGCGAGCCCTGGACAATGAGAAACCCAGGAGCTGATCCGTCCGCTTTCCGGCGGTCCGTCGCCAGTCGCGTCCGTGCCTCGCCAATTCGATGTCGCACGCTTTTGACCTCTCAGCCATGTGCGAGGGGACGATGCCGACGCCCCTATCTTCATGTTTCGCGTTTGGCATTATAACGTATTCGATACCGTTTGTAAACTATCGCAGTCTGTCACCGGGTTATCAGCCAAACGATAGAGCGGCGAGCGATGGTCGTTGCTGATAGTCGAGTCTCCTTCGCCTTCATGTTGACAGAGCGATCGAAATGGATAGAGCCAGGACTTGCCCGACTCTTTACACCACTTGCCGAGCCAAAAGTCTGCCTTTGAGAGCGACCCTGCGGCACCGGCCCAACAGGATAGAGCGGTTGCAGAGTCTCTGGACAACACGACAGCCAAAGCGCCATAGGCGCGACGCGGTAAGTCTTCCGGCTTCAGCTTCCACCAAGCGATCTCAGGCCAACAGGCGGCCAGCACGTGCGGTTGGACGCTGTACTCTGAATGCCACGCCGGCAGCCACAAAGACGCCAGAGCGACGCCCTGAGCCATCCAAGACGTGCGAGTCTCCAGCCATCGCCGGCAGCCAACAGCCAGTGAGATATCGTCCTGTACGATCAAAAGCGAGTCCCAGTCTCGCCAGACAAGTGAGTGCCGCACGGCGTCCAAGAGATGCGACCACGGGCCCGGCCTGACGCCTGCCTTCCGATATCGCAGGATCGCCTGCATGTCATCAAGAGTTTCCGGCAGTCGAGTATCTACCGAGATTAGCAGATCGGACCAACCAGCGGCGACTATACTTTCAACCGTACGGCGTAGTGTCGGCGTCTTGCGGCCGGGAGCAGTCAGTACGATCGTCTCCCACTTGATCTTGCCGTTCATCTCGCTCATTCATCAGCTCCTTGGCGTCTTGTATCCAGTCGTCGGTCGCTCGTCGCGACACGCTCAAAAACATTCCGGGGTGCAAGATGCTTGTCCGGCCGATATGCTGCACAAGTGACGGCTGGTGTTGATAGATCCGCATGCCGAGCGGATCGGCTAGTCGCATCTGCAGGTGGACATCAAAACCCATCTTGACTTTCGAGAGTCGTTCACCTTGCTCGGCGTCGATACGTCGGGCGGTCTCGGCTTTCATGGCCACAGCCAATGCTCCGTAAACTGTCTGCCGCGACGAGTTGGTTGGCAGCCAGCCTTTGGTTCGCGGCTGTTTCGGCAGGCTACGACCGCCGCGATATAGCCAGAGCACATGAGCCTGATCAGGCCAAGATCGCTCGACATACTCCCGGCAATTGGCTGCCAATATCGCGTCGTCCTGCATCATGAGTATCGCATCCGGTTCGTGCTCCAACGACTCACGCAGAGCGAACATCCAATTGGCTCCGATGCCAAGCCGTCGGCCATGGACCATGCAGGACATGGCTGCCGAGACATCGGCGTCCGGCTCTGCATAGACGCGAGCGTTGGTCCATCCGGCCTTGGTGACGCTCGCCAGACAGTCTTTCAGCGTCGGTTCGGGCCGTGGTGCAGTCAGTACACAGACTCGCCACTGCATAGTCGCTACTCAATAATGCTACAGAGTTGCCGGTATCGCCAGGACGAGAACGCCGCCACGATCTCTAGATCATCGGCCGTGTCGATATCCAGGAACTCAGATCGTCGCTTGCCAACTGAAATGTATCCGCCGGTCGGCGTCAACAACCTCCCTACTCTCTTGGCCGGAAATGCCGAGAAAGCGTGGCACGGGACGAAGAATGGCGAATTCGTCTTGGTGTTCAAACTCAGCAACTCTCGACCTGGCGGATACAACCGATCGTTTCCAACATAGACAAAGCCATTGTCCTCGAACGCAGGCTGTACACCGTGCTCATAATTACAGCCGAACTTTGCCGATGCTTCCTCAATGAACCGACCGACCGTTGCTGTCGTCAATAGCGGACAGCACGCGTTAATGTGCAGAGCCCAGTCATAGTCATCGAACCGTGGCGGAATATCCCGCTGTAGTGTCGCCACAGTTTCCGCCGCGAGAGATTCGGGACTCCTCCAGATGGTCGGATGTACTCGCACAAGAGCAGGAAACTCGTCGTGTGCGATACCGATCACATAGTCAAGTCCGAGCGACTTGGCCATATCGGCCAGTCTATGAGCCGCCCAATGAGCCAGACTAACATGCCCGATCGGCGTCCAGATCCTCTTGAGCATCTTGTCCGGCAGCCGCTCGCTCTGCCGCCTCATCATGGAAAACAATACCCATTTCATTTCGCCGTCTCCTTTTTCAGTAGGGCATCATCGCAAAACGAGAGCTTCCCATCGCGACGATGTGAGTGAATTGGCATCGGACCGCAGGCGTGATATCCCTGCAATGTATCACTTCTTTGTCTTCCAGCTTAGCCAGAACATTCTGATATGCTTCTGGCGTGGACACGATAGCCAGCGGCGTCTGCGGCATAGGGCCAGCCGCCTGCACCTCTTGGAACCGCCGAATAAACCGCACCGCTCGTGGCAGGGTCAGTCCGCGTGGATATCGCGGATCGAACTGCTCGACGTAAACGACCATGAGTTTCGAGTATCGATCGATCTTGCCATACGGCTGACTCAGACAATAGTCGCTTGTTGAAAGATAGTGATACGTGCAGGATGTGGTGCTCAAATTGACGATCTTGTCCGCATCCCAGTCTCCCTTTTCAAACATCGCCATCATCGGCATCAGTACGGCGATCGTGGCTCGTGACGCCTGTTCTAGGGTAAGGATGTCCCACGGTTCAACAAACACCGTGGCGTGCCTCCTGAGCCTTGGCGTCCAATTGCACGAGTGCCCGCCATCCACGCCGAGCACGTACACTTTGTCGTGGTTCTGCAATGCGGCGTGTGTAGCCAAATGCGACGTGGACGAGATGCCGCCTGGCAAATGTTGTATCTCTCGGATCTTTGCCGGTCTTTGATGCGACGGCAGTTTTATGAGCTTGTCGAGAGCCGCTCCTCTGGCCCATACAGTGAGTCCTACAGGAAACCCAAACGGCACTGCATAGTGCATCCATCGCGTAAAGTCCGAGACGATATAGTTAGCTGTCCATCGCCATCGATAGATCAGCCCGCACCCATACACGTTCGGGTGGTTTGCGGGGATCGCGTTCAGGTTGAAGTCATCGAACGACGGACCTGTAGTTAGAGAGAAGCCGCAGTCCAAGATGTCTGGCGGAAGTCGCAGTTTGGGAAACATTGTGGCGCTGGCCTACTCTATCGTCAGGTCTCTACCGTCACACCACTCGCCGCCGTGGTTGTCATTGTGCTGCGATCCTTCGCACCAATCTCCTCCGTGATCCGGTCCTTCTTTGTGCTCCCGAATTCGTCTCCACACAACAAACCTGCTGCCGAGAGCTGCTGCTGTCAGCGTGTTGCAGGTGGACCATCCATACTGCATTAGACTGTTGCTGGCTTCCTCTACAAAGTCAGGATAGCGGTGTGGTATCCAGTCGTGAATGAGCAAAGTCGATCCAATGGGTGCGGTGCGAGAGCATTCCGAGACAATTGGTAGTCTGTCTCCGCCGTCCACGATAATGATCGCCGGCCGCCCGTCGGCGACGTCCGCGATACAAGGAGCAGAGATGGGATCTCTGTAGAGCTTGACATTAGCGGGCCAGTATTTCGAGTAGGTCGGACGTCTGGCGTTATAGACACAGACGTCTCCTTGTCGAATAGCCATTGCCACGGCCCAATAAATGGTCTGCAGTCCAGGTCCGCAGCCATGCTCTATCATGACGTTACAGTCTGGCGTCTCGGTCAGGATGTGTTCAACGAGCAGAACGTCTCCTCGACCTAGCTGCATTCCTCGGCTGACGCCAAATAGAGACCGGTTCTGCGGCTGGCCAAAGGACAGGATCTTTTGCACTTCGTGAAACCACTTCATGTTTTGTCGCCTTGTTGGCGGGTGTGCGTTTATTGTAATTCTCGTGCGGAAACGGCTTGAGTCTTCCGTGAAAAACAGAGACGAAAGGCAGATTCATGATATCGGCCGCCAAGTATTCGCGCCGCAACAGACAGTCCATGACCGGTGGATAGTAGTCGTTCAGTTCTCGCGAGTAGAATGGGTTGCCGCACCCATGTCGCCACGCCAGAAACGTGTCATAGTCCATGAGCGGCTCACCTGGGTAGTCGATCGAGTCGTTGCGGCTCTGACGCCAGAGCGAGTCGAGCCATGATTCGTAGTCTCGCGTGGTCGCGAGCACATAGTAGCCGATGGCGTCCTTCGGAATGATCCAGTCGTGTTGTCCGCCGGTCTTGGACGTGTCGATATCCTGTAGTGCGTCGAATAGGACAGGCTGTCGCAGCCAGACGTGCATGGACGTGCTGCCGGTCTTTGGCGGACCGATGTAAACGAACCGCAGCGAGTGGCTGATGATCATTGGCTTCGCTTCCGCTCTGGCGGATCACACCACGCAGTGCCACACAGCCAAGACGGCGTCCATTTTGTATCGCCGCTTCTGGCGCAGATACCAAATAGGTCCGTGCCAAATATCGCATCCGCCAACTTGAGCAACCAGCCATTAGGAATTCCGCCGCCGCCCGTGAGTTTCCGTATTGCTTCAACCGCCGCATGGTCAGTCCATCCAACCGCGACGAGCAGCACCATGGCTGCCGCAGTGGACCGACAACACCCGACGTCGCAATGGATCAGCACTCTTGAGCAGTTGCCTAGAGTCGCGCCAAACCGGACGAGTTGCAGTACGTCCGCCGCCGTAGCCAAGCCGTCTAGGCCGTCTAGGCTTTTCTCTTCCCATGGCGTCAAGTCATTGAATGCAAAATAGACATAACGCGGCGGAAGGTACTGAAAGAGTTTGTTTGGATCTCTCGGTCCGATACTTATCAGTGCATCCCATGCATGCTCGACAGACAAAAATTTGATCGCCTCATCTTGCGAGACAATCTTGAGTCGAAGTGGTTTCATAATCTCACCTCACGAGAGCGATGTGCCATTCAGCTTGTTCACGACTTCTTCAACCGTCATGCGTACTAATACTGTCATCGCGGGATGAGCACGTAGATGAATTGCCGATACAACGCCATCTGGGTGAGGAGGATCCCATTCTGTCACAAATGATACGTTATCTGGATGTACTCCCGTCGGATACGACCCTAGATATTTGCCTCCCTCGTAACTCGTAAACGATAGATTGTCAAAGAGAATGATCATGAGCTCGCCGCCTTTTTCACTGCCAAGAGATAAGTCGCCCAGCGTTGGCCCATCGCCTCTAGAGTGTAGTGGTCATGCACTACCTGAGCCGCCCGCTCCACCGTCTCGCGATTCTCATCGCTCAGAGCACTCTCAATGGCTCCCGCCACCGTCGCCGCGTCGGACCCGACAGGAACCGTCACGCATAGCCTGCCATTCCGCTGTTCTAGTTCCGGCACGGCCCCGACAGGCGTCGTCACCACAGGCACGCCAGCCGCCCACGCCTCACACGTGGCTAAGTTCATGGCTTCATGATCGCTAATTAAAACGAAACCGTCAAGTGCAGCCAACGCATCGCCGACATGAGGCGAGGGGTCCACAAACACCGATCGGCTACAGATGTCCGCCATTGCACGTTTCTGGTAGTCGCCAAATTGCCCGATAAACACCGGTCGATACCGAGTCGGTAATAGCTCGCAGGCGCGTGCGAGCAGGTCCGGGTGCTTGTTCGCGTGCGGGCGCCCGAGAAACCCGATACACATATCATCCTTGGCTGCTCGCCACCGTTTGCGAGTGGCCTTGCGGCCCTTAATTGGCGAGCAGCGGTCCAGGTCGATCCCATTGTGCAGCACCGTAGGGTGCGACTCTCTCGGCATGTACTCGGCCGCCTTGGCCGATACCGCGACGAAATGATCATAGCCGTTGAGCAATGCCTTACCTACTATCTCACGAGCCTTATCGGTCGAAGCGTGATTGACGAACACAAGTTGTCCGCCGAATGAGTCGAGCGACCTCGGTACGTTGCCGCCGCCCCAAGCGATGATCACGTCCGTCTTAGCAAGCACGCCCTTCGGCAATTGAGCATCATGATAGATCGGACACGTCTTGCGGATCTCGGCAGCCAAAGCCGGGTCGGTTCGGTCCTTGCCGCTCACCTGCAAGACAAATTCAACTCGCACCGCCGACTGATCACACGCCCTGGTCATCCAGGTGGTCCACCATTCGGCGCCAGCACTGACAAGTCCAGGCGTGATCAGCCCGATAGTCACCTGTCCATTTGGTCTAGACTCTGGTCCCCACAGGCCGATCGGGCACGACTGCGTGGCCATGCGTATCTTGTTGGCGATGGCTGAATGGCCGTCATTTACTCGGCAGCCACACTGAGCGTGCCTGCAGTTAGTTCCGTCGAAGTATCGGCACGGCTTACAGTGAGTCGCGAGTATCCATGAGACTTCCGAGTCCGTGCGTTTAGGCCGTCCATTGAATATATGTCCTGCCAGTGCTCGTCCGTAGTGAGCCAATCTCTTGGTCAGGGATGGCATTGGCTCTTGTGGCGGATGATGATAGAGCGTCTTGCAGATACAGAGCATCGGAAACTCGTCCGCTTCGATCCGCTGCCGCAGTCCACATTTCTCGCAGATAAAGATCATCGCCGCCGCACTGTTACTAAGACATTTATCGCATACAATACCAAAAACCGTGCTCGTAACGCCTTACAATACCTAGGTTTACGCCAAAATGAGCACCAACCTATACTAAAATTTACTATAGGTTGAGAGCGGTTTTGGCGTAAAACCTAGAGCGTCAAGGACTTACGAAAGGCCAAAAACGCTTTTATATCGCTGTCAGGAGTAATTTTGCATTCGTAAAGTCACACGCATCACAAGCGTTCCATGTTAGACCGGGACACATCAACCATGGGACTTCAAACCTATACCAGTTCTCGCAGTCTGGCCTCATTGGCCCGACATTCTGTGTGAAATAGTGCATCCCCACGGATTGCCAGCTAGGACACGCGAAATGAACTCGACCTCGCACCTCCCAATCGCCGCTGGCCAACAAGACGATGAAAATACCGAGCGAAAGTTCTGGAATCCATATACCGGCCTCATAACCTCTCCACATCGGTTGAGTCCAACAGCAGTGTGGAGCATCTGGTTGTGGGTCAGCGATAGGGTCGGCAAATCCCTCGGTGAACGTGTAGCATTGAATCCAAGATCCTCTGTCTATTACTTCTGACCAATTCATATTCTCGCAAGACGGACAGATCACGCCAGGAACAGGATGGCTGACTACGCCTGTCAATGTCACGCGAAGATGTTGCGGACCGACGCTTCCTGAACAGTCAGTACATGACACCTCCCTTTGGCAATAGGGACATTGCTCCCATTCGCTAGTTTGATGACGCTGAAATATAAAGTTGTCGAATCGCACAAAGTCATATTCGCCCGTCCCTGATCCTAGTCCTGTCAGTTTCCCGCCGGAATCGGTGGTCGTCCATGACTCGACTAAGATTCCGCCAATCGTACCGCCACGAACATGTATCTCATCACCGAGATAACAAACCGTAATCATCCCATAGTAGTCATCTAAGTCGTGCCAAGCCAGACGGATAAATGCTGTGCTTCCGACTTGCGTTGCTATACCGCCTGTCACTTTGTAACACCGCATTGCCACGCGACCGATCCGCGTTATTTGGTTATATTCATGTCTTTCATCGTATTCCAAGGAAAGTTCAACGTAATGGTGTTCGTTTGCATTCAACCATCCGACATATACCCGCACTACGGCGGTTACGCCAATGATACGGCGAGGCTTTGCCCAAAATGTGGTGGATACATGTTGTTGTGAAGGGATCGGAGCGTCTGGATGTGGTATGTTGCATAAACTCATACCTTCCGCATCGAATTGCAATGACCCGCCCCTTCCTCCAGATGACTCAGCGACGATAGACGGGACGCCTGATATGACAGTCCACGCACATCCAAAGTCATAGCCAGGAGTTTGGGTGAATCCATCTGAGAAAATTAGGCAAGTGGTCGGCGGCTCGCACTCACGGCAGATAACGTCATTGGCCGTATAGAGTTTCTCCAGCTCAAAGTCGTCGAACATGACGTGGCTGTATAGATTGCCGGTCCCGAGACCAGCCTTCGTCCCTGTCGCTATTGCCTCGGCAGCGTGCGTGACCGTAACGCCGCTATCGGTGATGACCTTGCCGAATAGCCTGCCGTCCGCCGATGCCGTTGGCTCTTGATAACATGCTTCTATAGTGTGCCAGACTTCTGGAAACGCATCGTCTACTGGTGCGGACAAACTCAGTTGCGTGACGACGCCAGCTTCGCGTTGGAATAACCTGAGCGTTCCGCATGTATCGCTGATCTCTAACTCGATCCACAAATAATTCGCAGTGTCCTCGTAGGCGATCATCAGCCGCAGAATATCGCCCGAATCCGCACCCTGAACGAGTACGCGAGCCCACAGGTTCGCTTCGCCGTCCGGGTGTCCGACCAAGTGCTCCACAAGATCATACGGCGTGAGAGTCCATAGCGTCTCATCTTGAATATTCCAAGAGCTGGACGCCACTTTCTGCTCCCAGAGACAGCCAAGATCGCTCGAATTCGCTCGATTAAAGTTGTCCGCACTGATCTCGCACGACTCGACTCCACGCTTGCAGGTCGGACATTCCGGGTCGTCATCCGTCTGTTCCATCCAGAGTTCAAAGTTATCGAATGTGGCCGTACCAGTGAGTGCTCCCGTGCCCACGCCCGCGTATGTGCCCGATGCCGAAACGTTCTCTGCGACAGTGAACCACTCTAGGCTCGCCGTCTCGACGCGACCCTCAAAACGCCCAGAGCCTTCGTATGGTTCCGGGTCCGGGTCGTAGCACGCATAGAGTGTATGCCACTGACCGATGACGCCGCCTGTTATCGGCATCTCTTTGAGCAACGTGTTGTATCCCGACGCTCGTTGCCAGAGCCGCAGCCAACCGCACTCCGTATCCGTCTCTAGCTCTGACCACAAATAGTTATCATCGTCCACCCAGCAGATGATGACACGCAGAGTATCACCGTCTACTGAACCCATGACCTCCGCCCAGGCGATCATCGACGGCACGTTTTTTGGGTGCGGCGTCTGATAGATCGCCAAGTCGTATGGGATCGTAGTGATCAGCGTATTGGACGAGATAGCCCAAGCACTCGACGGGATACGCTCAGACCAATTGGCTCCCAAGTCCGTATTGTCGGCTCGGTTGAAGTCGTCGCCTCCGATATAGCAACCGGAAGCTATAGGCGAGCAGCAACAGCCTGGCGAGAACCGCAGGCCGTCCATGAGTGTCTCTTCACCGACCATTAAGGACACTCCGCCGCTATCACGATGAACCGGCGAGACTGCAGGAACTGCACGGCGACGACTTTCTTGTCGGCGGCGATGACGCTTCCTGCTTTGAGTAGCCAGTCAAAGACGGTGATATTTTTGCCGCTATCTGCGTATTCGCCCGACGCGTCTACTTCCCAGACGCTCATAAGAGCCGACGCTCCCGCCGCCAATTCAGCGTCCATCTTGCCAAGATGGACCTGCACGCCAGGCCACATCATATAGCGAGCCGTCGATCGATCCCAGAAGAATGCCAGTCGCTCGCCTTCGAGCCACAGTCCGACTTGCGGCTCGAACGTCTTATCCCAGATCGTATTGGTGGTCTTCAGTCCGCCGCTGTCCTCGTCGTGGTACAGCTCTTGAACTTGAAAGTCTTCAGTGTCAGCAGCCGCGTCTTCGAGCAGTTCGCCGATAAACACATCGGCCCATTTCTTCTCGTCCGAGCTGGCCTGCATCAACTTGACCAACTGACTGATGGCGTCAACGATCTTGTTCCATTGAGCTGCCAAGACGGGATCGCCAGGCTTTACCGCCTTGAGTTCGCCGACTAGATGGTCAATGCGTTGCTGTGTCATGAGACTACTGTTTGTGCGAGCGGATGCGTAT
>Ga0180007_10007675_pt1 | contig 10138 bp, 9 predicted proteins | sample MM_PC_MetaG_FD_121122 | JGI IMG/M metagenome (GOLD analysis project Ga0180007, IMG submission 121122) | Groundwater microbial communities from the Aspo Hard Rock Laboratory (HRL) deep subsurface site, Sweden - MM_PC_MetaG | ecosystem: Environmental > Aquatic > Deep subsurface > Groundwater... | reverse complement strand
GCAATCCTGATTTTTCAAATGATTTATGAATCGCCAATTATGACAAAACCATCTGCCAAAGTCAATGCAGGGGCCGTCGGATTTAGTAAAGCCCCAAGAATAAGGACCGTCAAGGGGCCGCAAAACCGCTATGATCGGCATCCGCACAAAGAACAGGGGAAAAACAGACTGGAAAACAAGAAACGCTTGCCCATACCAATGCCACAACCATCCCCCTGCAAACCTTTGTCTTTTCAAATGCATCCTTATATGCCATAATCGGAAAATTAGAATATAATAACAATGAATGTGGTGCCAACTTGATAACCTTTTTAAAGAACCTGATCACCCATGCCGGTGAGATGTGTTTAGAAGAACAAGACAATCTGAAAATCAGCGACGTTGAATTTAAGAACCCCAAAGACCTTGTGACCATAACGGATAAAAAAGTGGAAGCCTTCATTATCCGGGAGATAACATCCCGGTATCCCGACCATGATATCCTGGGGGAGGAGACGGGCAAATCCGGCAGTTCCAGTCGGTTTCTATGGATTATAGACCCCATTGACGGCACCACCTCCTTTTTCCACGGACAACCCTTCTATTCGGTCAGCATTGCCCTTGAAAAGGATGGAGAACTCATTCTGGGAGCTGTTTACGCTCCGGCCTTGGGACAGCTGTTCCATGGTGAAAAAGGCAACGGTGCATTTTTAAATGATGTTCCCATTCATGTTTCCGGTACAAAGCTTCTCACGGATGCGGTTATGGCGACAGGCTTTGCCTGTCTCCGGGACGGACTTACCCATAACAATCTGGTCTATTTTAATACCATTGTACCAAAACTGCGGGATATCCGGCGGTATGGCTCTGCTGCCATTGATCTTTGCTATGTGGCATGCGGAAAACTTGACGGGTTCTGGGAAATGAATCTGAATCTTTATGATATCGCAGCAGGTGTTCTGATTGTAAAAGAGGCTGCAGGAAAGGTGTCAGATTTTCTGGGCGGCACTGATTTTCCCGGAAAAGGAATTGTTGCGGCAAACCCGGATCTTCATCCCCTATTAACGGACATGCTTGGATAACAGACAAACAAACGGTAACTGACCCTATGTATATTATTTTTGGTGCTATTTTTATTTTCAGCCTTACTGCCGGGTGGGCTGTCGGGTATTTCAACCAGATGCCCTGGTTTGAGACCTTTATCTGCATTGGAATTGCAGGTTTTTTGGGCAGCAGTCTTATTGCCGTTCTTTTTTCCTGCCTTTATTTTTTCCAAAAAGAGAGCGATGGAGATAAGATCAGACGTCTTGAGCAGGAAATAAAACAAATAAAACAAATAAAAAGAATAGAACAATGAATATTCAATGGTTTCCGGGCCATATGCTGGAAACAAAAAAAATATTAAAAAACTCCATCTCAAAGGTGGATGCTGTTTTGGAAATTCTGGATGCAAGACTTCCGGTGGCCAGTGAAAACCCTCTGGTCAACCATTTGTGCAAGGATAAAACAAGGATCAAGGTCTTGAACAAAAGCGACCTTGCAGATCCTGTTACAACCCAGAACTGGCTTTCCTATTTTGAACATCACCGGAGACTGCCGGCCATTGCAGTGTGTGGAAATCAAAAAAACCAGGTTGAAAAGGCGTTGCAGTATTGCATTTCCAGGGTAACCCGAAATCGGGCAAGAAAAATCAAAGTCATTGTGGTGGGTATTCCCAATACCGGCAAATCCACGATTCTCAACACCCTGGTCGGAAAAAAAATTGCAAAAACCGGAAATGTCCCGGCCATCACCCGGCAGCAACAGCGAACAAGCCTTGAAAACAATATTGATATCTATGATACCCCGGGCATTCTCTGGCCGATTATCGAACCCGAAAAAAGGGCCTTTATTCTTGCCGCTTCGGGAGCGATTTCCGATACCGCCCTGGACTACAGCCAGATTGGTTTTTTTGTTGCAGGCCTGCTGCTTGAAACATATCCGGATCTGCTCCTTGAAAGATATACCTTTCTGGATCATCTCCCCAAAGATGCGTCAGACCTGATCGAAAAAATCGGTGCTGCCAGAGGATGCCTGAACAAAGGGGGCATTGTCAATTACCAAAAATCTGCTGAAATATTGATCCGGGACCTCCGCTCCGGAAAAATCGGCAACATCAGCTTTGAAACACCAAAGGATATTGAATCAGCCAATGAAACCATTTAAACGCTGCAGCCCTTATTTTAGGTATCTGTTGATCTTAAGTCTTCTGTTGGTTTTCCCTTTTACCATTGAAAAAGGATTTGCCCAGACACCTGCAATTGCACCTTTAAAAACCCATTCAATCCAGTGTGCAAAAATTGTCAGCGCCCTTGAACAATACCACTACCTTGGAAAAAAACTGGACAAAATCATATCTGCCCGAATCTTTGACCACTATGTTAAAAGCCTGGATCCCTACCGGCAACTGCTCACCCAGGAAGATATGGAGGTGCTCGGCCGGTATAAATACCAATTTGACCGGCAGTTGAAAAACGGGGTCCTTACACCCGCCTATGACATTTTCAACCTTTACTTGTCCCGGTCAACCCTTCGCCTTGAGTATATTCTCAAGCTGATCAAAACGTGGGAAAAGGACATGGCCTTTGATCTGGATGATGTGATGGCCGTTGACAATGAATCCCGGCCATTTCAAAAAAGGCCGGAAGAACTGTATCCTTTGTGGAAAAATGAATTAAAAAACCATATCATTACACTGAAGCTGGACAATCAGGAGAATGCCAGAATTACCGATTCCCTTTTAAAAATATATACCAGTCGACTGACAAGACTTGCCCAGACCAATACGGATGATGTGTTTCAATTGTTCATGAACAGTGTAACCAACAGCTTTGACCCCCACACCCAATATTTTGCGCCCCGGGTGTCTGAAGATTTTGACATTCACATGAGTCTTTCCCTGGAAGGCATAGGTGCGGTCCTTCAAAATGAATACGAATATACCAAGGTGATTCGTCTGATCCCAAAGGGGCCGGCCGACAAATCGCATCTGCTCATGCCGGGAGATAAAATCATCGGGGTAGGCCAGGGAAAGGACGGGGAGATGAAAGATACCATTGGACAACGCATTGATGATGTGGTCAAGCTCATCCGCGGGCCGATGAACACCTATGTCCGTCTAAAAATCATTCCGGCCAAAAAAGCCGATTCCACCACCACCATCAGTATTTTGCGGGACAAAGTAAAACTGGAAGAACAATCTGCAAAAAAGCGGGTGGTCACTCTTACACGCGGCACCTTAAATTTTAAAATAGGCATTATTGAGATTCCCAATTTTTACATAGATTTTGCCGCCTATCACCGGGGTGAAAAAGATTACAAAAGCACCACAAAAGATGTTCAGAACCTTTTGCTTGAGCTTAAGCAAGAAAACATTGACGGTGTGATTGTGGATCTCCGGGACAATGGCGGCGGCTCCCTGAAAGAATCCAATGACCTGACCGGTCTGTTTCTCAAGTCTGGCCCAACTGTGCAAATCAAGACAAAACAAAGGATTACCCGTCTTTATGATGAAGATCCGTCCATTGAATATACGGGTCCTCTGGTTGTTCTGATCAACCGGATGAGTGCCTCTGCCTCTGAAATATTTGCAGGGGCCATTAAAGATTACAACAGGGGAATCATTGTGGGGACAAACAGCTTTGGCAAGGGCACGGTTCAGGAACTCAAACCTTTGGGTGAGGGAAAATTAAAACTGACCACTGCCAAATTCTACCGGGTATCGGGAGAAAGCACCCAGCACCAGGGGGTTGCCCCCGACTTAAACTATCCCCAGATTTATAAAATAAAGGATACCGGAGAAAGTTCCCTGGAAGGCGCCCTGCTGTGGGATACAATCACGAAAACACAATACAAGGCCTATAAACAACTGGATCCTGTGTATCAAGCCCTTTTAAAAGAATACCAGGAACGTGTCCGCCACGACCCGGGCATGGTATATCTGAAAAACAGAATCGAAATGACCGACCAGCTGAACCATCAGGAAACCCTGTCCTTAAACCTTGCCCAACGCAGGAAAAAAGTTGATCTGTATGCTGCCCGGGAGCTTGAAAATGAAAATGAATACCGGATGGCCCTGGGAAAAGAGCCCCTTAAAGCTCTGGATGACGACGGTATAAAACTGAAGGATTATAAAGAGATCATCATGGAACAAACCCAGCTGGTGATGGGAGATTTTATAACGGTTGCAGCAAGGCTTGGATACACCTGGTAACGGAAAACACTTGATGAAAATGGTGTGATCCCTATACTGGAACACAAAAACACTAACCTTTTAACAAACAAAACAAATGGAGATGGATTATGGCAAAAGCCAGTGCAAGGCATATACTTGTAGAAACCGAAGACCTGTGTAAGGAATTGATCGAAAAAATTATTGCCGGTGAAGAGTTCACTGAACTTGCAAAACAGCATTCCAAATGCCCCTCGGGCCGAAGGGGCGGAGATTTGGGAGAATTCGGCCCAGGACAGATGGTGCCTGAATTTGATACGGTTGTCTTTAACAAGGCTGTCGGAACCCCCCATGGCCCTGTTAAAACCGACTTTGGGTACCATATTGTTGAAATCACCAGCCGTACCGAATAAACACTCCATGGCTTTGCCGGTAAATGCGCCTTTTACCGGCAAAGTTTTATTTTGTTGATAAGAGAACGACCTGTGTTCCGACAAGGAATTAAAAGAGCCGCACTTTATTCAACGGCACTGATTGTTTCCCTGGTGCTGATGTCCCCCTATATCGTTGAGACGATCGCCAATTCATCCCTTGTTAAACATAAAGTGTCTTCTCTTCTTGAACAAAAAACCGGTGTAAAAATCATTCCGGATAAAATTGATTTTTCATTTCTGCCCAAACCTTCCATCTGTTTCAGGGATCAGGAAGTATCCTTTAATCCGGTGGTTGCCCTGAATATAGAAGCTGTCCGTATTGATATTGATATGGTAAACTTCATCAAGGGGGAATCGGCTATTTCAAAAGTTTTATTGGAGCGGCCAAAGCTTCGATATCATTCTCCTGGGAACACTCCGGGTTCACCGCGCTTGGCCCCTCCCTTTTCTCCGGCGCTTCCCAGGGAAAAACTCCAACACCTTTTCGCACTTTTTCCAGACAGCAACGATACCCTTGAGCTGGTAATCCAAAATATGCAGACAGATTATTCTGACGCTTTGAACGGTTCTGTTTTTGTGTCCAAGGTCAATCAGTCGTTGGTCCTGAAAGCGCAAATCCTTGGCTTTCACATCCGAAAAGATCAGTTTTTGGATACCCCTTTCATAGAAAACCTTGACATTGATTCCGTTATCGCCGATAGAATCAGTCTTTTAATGATGCTGGATGATGCAGGAAAACTGACCGGAAAGCTAAAGATTACAGCTCCCCGGGTTCTGGCCCATACGATTCCCAAAACCCCCCTGGCAGGTGACCTGCTGGATTTTAACTTTCATTTTTCCAGGGAATTGGTATCAATAGAGCTGACCCCGGTTGTCTTGTCCTATCCCCATGGAAGGGTCGGCATTCATTTTATTGATGACAAAAAAGCCAAACGGTCTGCCATCACCTTTACCGGCGATGACATTGATATTGCCCAGGCCGGACAGGTATGCCTGGGGCTCATGGGATCAAACAAGGTGGTCAGTCAGTTGTTTGATATTTTAAGGGGAGGTACAGCCGGGAACGTTAAAGTAGATTTCGCGAGCAATACCCTTTCCACCCTTTTTGACGGGAAAAACCTTTCCCTGACAGGATCGGCGGTAAACAGCCGGGTCAAAATACCCGAAACGCAGCTGATCGCCGAAAACGTCCAGGGGGATGCCGTCCTTGAAAAAGGCGTTCTTCATGTCCAGGCCCAAAATGGCCGGATCAGCAACACCACCATCAAAAGCGGACAACTTGAAATTGACCTGTTGAACCATGAAGATATCCCTTTTAATGGAGAATTTAGACTTCTTTCAGACCTTTCCACCCTGCCCCAGGTGTTGATTTCCCTTCTGCCGGACACCTTGTTTGCCAAAGAACTGGAAAGGGTCAGCCAGGTGTCCGGCCAGGCAGACGGGGTGCTAAAACTGGGTATGGAAAGTATGGAAAAAAAGCTTCGGGTTCAGGTACAAGCCCAGATTTTGACTGCCAAAGGTTTATATGATCGAATACCATTGCCCTTCAGCATCACAAAGGCAGGTTTTTCATATGACGCGGACAGGGTGGTGATCCAAGATTTGTTTGGGTCCCTCCAGGGCAGTCTTGTTGAAAACCTCAGTGCCGTTGTAAATTTCCAAAACCTTCCATTCCTGGATATCCGTTCCGGTCCGGTCCTTCTCAATCTGGATGAAATTTTTTTCTGGATCACCTCCCATGAAAAAATTATGTCATGGATCTCCCCAGTCAAAACCCTTACGGGCGATCTTATTGCAGACAGCATTCGTCTGGAGGGCCCTATCTTTGACCCGGGAAACTGGCGTTTTGACATCAAGGGCTCTGCCAGGGATATCGCCATGGGATTTTCCCATGAAAAAAAAGAGGTAAAGGCAATTTCATGCGATTTTCAAGCAACGGAAAAAAGCCTTCAAATAAAGGATCTTACAGCAGATATTAAAGGGGTATCCTGGCTTTCCCATGCCGTTGATCTCCCCAATTTGACCAGCCTTCAGGTTCCTTTGCAGGTTTTTGGGGCAACTTTTGAAAATAAAAAAGCCAAGACTGAGTTTCATGGTCAGGCCTCTTTTCCTTCAGGCACTACCCTCTCCTTTGACCTGATCGGAACAACTATTTCAGACCTGTATCCAAGACGTTTAACGCTCAAGGATCATGGGATGTCAGATGCCATGATAACCCTCAACAAAGATAGATCAAAAGCCCTGATCCATTTTGAAGGGGTGTTAAATACCCAAACCCTGGAAAAAATACTGATCAAAAACTCATTTTTGCATGGCCGCCTATCCGCCTTTACCATGGGGCAGCCCATCAAAATTTTCACAGATGAGGACTTAAACCTTCATCTGGATACTGAGAGAATCAACCTTGATTCCTTTAAACCCATTGAAATTCTGCCCCAAAAAACCAATGGTCAGCCTCTTTTTGACCACAAAGCCCTGTTTATGACTTGCCGACACCTGAGATATAAAAACAGGGATTTCTCTGACATAGAAGCACGGATTTCTTTTGATCGGGAAAAAACCCAGGTTCAAATTCTCAACGCCAGCCTATGTACCATTTCAACCACAGGCGCCTTGATGGTATCCCATGATACCCAGAACAGCCCGGTCACCAGCAGTTTCAAGATCCGGTCCATGAAAAATCATGATCTTGGGGATATTCTCCCATGCCTGCTCCAAAATACCAATGACAAAAATCTTATCAACGGGTCCTATTCATTCGCCTGCGACCTTTTTGGACAGACCTCTTCCGGTAAGATTTCAAGCGGCCAGAACGGTATCCTGACCTTCAATGCCGGGAATGGCAGGATTTATAAATGGACATTATTGTCCCGGCTGCTTTCCGTACTCAATATTTTGCAACTGGCCGATATCACAAAACAGGGAATCGGATACCATACCATTGCAGTTGAGGCAGAGATCAAGGAGAGCATCATTCACCTAAAAAAAGCGGTTATTGATGCGAACAACATGGCCCTCATCTTTAACGGCTGGATTGATCCATTGAACGATCAAATGGATTTAACCTGCCTTATCGCTCCCTTTAAGACCATTGATACCCTTATAAAACATATTCCAGTGGTCAATACCATGCTCGGCGGCAGATTGATTTCCATTCCTGCCAGGGCCACCGGCCCGATATCAGACCCGGTTATTACCGCCCTTAACCCGTCTGCCGTGGGACAAGGGTTGGTCAACATGCTGGAAGACATCCTAAAAACACCCGTCAGATTGTTGGAGGAAATTCCCTAAAATGGATTCAGACACTGTTTTTTCCCAGAAATCACAACTTCCCTATTCAGCCATTGGTGCCGGCGGACAGGTTAAAATTGATCGGATTTTGAACATGTTTCAGGATGCCGCTTCCCAACAATGCAATCAGCTCGGTATTTCGGGTCTGGATATGGCAAAAAAACAACTCAAATGGGTGATGTCCAGATATCAGATCCAGATTCATAAAAATCCCCAGTGGCTTGAACCTCTCGAACTCAAAACCTGGCGTTCCCCCTGGAAAAATTTATACGAACTCAGATACTTTTCCATAGTAAACCAGAAACAGGAAGAACTGATTTCTGCTTTGGGAATCTGGATACTGGTCAAAGCTGAAAATTCAAAACCGGTCCGCCTTAGCCCCCATCTACCAAAATACTTGATGACACCGACCCAAAGCTGTCCGGAACTTGAAAAAAATGATCATGATTTGGATGTGTTTGACCATGAATCCGAATTTAAAATCAGGGCCCATGACATGGATCTGAACCAGCATGTGAACAATACCGTTTACGTTCAATGGGCAATGGAATCCATGCCGTTAAACCTTCTCAATGAATTTAACCCTGTGAATTGCACTGTTTCATTCCTGAAAGAATCTTTTTACCCTGACAAAATTGTGTCCAAGGTCAAAATAGATTTTTTCCCGGACACCTTGATTACCCGCCACTCTATCTTTCAGATATCCAGCACGCTTAAACTGGCCAATTTAACCATGACCTGGAAAAAAAATTAGGATATGTCACTTTTCAAAGAAATGGATCCCGCCTTAACAAAGGCTTTGGGTATGGCCATGGGGTATCTTTCCATTCGGTCAAGAAGCATTCAGGAAATCAAGAATTACCTGTCTAAAAAAGAGTTTGCACCCGTGATTGTTGAACAGGCCGTCCTGTGGCTCAGACAAGAAAAATATCTGGATGATAAACTTTTTGCCCGAAACTATCTGGAAAATAGAAAAAAAAATAAACCCAAATCCATTTATGCATTGGGGTATGAACTTGCCCAAAAAGAAATTGCAACCGCCATCATAGACCAATTGCTGGTTGAATATGACGACCTTGAACTGGCCCGCCTTGCGGTGGCGCCCAGAATCAAGTCATGGCAACATCTTGAAACACAGGTGTTTAAAAAAAAAATGTTCAATTTTCTACAATATCGGGGATTCGGTTTTTCCGTTATCCAAGCCACCTGGGAGCATATTTTCTCGTCTATTTCTGATCCCGATCCATTCCAGTGATCCCAAACAAAAGAATATAAAAAATGTCTAAGGAAAAAATACCCTATTTTTGGGAAAAAAATTCCATTTATAGAACTTTATTTTCCCGTAAATTCAATTTTTCACTTTAATCAAATGGAAATTTTCACTAATTTTTCTCCATTGGTTTGCAAAATTCAACCCGGAATGACACGAATACGATGGAAATCGGCCTATTTCTATCCTAATCTTTGGCATTGAAACACTCCTGGCATAAAATGTGCAAAATTAGAAATAATTGATTTCAAGCCTGATATAACATTGATCAAAAGGAATCTTCTCATGGTCGGAAGAAAACGCACCGTCGAAAGACGCAGAAACAAAAGGTATAAGGCTGTCGAAGGGGCATATGCGGCAATCAGCCCCAACTCTCACAAGCTGGGTCAAATCCTTGATATCAGTATGGGCGGACTCTCGTTTAAGTATATCGACACCAGCAGTGACGAGAAAGAATCGGAAAGAAGTCCGGAAAATGCGGTTTTTCTGAGCAGTATGGGATATTATGTGGGAGACCTGCCCTTTAAGACCATTTCCGACTATGAAATTACCAATGCCCCGTCTTTTAGTTCCATGAAGGTGAGAAAACGCCATGTCCAGTTTACGGATTTAAGTTTTAAACAACTCTTTGATCTGGATTATTATTTACGGAATAATGTCTCCGAACAAATTGAAAAACCGACCGAGCTATACAAATCTTAAAATATTTCCAACCTGATTTTATGATTTAAAGAACCCTGGTCGCTATTTTCCGGGAAGAATAACAATCTGTGCACTTTTTTCCATTTTCAGATATTTGCTGGCAAGAGATGAAACAGCGTTGCTGGTGATGGATGAATAGTCTGACACCATATTATTGGCCCAGTCCAATCTTTCAGGATGTTGAATTGAATTGGCCAGCACTGAATTCACCCAATAGTCGTTTGTCTGTCTTAGAACCAACAGCTGATTTAG
>Ga0180007_10007674_pt1 | contig 10143 bp, 10 predicted proteins | sample MM_PC_MetaG_FD_121122 | JGI IMG/M metagenome (GOLD analysis project Ga0180007, IMG submission 121122) | Groundwater microbial communities from the Aspo Hard Rock Laboratory (HRL) deep subsurface site, Sweden - MM_PC_MetaG | ecosystem: Environmental > Aquatic > Deep subsurface > Groundwater... | reverse complement strand
TCGGGAAGTTCTCGGAAAAACCCTGACTGAGATCATGCCGGATTCAAAAGATTTTCTGGTTGAAAAATATGCACAATTAATAGCGACAAGAGAGTCAGTACGCTATGAAAAGTATTTTAAGCAATTTGAAAAATATTTTGAAGTGGTGGCCTATTCGCCAGAGCCCCAACAGGTAGCGGTAATTATTTCTGACATTACCGAACGAAAGCAAACCGAGGAACGGATTCGCTATTTAAGTAATCATGATTATCTGACCGGAGTTTTCAACCGACGCTATTACGAAGAGGCTTTAGCCAGCATTGATACTGAAGATAACCTACCCTTGAGTCTGGTTATTTCCGATGTCAATGGACTAAAGCTGGTGAATGAATCATTTGGACATGCGGTGGGAGATGAACTCCTCAAAAAAGTGGCCGGAGTAATCCGAGAAGCATGTCGTGAGCAGGATCTGGTAGCCCGGCTCAGTGGTGATGAGTTTATTATTCTGCTGCCGAAGACCGATGAAATGCAGGCCGCGAAAATGGTAAGACAGATGAGAGGCGCCGCTCAGCAACAGTCGGTCGGGGCAATTGACTTCTCGATTTCCTTCGGCTATGAAACCAAAACGATGAGCGATCAAAATATCCAGGAAGTGTTAAAAAACGCCGAAGATAATATGTATCGGCATAAGCTTTATGAAAGCGCCAGCATCAAGAACAAGACCATCGATTTAATTATGAATACCCTTTATGAAAAAAGTAGTCGGGAGATGTTGCACTCCAAAAGGGTGAGCGAAATCTGCGAAAAAATTGCTTTGAAAATGAATTTTGACCCGGATGATGTCAGCCAGGTAAAGACCGCCGGTTTAATCCACGATATCGGTAAAATGGGGATTGACGAGAAAATACTCAATAAGCCGGGGGGATTAGATCCAGATGAATGGAAAAAAATTCAGCGCCATCCGGAGATCGGGTATCGGATTTTAAGCTCCTCCAACGAATTTTCAGAATTGGCACGATATGTGCTGGAGCATCAGGAACGGTGGGATGGAAAAGGTTACCCGAAACAGTTGATTGGGAATGAAATATCTATCCAGGCTAGAATTATTGGCGTCGCTGATGCCTATGATGCGATGACTTGTGATCGGGCTTATCGGAAGGGGCTGAGTGTGGCAGAAGCGGTAGATGAAATAAAAAAATGTGCCGGCACCCAATTTGATCCGCATGTGGCTCGTGTATTTATTGAAAAGGTACTAACCGAAATTTAAAAATTTTAAGAAAGAAAGTAAAACATTGAAAAATAACCAAGAAAACAGAATCGAAGCAGCAATCCAGGCATTAATTATCGGCAATCAAAAATTTTTGAGCACCAAAGAAGAGGGCTATAGTCATCAGGCGATCAAGACGATCGCGGCCGAAAATGGTCAGAATCCCTACGCTGTGGTGATCACCTGTTCGGATTCCCGGGTTCCCCCGGAGCATATTTTTTCGGCTGGAATTGGCGACCTCTTTGTCATTCGCACCGCCGGCAATGTGATCGGTGATTTTGAATTAGGCAGTATTGAATACGCCGTGGGACATTTGGGAACAGCGGTGGTTTTAATATTGGGGCACAATCACTGTGGGGCAGTGGCGGCAGCGATGGAAGGTCATGGTGGGGGTCATACCCAAAAGATACTCGATGAAATAATGCCCGCTATTTCAGGCGAAAAAGATGCGGGAAAATGCGAAAATTTAAACATTGAACATGGTTTTTGCAGAATTAATGAGAGTCAACTGATCAGGGATCTTATTAACAAAGGTCAAGTAAAGGTTATTTCCGGAAAATATGATATCGAAACCGGCGTGGTGGAATTTTTTTAGCAGAGCTGTTGTAAATCATAAAAGAGCTTTGCTGTTAAGACCGCTAAGACATCAAGTTAAATGACATCAAGTTAATTGGAGTGAAGTTAATGGGATGAGATTAAAAGGGTATTAAGTGAGATTGCACAAAGATGAAAGGGGATTAATATGAAACGAAGACTAGCAGTTTTGGTCGGTGTGCTTGGTATGGCGGCATTACTATTGATGGGAGCGGGCTGTAAAAAAACGGACATATCAAAACCGGATGCGGAGGTACTTAATGCTTTTGATGCTGACATGGTTGAAAAAAGCAATGATTTCGGATTCAATCTCTATAAAAATCTGGCCTTGGAAAATGAAAACATGATGATTTCTCCGGTGAGTGTATCGCTGGCAATGGAGATGGCCTACAATGGCGCCGCCGGAGCGACCCGCGAGGCGATGGCAAAGGCACTAAACATTCAGGGCATTGATGTTGAGCAACTCAACAAAAACAACCGCGCGCTGATTTATTTTTTAACGACAGCCGCCCCTGAAGTAAACCTGAACATTGCCAATTCGATCTGGATGGTTGAGGATTTTAAATTTTCGGAAGTCTTTTTAGAGACGGTTCAAGATAGCTATCAGGCCGAAGCAAAAAAGCTCGATTTTACTGATCCCAAATCGGCAGAGGTGATTAACAAATGGGTAAAAGATCAAACCCAGGGAACCATCGATCAGATTGTCACCCCGCCAATTGACCCGGAAACGATCATGTTTCTGATTAATGCTGTTTATTTTAAGGGCGCCTGGACCAGTCCTTTTGAAAAGGAACTGACCACCGATCAGCCTTTTAAACTGGCCGATGGGCAGACTGTGACAGTACCGACAATGTACCAGAGTGGTTCCTTTGACTATTTAAAATCAGCCGATTTTCAGGCGCTACGGCTTCCCTACGGTGAAGATGAGCAGATTGCAATGATGCTTTTTTTACCCAATGAAGGGGTCAGCCTGGAGGAATTCCAGAAACAGCTCAATGGCGATAATTGGTCAAAATGGATCAGTCTTTTTGAACAAAAGGAGGGCAGCCTGATGCTTCCGAAGTTCACCATGGCATATGAAAAATCATTAAACCAGCCATTAACGGAGCTGGGGATGGGAATCGCCTTTGAAGCTGGAAAAGCTGATTTTTCGGGGCTGGCTGAGGACGGTACGGCGGGGAATATTTATATCAGCGAGGTCAAGCATAAAACCTTTATTGAGGTCGATGAGGTCGGGACCGAGGCGGCTGCCGTGACATCCGTGGAAGTTGGCGTCACCAGTATGCCGGCTTACGACTTCGAACTCAACTTTGACCGACCCTTTTTCTACGCCATTCAGGACAGCGAAAGCGGAGCGATCATCTTTATCGGAGCGGTTTTTGACCCAAGCTAGTAATTGATTAAATGTCCGGGGTTGTTTCGACTGACAGCACCGGATATTTTTTCTTTGAATTTTTTAAGATTAGCTTCGATATTGTCGGATAATGCGATAAAAACATTGAATTTTTGGCCATGAAAAAGTAAACTTATTGACGTGAGTTGAAGATTGTTTCAGTCAGTATGATCAAAGGGTGACTCATTCCGGAACAAAAGGACTTAAAATTACAGGCAAGAAGAGAGGGTAAGATGGGATTTTTAGAGATTTTAAAGGTAATCTTTCTGGGGATTGTCGAAGGCATCACCGAGTGGTTGCCGATTAGCAGTACCGGACATATGATTTTGGTCGATCAATTCATCAAGTTAAATGTGTCAGCAGCGTTTATGGAGATGTTCCTGGTGGTCATTCAATTAGGGGCAATTCTGGCAGTTGTCTATATCTATTGGCATAAATTGTTGCCATTTACATTTCGAAACAAAAAAATTATAATTAAGAAAAATATCGTCACGCTATGGGGGAAAATTCTGGTAGCGTGTATTCCAGCAGCGATTATTGGTCTGGCATTCGACGATATCATTAATGCAGTGTTTTATAATTATCAAACAGTTGCATTGATGTTAATATTTTATGGGGTGCTCTTTATCCTGGTTGAAAATTACAATAAGAATAGAAAGCCGGAAACGAAAAAACTTTCTCAAATCACCTATAAAACAGCATTAATGATTGGCGTCTTTCAAGTTTTAGCGCTAATTCCCGGAACATCACGATCCGGAGCGACAATTATTGGCGGTATGATTGTTGGAACCACCCGAACGGTGGCAGCAGAGTTTACGTTTTTTCTGGCGATCCCAGTTATGTTTGGGGCAAGTCTCTTAAAACTGCTTAAATTTGGCCTCGTCTTTACCCTCTGGGAAGCGGTTATTTTATTAGTGGGGATGGTATCCGCTTTTATTACCTCGGTATTTGCGATTAAGTTTTTAATGAGTTATATTAAAAAGCACGACTTTAAGGTCTTTGGCTGGTATCGGATCGCATTAGGGGTCATTGTATTACTGTATTTCTTTATCACTGGTAATTAGATAGTGGTTTCTTTGTAAGGGCAGCCTATGGCAATCCCAAAATCAAAGCCTTTTTGGATATTGATGAAAGCAAAGAGGTAATCGCCTGTCTGGTGATAGGATATCCCGATGTTAAATATCAAAGAACCGTACCCCGAAAAAAACCGCAAGTGTCCTGGCGATAAGGCGATCAGCCTGATTGTAATACAGTTAAAACACGAGGTGAAAAATGGCGTATCTTGAATTTCGAAATATTCAGTTAAACTATCAGCAACAAACTATTTTTTCAGACTTTAATTTAAAAATTGAGCGAAACGAAAAAACCCTTTTTTGCGCCCCCTCGGGGCGGGGAAAGACCAGCCTGGTAAAAATGTTGCTGGGATTTGTGGTTCCTGACCGTGGCGAAATTTTAGTTGATGGGATCACATTGACGGGGGAAACGGTGAACCAGATTCGCAGCAAAATTTCCTATGTCAGTCAGGATGCCGATATCCCCAAGGGAATCGTCAGAGATGTGTTTGAAGGCGTATTTAAATTTGAGGCAAACCGGCATTTAAGCTATAATCCCGATATCTTGAAAAATTACTGGCTCGATGTCATGTCGCTGCCAAAAGATACCCTGGAAAAAAATGTCGAAACCCTTTCCGGCGGTGAACGCCAGCGACTGGCATTGATTCTCGGCATTCTGCTGGATCGGGAGATCTGGATTCTGGATGAAATTACCACCGGTTTGGATCTTGAACTTAAAACAAAAATGGTCGATTTAATACTCGGCTACGACAAAACCATTTTAGTGGTTTCCCATGACGACGTTTATCAAAATCGTGGACTGAGGGAGGTGATCTGGTAATGGGTGTTCAGGAAATACCTTTTTATACCCCCTTATATCTGCTGATCTTTGTTGTGCCAATGGCGATTATCAACTATAAATTGGGGATTGGACTCAATAAGCGGATTATTTATGCCTTGTTTCGGATGACCATTCAGTTGGTTCTGGTAGGCTTTTTTCTGCAGTATATCTTCTTATTCAATAACCTCTGGGTTAATTCAGCCTATGTTATCTTTATGATTGGGGCGGCCGCTTTATCGACCGTAAAAACCTGTGGCTTGACGATCAAAAATCAATTTTTGCCGATTGTGATTGGGTTTGGTTTTCCCAATCTGGTGATGATTCTCTTTATCAATCAATTTGTCATTGGCCTTTCAAATATTTTTGACGCTCAGTACTATATCCCGCTGATGGGGATGCTCTTAGGTAACAGTCTTAGCGGAAACATTATCGGGATTAATACCTTTTATAGCGGGTTAAAGCAAAATGAACGAGAGTACCAGTATCGGCTGGCCTTGTCAGGCAATCAGTGGGAATCGACCCTGCCCTGGTACAAAGAGGCGATTATTGGCTGCATGAATCCGATTATTGCTTCGACCGAAACGATTGGGCTGGTCTCCCTGCCAGGGATGATGACCGGTCAGATTCTTGGCGGTTCGATGCCAATGACAGCGATTTTTTATCAGATTGTGATCATGGGTGCGATTTTGATCTCCCGTTATTTCGGGATTCACTTCTCGATTCTGTTAACCCGAAAGAAGGCCTTTGACGACTACGATCGCTTAAACCTCTAAATTTGCACAAAAAATTCCCGTTAGTCAAATAATTAGTTCATTTATTTCCACCACGCTTCGTGATAGAATCAAAAGTATCGAATTGATGCAAAAAATCGCGAGGTAACCGATGTCCTATAAAGATTTAACACCCAGTAGAGTCATTGAATATATAAAAACATCCACCGGTATTTTTCCGAACGGAGCCAGCCTCGAGGTTTATGAGATTGGCGGTGGCGAGGACGACGGAGATGGCTTTGTCAACCATATTTACCGCGTTTGGGATGAAACCGGAAAGTCGGTCATTCTTAAACAGGCCAAACCCTATCTAAAGCTTTTTGGCGAAGTGGCGCCCCTGACGACCAAACGCAACCAGCTTGAGTCCGAAATTATCAAACTGAGAGCGGCCATTACCCCAGACTACCTGCCGGAAATGTATCATCTTGATCCCGACAATAATCTTTTTATTTATGAAGATTGTGGACGGCTTAGGATTATGCGCTTTGAATTGATCAAAGGAAAACATTTCCCTAAATTTGCTAAACAGATGGGCGAATTCCTGGCCAAATCAAATTTCTATACATCGGAGATTTATTTGGATCAAATTGCTCATAAGGCTCTGACCTGCAAATTTATGAATCCGGAGATGCGGATCATTATGGAAACGATCCTGTTTTTGCGGGAATCCTTTATCGAGGGTGAAGTAGACTTGCCGCCGGGGGATCCAAGTCATCTGGCGATGAGCGATCTGCTTTGGGAAAAACGGGAATTGCGGGTTGAATTGCTGAAGCTGCGGGGCATTTTCATGAAGAAAAGTGAATGCCTGGTTCATGGCGACCTGCATACCTCTAATATTATGATCGATCAAAGCGAGATGAAAATCATCGATATGGAATACCCGTTTATGGGTCCTTCCTCATCTGATACTGGCTATCTGCTGGGCAATCTGCTTTATCAGTATATTGCCTGGTTCCACCATGAAGAAGGCAGCAAAGCATCGCGAAAAGCTTATCGGAAGGAGATCCTGGACACCATCCGCGACCTGGTTAATGAATATCAGCGGGTTTACTGTGCGTGCTGGGATCAGGACGCTAAGCCGATGTATCGCGAGTATACCGAGTATCGGGATGATTTGCTAAAAACCTATCTTAAAGAGGTCTGTGGCTTCACTGGCTGTCAGATTGTCAGTCGGGTGGGCGGAATCGTGCCGCTACCGGATTTTGATGCGATCAAAAATCCTCTTAGCCGAAACTGCGCCCGGCGGCTGTCGCTGCTGATTGCCGATGCCCTGATTATGAAGCGGGAAGAAATCGAATCGGTCGATGACATCATTGCGCTAATCGAAACCATTACCTATCGCTATTTTGACGTGATGAAAGCCTTAAAAAATCGGAATGAATAATAAAAGCAGGATAATAAAAACTCGAGTGATTTTAGCGCTTGAGTTTTTTAGTTTGTCATAAGTCGGCAAGGATATGTTTATTTCTTGGAAAATGTGGTAAAATAGTTACGAAAATAGGTTGGAACGAAAGACGCTCAAAGCTTTTTGTAAAAAGGAGGGTTAAGGGGACGCGGGGATTAAAAAGACGGGAGTTGACCGTGGAATCAGCTGAAATCGGTTACAGGATTGACTTATTAAACGCTAGTAACAGGCAACTAAAATGATATGCAAAAAGGATTCCAGCTATTTGAGTAAAAATATTTATTCAGGAGGATAAAGTCATGAAAAAAAATAAACTAACCCGGTATCTGGTGGCCGTAACCATAATGATGGTTGCAGTGCTTTTTATGGGCGCCAGCTGCAGTGCAACCACGGCTAATGTCAGTAATGCGGTGATGACGACGGGAGTCGACGAGAGCTCTATGGCCATTGATGAGGTTACCGAATTTCCGGTCAATACCGATGTTTATGTAGCGGCTGAATTACATAATGCCCCGGACAACACCGATATTACCTTTATCTGGTATTTAGAAGGACAGGAAGTGGATTCAGTAACAATCAATAACGGCGATGTCAGCGACGCCCCGCTATGGGGAATACTTCCGGCCGAACTGGTCACGACACCGGGCAATTACGCGGTGGAAATCTATATTGATGACCGCGAAGAACCGGATACGGTGACAGAATTTGTGGTTAAATAAAGCGGTGAGGAGTCGTTGATCAATGGACAAAAATGGAATCATTGCCAGTATTGGCAGACAATATGAAGAGGTTGGAATCCTTCACAAAATTGGTGGAGAAACAGATATTGCGGTGGATCAGGAATTACTGGATGCTAAACACCCGACCGGCAAAATAAAGATCCATTATGAGAACGCGATACTCTTAAGTGAAAAGGATCAGACCATCTATTTTTGGGAGCTGACCAAGGAAATTAAAAGCGGCTTTTCCTTCGGATTCAGCAGTGATAGCTTTTCTCAAAGCGGGTCAACCTTTAATGCCTTTGTTCAGAAATAAATAAGTAAAGAAAAAGAAGCAGGCCATTGCGGTTTGCTTCTTTTTTAGTGGGTTTAATATGAAATTAATTAGTATGTGTTTATTCACTGTTAAGAATATGATATAATATTTATCAGTGGGAACGGTTGCCCCTTGAGAAAGGGGGAGGATGCTTATGCAGTATGTTACATATGAAAATCTGATTCAAATCGGATTATTTGTAATAGCTTTGATAAGCCTTGTCTATACGATTACTCGAAAAGACAATAAATAAACCGCCCCTTAGCCTGAGAAACTAGGACGGTTTATTTGTTCTATCAATTCGACTCGCAAGGGGTACAACTTAGTACCACTTTTGTAAAAATAGTATATCATGAATTCGATTATCTTTCAAGAGTGATTTTAATGAAAACAATGAGGTGTTCCTTTCGGAGTGCCTTTTTTGTTTTTGTCAAATGAGCAATAAAAAATGGCATATAACCAAAGTCATAAATACCATTTTTATAATAGAATGCTGTTTAATAATTATCCGATTCACTCGTTTTTTTGTACCCCACCTAAGGGGATTCTGTACCCCATTTTTACTCTAATTGCTGCGATAATCCACGATATTTTGCACTATATAACGACAATTCAGTATTAAAAGAGTGGCTGAAAATGGGGATTAAAAGGTCGTTTGATCCAATTCATAGGGTGTTTCCTGATAAACGTAGTAATTTAGCCAGTTGCTAAAAAGCAGATTGGCGTGGCCACGCCAGCGTACCACTGGGGGCTGGCTGGGATCATCGTTAGGGTAATAGTTGAGGGGAACATTGATTGGCTTGCCCTGGGAAATATCGCGGTCATATTCACCTTTTAAGGTTTCCGGGTCATACTCACTATGGCCGGTGACAAAAATTTGGCGACCGTTTTGAGCCATGACGATATAAACCCCCGATTCACTAGACGAGGCCATTACTTGCAGCTCCGGATGGGCATCAATCGGCTCCCGATGAATCCCGGTATGCCGGGAATGGGGAACATAGAAGCTGTCATCAAAGCCGCGGAAGAGTTTAATATAACGGTGCTCCAGGTGGTGCTCAAAAACACCAAAGGCTTTATCCGGTAATAGATGCTTTTGAATCTGATAGTGATAATAAAGTCCGGCCTGGGCACCCCAGCAGATATGGAGGGTCGAAAAGACATTGCTTTTGCTCCACACCATAATTTTAGTCAGCTCTTCCCAGTAATCGACATCTTCAAATTCCAGGGTTTCGATCGGTGCTCCGGTGATAATCAGACCATCAAAGCGCTGGTCTTGGATATCCTCAAAATAACAGTAGAAAGAGCCTAAATGTTCGGAGGACGTGTTTTTGCTCTCGTGGGTTTTGGTTTGCAACAAGGTTACCTCGATTTGCAAAGGGGTGTTTCCCAATAAACGGAGGAGCTGGGTTTCGGTGGTAATTTTGGTGGGCATTAAATTGAGTATCACAATTTTAAGCGGACGGATATCCTGATGACTGGCACGCTCGGCATCCATCACAAAAATATTTTCGTTGGTCAGAATTTGACTGGCGGGCAGATTATTGGGTATTTTTATCGGCATCTTTTACCTCCGGGTGATTTGATGTTGATTAATAAACTAGCGCTTTGCTAAAGGCCTGATCCAGATCAGCCAAAATATCGTCGCTGTGTTCTAAGCCGATCGATAAACGGATCATATCTTCAGTTACCCCAGCGGCGATCAGATCCTCGCCGGAAAGCTGCTGATGGGTGGTGGTGGCGGGATGAATAACGAGTGACTTGGCATCGGCGACATTAGCCAGGTGAGTAAATAGACTCAGGCTAT
>Ga0180007_10007673_pt1 | contig 10144 bp, 2 predicted proteins | sample MM_PC_MetaG_FD_121122 | JGI IMG/M metagenome (GOLD analysis project Ga0180007, IMG submission 121122) | Groundwater microbial communities from the Aspo Hard Rock Laboratory (HRL) deep subsurface site, Sweden - MM_PC_MetaG | ecosystem: Environmental > Aquatic > Deep subsurface > Groundwater... | reverse complement strand
GTAGCTGGTATCAGTGATTCGGGCATTGGCATTTATGGTGTTAATACAAATCCTTTAGGTTTATGGGCGGGTTATTTTGATGGCCGCTTAGAATCTAATGCGGATATTGTCGGGGCAAAATTTTTAGCCAGTAGTCTGCAAAATTCATTAATTCCATACACCTCGGGACAAACAGTTGGCTCATATTCATTTTCAAACACAGAAGTAAAATTATTTGATGGCACGCATGTTTGGCTGACTGATAATTCTAAAGTTTATAAAGTTCGTTCAACCGATGGTTTTAAGGTGTTTGAAGTTGACGTAGGTACGGATCCAACTGCCATTATATTTGACGGCAATTACATGTGGATAACGGTGGCTGGTTCTGGTAATGAAAAAGTAATTAAAATGGATCCCTATTCCGGCGCCACAGAATGCAGTCTCAATCTGAACTCCGGAGATGACCCTCAGGGCATTGTTTTTGACGGCACTTACTACTGGGTCATCGCCAGCGGAACAGGCCAGCTTATCAAGATAAACGGGAGCTGCCAGGAAATGGATATAGATATTAATGACGGAGCCGGAGTAAACAGGATTTATATCAGTTCATTCAGCGATTCCTTAAAAGATATAATTTTTAATGGCAGTTATCTGTGGGCAACAGTCAGCCGTGAAGATGCGGTCATAAATATTAATCCTTCCAGCGGCGAGTCTGTGCGCTGGGATGGTTTGACCATGGATGAACCAAATGAAATTTTTTATGATAATTATTTTTACTGGGTTTTGAATGCGGGTGATAATACAATGACCCAGCTTTCAATGACTACTACCAAGACTTGTTCAGAATCACCAGCCGACAGCTGCCAGTCAGACCTTGATTGCCTGGGCTTAGGAGCCTGTTTTGCCTGGCCGCAGGTTTTTGACACTTTTAGTACGGGCAATAACCCGGCCGAGATTGCATTTGATGGCACGTATTTTTGGATTTCAAATAACACCGGGCTTAAGCGTATTTTAGCAGCTGATACGTCAGATGTTGAAGATTTCAATTTAGGCTTTACACCAAGCGGGTTGGTCTTTGACGGCACATATTTATGGGTAAATAGCCCTGCAAATTTAGTTAAAATTTATCCAGGCACTGGATATGGAATTACTGATTTCCGCGATATACTGACTTTACAGCACAATAATCCTCTTATTCAGCAGTCAGGCCATGTGGCTACCTATGGTTCATGCAAGGTGGGTGATGAAGTTACGGATTCATTAATCGTGAGCGGAGAACTGGAAGCGGAGAATAATGAGTGGGGGGAGCAAGAGGGGGGCGATACTTTTACTAGTATTGTCTATGGTGATGGCTGGTTCAATACCGGCGAGTTGCAGGCAGAAGAAGGAGCTAATAATATAATATCTTTCCTGGAAACTTCAATCGATACACTTTTAGTTGGCATCGAGGGTAGCCATATCTACAGATCAACTGATGCTGGAGTAAATTGGACTGACACTAGCGGACTGACTGATGTGGGTAAAGTTTACACTTTACTTCAAGATCCGTTTGATTCAGCTATTTATGCTGGAACTGGTTATAATGGGGATGTTTTTAAATCAATTGATGATGGCGCTACATGGACTAATACAGCGAATTTAGCTGACAGCGGTATTGATGCTAGTGAGATATATGCGCTGCTCTCAGTTTCTGATGGCAGGATTTTAGCTGGTACGACTGGTGCTAATCCTCATCTGGGTAAGATTTATGAGACGGATAACGGGGGTGTTAATTGGACAGTAGCCGGAGTTTTTAGAAATGTTGCTGATGACGCTAATGAAACTCCTACTTTGGTACAGTCACTGCTAGAATCTCCAAATGGAGATTTATATGCGGGCACTAATAATATGGGTGCAGCTAGAGTTTATAGGTCAACCGACGGAGGCATTAAATGGATTCGTACCGCCGGAACGATTTTTGGTAATGATGTATATTCATTGCTGGAAGCAAGCGATAATACTATTTACGCGGCCATTAGCCCATTCGGCAGAATTTATGAGACTATTAATCAAGGCGCGACCTGGACCCAAACAATTTGGATTAGTAGTAATGATATTAATTCCCTAATTGAAGATTCTAACGGTTATCTGTATGCTGCGTTTGGCGGTGTACAGGGTTATAGGGATCATGGGGTTTATAAATCAACTGATAATGGCAATACCTGGCCCCCAACAGCCGAATTAACAGGCAGTATTTATGTTAATCAATTATTTGAATCAAGTGACGGCATTACTATTTATGCGGCTACTGGTGTTTACAGTGGTCTGTATAAAACAACTGACGAGGGAATCAGCTGGCAGTCGGTGAGTTATTTGGAAGATGTTAGCCCTATTAAAGGCGCGGATACGATTCAGGCATTAATTGAAGCAAGTGATGGGACTTTTTATGCTGGCTCCAATAACGGTGATGTTTATAAATCAGAGGATAAAGGAGTGACTTGGATCAACACCTCTCATTTACCCGGTGTCAGCGTGGTTAATACTTTATTAGAAGTAAATGGAACGGTTTACGTAGGTACCTATCCAAATGGGGATGTGTTTAAATCAACTGATCAAGGACTTAACTGGAGCAATACTGCTAATTTGACTGGTGCTGTAGAAGTAAATTCATTGATACAGGCCAGGAATGGCATGTTTATTTTTGCCGGTACTGATGAGGATGTTTTTAGATCTGCTAATGGCGGAGTCAGCTGGCAAGCTATGGGTGGCCCTGAAGCTAAGTCAATAATAGAGGCGGCGGATGGTATATTATATGCTGCTGAAGGTAATAGTGTTTATAAATCAATTGATATTGGTGATAGTTGGAACCTGGTTGGTAGTACATCAGCCGGTGTAAATATTAACGTATTAGTAGAGGATGATGCTGGGAATATTTATGCTGCCGTAAGCACTAGTAATTATGTTTATATATCAGCTGACCAGGGAGCTACCTGGAATCAATCGGCTGGTGCTTTGGATTGTAATTCCAGTACTTATCAATATGGTTTAATCAAAGGAGGCAATGGAGCGATTTATGTGGGTACTGGCGGTGGAGATGAAGCCGCTAATGTTTGGGAAACTACTGACCAGGGAGCAAATTGGACTAGACTGGGAAATCCATATTTAAATACGGCAATTCCAGGGACTAGTTATGTTTATTCATTAATGGAGAGTTCGGATGGGACACTTCATGCTGGTACACGGCCAAATGGTGATGTGGTTAAGCTGGAATTGGCGGCCATGCCGGTTAATACTTATACATGTCCAGAGAGTCATTTTGTTAAGAATATTGAAGTAAATAGTGACGGCCAGGTGATTCAGATTGAGTGCAGAGGATTGTAAGATTAATTTATAATTTTTAATGTATAATTTGTAATTAGTGGATAAATTTACACAAAAGATTAAACTTTTCACTTTAACCGCAGCTGGCTGCGTAGGTTTTATCATTGTTTTATTTGTTATGATAGCAGGAGTTAATATTGCCCAAGCGGCCTGGGAAGAGCCATCATCAGAAGCACCAGCCGGAAACGTTTTTGCACCCCTGCATGTAGGCGCGGAGAAACAGGCTAAAAAGGGAAATCTTTTACTGGATCCGATGTTTAATCCATATGTAGAACCGCCAAAGATAAATTACCCATTGGAAGTGCGCGGCACAAAAGACGTTTATATTAATTATTATGAAAATGCCTCAGCAGGAGATTTTATTGTAGATACTGATACTCTGTATGTAGACGGTACAAATAATATGATAGGCATTGGAACCAGCTCGCCAAGTGAAGAACTGGAAATTGCCAATGGTACCTTGAATGTCGGTTCAGCCGGTGCGGGCGTCAGCGGCATTGGCATTTACGCCAGTACCCAGAAACAGGATTATTATGGAGCCTATGGGCTGACCCAGGCTGATAATATAGCTTCGGTGCACGGAGTCAGCAGCGGCGGTCCAGGAGTTTACGGGGTGCACACGAACGGCGGAGTTGGTATTTGGGCTGAGAGCCAGGATGCTTCAGCCGTGGTCGGTAATAGTACGTCTACATATTATAATACCGGGCCGTACGTAGCCGGCATTTATGGGCGGGCTTATGGCTTAGGCAGCTGGGCAGGATATTTTGAGCAGAGGATTTTCGGGGCCCAGGAAGTAGTAGCCCGTAAGTTTGTACCTAACCGTTTGCAATACTCGCAAGTGCCTTATACTGCCGGATGGGAGGTTGATGATATTGAAGACAGCATTTTGGCCGGTATGGGGAAGATAGCATTTGATGGAACAAATTTTTGGGTCGGCTCTGGAGAAGGCGGCTGGGATAATGAACCCTATTTTTATTTAATAGACCCTGATACTGGCGCTTTGGCTGACGAGTTTAGGGTATTAGACGCTGGCGGGTTGGATGCCCATTATGCTTCTGAAATGGTTTATGAAGACGGTTTTATGTGGACCGCCAACAGCTGGCGGGATTCACGGGGTTTGTCCAAAATAGATACTGATACCCATATTGCAGAAATTTATGCTACTGGCGAGCATGTCGGGCAAATGGATGGTGCGGCTGATATGGTTTACGATACAATAACCAATCCCAGCAATGTTTATATCTGGGTGCCCAACTATATTACGGAAGGCCCTTGGCCCTATACATATTCATACAGCGTGACTAGGGTGCAACCGGCTTTGGGCCGGCAGGGCTCGTGCACAAATGCAAGTTATAACAACCGTACTGACTGTGAGCTGAACGGGTTTATTTGGCAAACGCCCTATGGCTTTTGTTCAGATCCGACTTATAATAATACGGTTGATTGTGAAAATAATGGTGCTACCTGGGAAATTAACCTTACTTTTGACAAAGTGTGTCCGACCCTGAATATAACTCAGTGCGATGATGACATTGATAATGATGGTGATGGTTTGTGCGATGCAGATGGATGTGGAGCAATGCCGCCAGATCCTAACTGTGGCAGTGAAGCTTTAGCCCAGCCGTGCTCAGTAGGTGATTATGATACTCAGGTCTCTTGCGAGGGAGCCGGCGGCACCTGGAACGGTGATGAGCGCATAGTATATGAGCAGTTAGGCAAGCCCAGCAGTATGACTTTTGACGGCATCAATGTGTGGGTGGCCTTCAGGGGTACACCCGATACAGCGCCGTACACAGATTATCAAGCTCCGGGCATAGGCAAGTTTGAGGCCTCTGACCCAGTCAATACCAAGGAAGCTTTTTGCATGGGCATTAACCGGGTGCCATATGATATTACATATGGAGACGGATATTTATGGACCGGCAACCGCCGCTGGGGCTATACCAATACAGTTTCCAGGATTGATCCAAATAATATTGCTGAGCCATATAGCGGTATTACCAATTACAGCGGTTTAATGCCCTCCAGTGCTGGTAATGCCCAGGTTGAATTTGATGATATTACTGATGGGGGCAGCCCTTCCTATATCTGGGCGCGCAATTATTACGGCCTGGGCAAATTGAGGATTGACCCAGCCACCAAGGATTTAACCAGTGTACATGGCTGGACTCTGCCTAATGATGTCAGAGATTTTGCTTTTGACCGGCAGACAAAAAATGGCCCTTATGTTTGGACAACTCATGGTACTACAGCTATGTTAACAAAAAATTTAGTAGATAATCCATACACGACTGTTACCTTAATTCCTAAAGGCAATGACTCTGCTGGCATTGTATTTGATGGTACGTATATATGGTCAGCCAATGCCAGGGGTAATACTATTGCCAAATACCGGGCGGTTGACGGAGATAAAATCGGCGATTATCTGGCTGGCTGGTATCCCAGGCATATAATATTTGACGGCACTAATATCTGGACCAGCAATGATAATAATACGGAAAAAATATCAAAAGTCAGGGCGGCTGACGGCCAGATAATAGGAAATTATAATTATGCCACTGTTTCAAATTGGGCTGGCAGTGACATGATGTTTGACGGCCAGTACATCTGGATTTCAGATAATGATAATAACGAGATAAGGATTATTGACCCGGCTGATTGTGACGCCGGAGTATGTGTAGTGGATTATGAAGTCGTATCACCGGATATCATCGGTCCGTTCCGGCTGGCTTTTGATGGCGAGTATGTTTGGGTAACTCACCTGGATAATAATATTTCTAAATTGTCCTATGATGGGTCTGATATTACAGTAGAGCAAACTATAACCATTGATCAGATTGATGATACACAACCATTCAATATTCAATCAATTTTATATGATGGCACTTATATTTGGGTAGGCACTACGTTGATTGACGCGGACGGCAACAGTATTTACAAGATAGACCCTGATTATGCCCCAGGCACTGATCCAGTTTTGGATGCGATTCAGGTATATAATGATCCGGGCCAGTGTGGGGTGGCGGATAATTTAATTACCTGCCATATTGATTCCGATTGTCCGCTATCAGCAGACTGCAACCAGGATATTTCCAATGTAGAAGAATTAATCTTTGACGGCACGCATGTCTGGGCTAAACACGGCGGCCGGGGCAGTATGGACGAGGTTGAAAACCGGGAATGCTGGGACGGCATTGATAATGACGGTGACGGTGATATTGATTGGGCTGGTGATGATAATTGCGAGCATCTGGGGGATATGCATGAGGCCAGTTTATGCGATGACGGTATTGATAATGATAATGATGGGACCTGCGACTGGGGCGGTTGCGGTGCGATGCCCAGCGACACCGAATGCAGTGATAATAAGGATGATACAGAAGGGGCGTTACTTTTTACCGACGGGTACGGCCTGATTGAATGTCGTGATAATCTTGACAATGACGGCAATGGCATGTGTGATTTTGATGGTGCTATTGGTTCGCCCGGGTGCATTGGCAAGCCTGACCCAGGGTGCCTGACTAATGGAGTACCCCAGACTGATGATGCGTCAGAAGCCACCGGAGTAAATGAATGGGGGCATGTATCCAGGATTATTGCAGCTACCGGCCAGGTAGCTGAAAGCATTAGATATGATAATTACGTATATTTTGCCAGCGGAATAGCATTTGATGGCACTAATATCTGGGTTAGTGATGAAATGGCTGATAATATTTTGCATAAATTTTATTCTGGTGTTGGCCAGGGCCTTGATGATTTGAATGCCGTGGTCAGCCTGCAGAATCCTGTGCCTGGGAAAGCCCAAGCCGGTAGTTTTTCCTTATCAGGTGATATTTATTTGGGGCAGGACTTAAGAGTAGTTGGTGATCTAGTGGTCAGTAATAATACCTGGGGTAAGGCAGTTGATGATGCGAAAAATTTTGGTATAGGATGTGACAACGGGGAATTTATAAAAGGCATTGATTGGAATAATAAATTATTAAACTGCCAAGACTTGTAATAAGTTATGAGAAATTTTTCAGATAAAATTAAAAAACAGTTTTTTATAAAAAGGTTAGCTTTGGCGCTAATTGGATTTAGTCTGGTATTTATTTTGGCTGCCAGCTCGAGAACTGTCCTGGCTGAATGGAAAGAGCCTGATATGTTTCCTGTAGAAGAGCAGTTTGAAGAGCCCCTGACTACAGGTGCGGAGGATCAGACTAAACAAGGATATTTAGAAATTAACCCTGAATATAATCCCACGGAAGCCACGGCCCTGCATTTTGATCCCCAGCGGCCATTACATGTATATGGTGAAGGCGTAAAATTTTCTACTGAAAATGTTTACAGCGATATTCTTACCGTAGATACTGACACCTTGTATGTAAATTCTTTTTACAACTGGGTGGGAGTGGGTACTACCCTACAGACTGATGGTTATATAATGAAGGTGGTAGACGGGACGGTTAAGGCTGGCGACAGCACTTCACCATTAACCGGAAGAGCCGTCAGCTCCTATAGCAGTGATAATATCGGCATATATGGTTATGCCGGCAGTACCGGTACAGCCGGTGTGTATGGTTTGCATACTGAAGCTAACGGCCTAGCAGTCAAAGGGAGCAGTGAGCAGAATGTGGGAGTAAAGGGTGAAAGCTCCGGCGGCATTGGAATTTATGCCATTACTGACTCAATAAGCAATGCAGCGGTGGTAGGCGCGAATAACGGCAGCGGCTGGGCCGGGTATTTTGACGGCTGGCTGGGAACTGGGGCAGATGTAATAGGAGCGCAATTCTTACCTTCTTCCTTACAAATGTCATTGATGCCATTCAAGTCAGGTGTTAAGGTTGGCACTTATCAAATGACCGAAGGCCCGGTTGTTAATGTAGTGGGGGATTTAGCTTTTGATGGCACTTATATGTGGGTATCCAGCAAGTCCGGTGATCAGGCCAGCGGGACAATAAAACTATATAAGGTAAGAGCTACGGACGGGGAATTGGTCCAGTCATTTGATATGCCGACCAAATGGCCGGATAGGATAATTTTTGACGGTGATTATTTATGGCTCGGGGAGTATAATCAGCACTCAATTTTTAAAATTAGCCGTGAAGACGGCAGTGAATTAGCCCAATGCTTAACCTCTCCTGATCCGGCTGATCCGCTAGACACTCTGAATTATTGGGGTACCTCAGAATCACCGACAATTACAACCAGTGTGGAAAATGGTGAAGTATTTGTCTGGACAGCCAACAACCGCAGTGGTGATTTAACCAAGTTTGACAGGAACTGTGTCCAGCAAGGTGTTTTTCCGGTTGGCTCAGCAGGCGAGGATGAGTATTTAAATAGGTTAAATGACCAGGGCTGGCGGGTCAGGGCTAATGACGTGGTCTTCGCAGATGGTCATATCTGGACCTTAACTCCGAATGTATGTGAGGAAGCCGGAGTTCCTACTCCTTTTACACAACCATTCTTTACCGATGTAAGGATTAAAATGTGTGCCACGGATGCAAATTGTGGCGAAGCTGGATATAGTGGCACTTGTTTAGTGCAGGACACGCAGCTGGTTAAAATGAATTTAGACGGCACAGTGGAGACCCGTTATGATATTGGCTTGTCATTTCCAACACGCATGATTTATGATGGCGTGCATTTATGGATAATAAACGGCACTGATCCTGCTACTGAAAGCTATGTAGCTAAAGTACGAGCCTCGGATGGGCAGCTGGTGGCACTTTTTGACTTGCCTGGCATTGTCACTGATCTGACGTTTGATGGCACATATATCTGGTTTTCTGGCAATGGCTACCCAACCGGCAGTCTTTATAGGATCGCGGCCAGTAATTCAGATGCTAATAATCCTAATTTTAAGATTTTCCAGAATGTTTTGATGTCCGGTTATTGGTCAGGCGAACTGATTTTTGACGGCACATATTTATGGCACATGACTATGTGCGGATTTGATGCCGCGGGAAATCCTGCCTGTGGAACAGGAAATTGTGCAGAGGACCCAGTAGGCAGCGGCCATACTAATTGTCCGCTGACCGCGACCAAGCACTTTACCGGCACGGGCTGGGGACATCCGGATGTGGGTTCAGTCGCCAATTTACGGACGCGTGAAGGTGTTTGTTCAATAACTGTTGCGCAAACGTGTGTTTTTGATTGGCACTGCCCAGATGGCGAGACTTGCTCGGCCGGCCACCAGATCCAATCAGGCAACTTTAATGTCACGGAAAGCTCCGAAATCGGCAGCGATTTGCTGGTTGGCGGAGATGTGATTGCCAAATCCAATGTCTGGAGCGGCAGTGAAAATACAATCGGCGTGGCAGGTACGGCTGATTGTCCAGCTGGCCAGTATGTAAAAGGCGTAACCGTTGATAGCAACGGTTATATTACCGATATAATTTGTCAGGGGATTTAATATGTTCAAACATTTCCCAAAAACAATGAAAGTATTGCTAGGGCTGGCAGTAATTATGATTGCCATAATGTACGGTTATGTTTGGTTTAATTTAGATACAGGATCAGAACAGGCAGAAGAGGCCAGACAGCCGGCAGATCCGGAAACTGTAACAGATCACATGCTGGAATTATCCGGCACAAATTATGAAGAGGTAACTGACGAGGAAGGCAATACAACTGGTACATTTGCTAGTACCTATGTAAAATACCGGGCACCGGATGGCACATACCAGCCGATTGATACGGCCATTACGGTATCCGCCAGCGAGGATTATGAATATGAAAATATTACCAATGTTTTTCAGACCCAGTTCAGCGGACAAACCGGCGGAGACGACAAAATTTCTTTTTCTGTGGCCGGCGGCCGGTC
>Ga0180007_10007672_pt1 | contig 10145 bp, 12 predicted proteins | sample MM_PC_MetaG_FD_121122 | JGI IMG/M metagenome (GOLD analysis project Ga0180007, IMG submission 121122) | Groundwater microbial communities from the Aspo Hard Rock Laboratory (HRL) deep subsurface site, Sweden - MM_PC_MetaG | ecosystem: Environmental > Aquatic > Deep subsurface > Groundwater... | reverse complement strand
TAATTTTATATATGTATTATTATGATCTGCAAACTTTTTGTAGATTTTTAATGAGTGTTAATACCCAAGAAAATGCCCAAATTGCAGAACGAGATAGGATATCCCCCATGCCAAGATAAATGTGTAACATAGTGCAAATAGAGTCCATTTCCATGAACGGGTTTCGCGTTTTATCACTGCTACTGTTGCGAAACATGGGATATAGAGAAGAGTAAACACCATGAAGACATATGCCTGTAGTCTTGTCCAACTGCCTGCCAACACCTCATTAAGCGGCATGTTTTCAGACCCATACAAAACTCCAAATACCGATATGATAGTTTCTTTTGCAAAAAATCCTGAAATAAGTGCAACACTACCATGCCACCCAATTTCAAGCGGAGCAAATAGTGGTGATATTGTCTTTCCGATCTGACCAAGATAGCTTTGTTCGCTCCCATAAGTGATACCATATGGATTGCTAGCAAGAAACCACAGCACAATGGTAGCGAGAAAAATAAATGTACCTGCTTTTTTGATGAACATTTTTGTTCTTTGTAAAGTATGGGCCTTGAGAGAGTTGAGATTTGGTAATTGGTATTGTGGAAGTTCCATTATGAACATCGACTCATGTTTTGACCCAAACAAATATTTGAATAATAAACTCATGAATATGACCAGTGCAAATGAAAGCAAAACAAGCGACCATACGACCTGACCTGCAACATTCGGCTGGAACATCGCACCAGCAATAAAAACAAAAACTGCCATCCGAGCACTGCATGGTATGATTGAAGAAATCATTATTGTGACAACGCGATCGCGCTCATTTTCCATTGTCCTTGTTGCCATGATCGCAGGAACAGTGCATCCAAAAGCGATAACAAGAGGAATAAATGATTTGCCCTGAAGACCAATCATGCGCATAAAACGGTCCATTACAAATGCCACCCTCGCCATATAGCCGCTATCCTCGAGCAAAGCGATTGCAAAAAACAAAAGCGCGATATTTGGGAGGAAAACAAAGACATTGCCAACACCCTGCAATATGCCTTCGCTCACCAAACTGACAACAATCTCCGGAGCACCGTTTGAGACCAACGCCTCACGAACCGCAACAGCCAGAAGATCTAGCGTACCTTGGATAAACCATACGAACGGCTCGCCAACTATGAAGACCATCTGGTACAGCAGATATGTGAAAAATAGGAATAATGGAATTCCAAGCCATTGGTTTGTAAGTATGCTGTCAATCTGATCTGAACTAGAAATACGGTCATTTATCTTTGCAACAGAAGATCTGGTTAGGGTTTTGCTCACCACATCGTGAATGAACTCATAGCGCTTATCTGCAATCTCAACTCCGATATCTTCCTCGGATATTTGTTCTGTGTTTTCAATGAATTTGATAACGATTTTATCATATGCTTCATGATCGGCATCCCTTACGAGTTTTATGATAGCAGGATCTTTCTCGATTAATTTCATTGCAAGCCATCTTGCACCATAGCGATCTGAAATCAGAGGTGAGTGATTCCTCAAGTGTTTTGCGAGTCGGGTTATTTTTGGCTCAATATATTTACCATAATTTATCTTCAGCCGCTCGTGTTTTTTTCCTTGCGCACTTACAGCCATTTTTGCAGCTGCGGATATCAATTTGTTTACTCCTAGCCCCGTATTTGCAATAATAGGAATTGTAGGAACACCAAGAAGCTCAGCCAATCCACCGGCATCAACAACAATACCGTGCTCTTGTGCGATGTCCTGCATATTAAGTGCTATTATTATGTTGGTGCCAAGCTCCAGAAGTTGCACAGTAAGGTAAAGGTTTCTCTCAAGATTTGAAGCATCGATAATATTGATAACTGTTTCTGGCTGTCGTTCGATGATAAAATCTCTTGCGATCAGTTCTTCTGCAGAAAATGCACTGAGCGAATAGGTGCCAGGAAGATCCACCACAGTTATTCTTTCGTTGCAGCACAACAAAATTCCGGTTTTCTTTTCAACGGTTTTTCCAGGCCAGTTCCCAACTTCAGCCTGGCCCCCCGTGATTGTATTGAATAATGTGGATTTTCCAGTATTTGGATTTCCTGCAAGTGCAATCAGTTTTGTTTTTTTGATTCAATCACCGACTTTGACTATTATCTTGCTTGCCTCGCCTATACCAATTGCAAGTCTTCCACAGCATTTCAATTCGATTATCATCGGTCCATGAATGGTTTTCCGAATTATTTTTACGTCTGCATTTTTTGTAAATCCAAGTTCAGTCATTCTTTTTTTGAACGTCATACCTGCCAGTAGCTTTATGATTAGTCCCGTTTCTCCTTCATTTAATTGTGCCAACGATCTGGTAGTCATATTAAGCGCCTAAAATCGATATGGTATATTCCATTAGGGATTTATATAAGTAGCCCTAATAATGTTAGGGAAGCCTAAGATTTAAAAATCAGTTGATATGATAATATGGATATGAATCAGAGCACATTATCAAGAAAGGCAGAAGACTATCTCGAAGGAATATTGATTTCTGTAAATGAGAAGGGTTATGCAAGACCACGGGACGTTGTGAAAAGAATGGAGGTTAGCTATCCAAGTGCCACAGAAATGTTAAGGAAACTTGCGGAACAAAAACTAATAACATATGAAAAATATGGTGAAATTAAGCTTACATCTGAAGGGCTTTCGATAGCAAGCAAAATAAAAAACAGGCACGATGTTTTTGAGAATTTCCTTAAAATAATCCTGATAAAAAATGAAATCGCTGAAAAAGATGCATGTGTGCTGGAACATCACCTCCATCCTGAAACCATAAGGCAGTTTTCAAAGTTTGTTTCATTCATAAAAGAATCTAGGAAAAGACCAGAATTTCTCATAGAATTTGAAAAATATTGCAAAAAATGATGGCAATGGATCAGGGGGACCAAATTTAAATCTTTTTAAACAACAATGGATAACGTGAATGACCTAAAAAATATCCTTATAAGAGCATAATCGGCTGATGCATCTGATACGCGAATGCATCAGTATGGGATATGTTGGCTAAGGTTAAAATTTATGTCAAACAGGATAGGTGAGATAATGACAATAGTTGAATATGATGAATATAAGGGAAATAGACTTATAGTGCTTAAAAGAGACGAAAACGACCAATATGCCTTTAAATTTGGAAAGTCCAAGGCAAAACTTATTATAGAAAATTTTGAAGCAATAAAAAAATTCGCAGAAGAGGAATGACATTATGGCAGAAGTCAGGGCAAGTCATATACTAGTGGCTAATTTGCAGGATGCGCAAAAAATAATTTATGAATTAAAACAGGGAAAGGACTTTGCAGTAGTAGCAAAAAAACACTCCGCATGTCCAAGCAAGGAACAGGGCGGAGACCTAGGTTTTTTCGGAAAAGGACAGATGGTCAAGGAGTTTGAAGATGCTGCATTTTCACTTGAAGTTGGAAAAGTCTCTGAACCTGTGAAAACACAATTTGGATACCATGTAATCAAGGTAACTGCAAAGAAATAGAATACCAAACAAGGCAAGAGTTTTAGTGGTTGGAGTTATGCAAGATGGATCACAACAATTACGAGGGATAAGTGCAGTTGACGAAACACAGAAATTAAGATTACAAGTAACTGCAGTTGAAACCGCATTTATAACGCATTCGCGTTTTGAAGAAGACCTTAATGCATTAGACAACATGTTAGATCATGCACGACAGATTGAGGGGCTTTTTCTTTTGCATAGGAGTATAACCGTTGCATTGCTTGGATGTGGGACCACGGTTGACAGAAGTGAGATGAAAACGACGCTATTAGAAGACATGAATTTAGGAGAAAGATCAATTCTGAGAAAATTGGTTGATGATACATTAGATGGTAATGTAAAAGGAATCATTGAAGTTTTTGGCGATGATAAACAACCAATGATTTTTAGAAAGATAGCAGAAGTTTTATTTGACACTGCAAAAAGAAAGGCAAACGCAAATGGAAAAGGCGTCGAAACAGATAGAATTGTTCGCGATTATGTTCTTGAAGCAGCTACAAGAACACATACAATGGTGGCAAGACCAGGCCTTGATTTAGGACATTCACACTTAGCACCAAGAAGAATAGTTCTTTCAAGAAGATAGTGTCACAATTCCAATAATAATAACCAGAATGCCCAAACCAAGAGTTGCTTTGAAAAAGTTTACTTTTTCTGCAAACTGCATCAACAAGCGAATTGTCAATAAGCCTATCAATGCCGCTACTACCGTACCAACAAGCATTTCAACAGTTATTTCAAACCCACTTTTAACCAATGGTAATGCTATTTGTGCTCCAAGGACAACGGGAATACTCATCAAAAAACTAAGCCTGAACGCTTGTTTCAGATCATAGTTTTGTGCAACGAGTATTGCAAGCGTCAGACCTGAGCGGCTCATGCCAGGCAGAGCAGAGAATCCCTGCACAAGTCCCGCGATGACAGCGTTTTTTGGTGTTGGTTCTGTTTGCTTTCCGCTAACGCGGTTTTTCTGGATAACTGCAACAAAAACCAGAAATATACCTATAAAAATTGTAGTTATGTATTCTGGAAGTTCGATACTGAATGCAATCAGAAGAAGAGGAAATGCGATAACAAAACTCGCAGCAGTTGCTATGATAAGAAATAGCAAAAGGTTTCGATCCGCGCCATTATGCCAGATGCTTTTTATCATTGATAGAATATCTTTATGAAAATAGATTGTTGCAGAAATCAGTGTACCTGTATGCAACCATATTGCCATTGCAAGAGCATCCTGATATTCCATACCACCAATGAATTTTCCAATGACTGTGACCATAGCTTCAGAACTTATGGGCAGCCATTCTGCAATCCCCTGTATTACACCCAGCAAAATAGCAATAATGAAATCCATGGATTGATAAGAACCTCAAGGCTAAAAAAGAGGAACTGCGAAATAATAGTATGGTAAAATGTTTCATGTGTGGACAGGATACTGATACAAGAAAAGTCATGATTGGCAGAGCTAGAGGATTTACCGATGTGTGCTTTGATTGTGTTTTGAAATTTTACAAGATAGACCAGGAAAAATCAAAATAATGGTGAATTAATGCTGACGCCTTCGAATGACAAAGTATTGTGTAATGGAAGTGTTGCACCCGAATTTGAGTTACCGGGTGTTGATGGAAAAACTTATTCGCTTGCTGAGTTTAAGGGAAAAAAAGCAATTTTGATAATATTTATGTGCAACCATTGCCCGTATGTCGTGCCAAAAATGCCCTATTTTGTGGAGCTTCAGGAGAAGTATGGGAAAGATGGACTGCAGATTATTGCGTTAAATTCCAATGATGCAGAGAATTATCCTGAAGACAGTTTTGAAAAGATGAAAGAATGGGCTGATAAAGAAAAGTTCAATTTTCCATATCTTTATGACGAAACACAGCAGGTGGCAACGAGATATGGTGCAACATGCACACCAGACCCATTCCTTTTCAACAAAGAAATGAAACTCGAATACCATGGAAGATTCGACGATACCCACGGAAAATCACATTCAGAAGCCAAAACATCTGAGATGGAAGATGCAATAAAACAGCTATTGAAAGGAAACGAAGTTATAATACAACAGATTCCATCGATGGGATGTAATATTAAATGGAAATAGATGTTTTTTAACTACTTTTTACAGAGAATAAATAAACAATTTATAAATAGAGATAAATAATAGATATGTATGCCTGAACAGACATTTGGCGGTGACGACGATAGCAGCGGGGGCGGAGAGGAAATAAGAAAAAAAGTAGACCTTTCCAAATACGGATTAGCCCCTGACACCAATATACGGGACGTGTTCTGGAAAATTATGGGGGCATATGCAGCAACAAAAAAACCAGGTGTTGACCTTAACTCCCTTGAACATGAAAAATTCTCACTCATGAGAGTTGCAATATCAGTGCTTTCACGTCCGCACAACGAACACTATGGATTGAGTCCACGGTTTATAGTGATGTATAGCCTTATGATGATGCTCGATGGTAAATGGATGGATGCTTTTTCAGAGTTCCTGAGTATAGGACTTGATGATAAGATAGGGATAACAAAAGATATAGTATTTTCGATTAAAAAATTGAGTGCCACTGAACCATACGAACAAGATATTAACAATTATTTCGGCCAGATGATTAGGGCAAGAGACACAGTATCTATTGCATTGCCATATATCAATGAAATGAAAAATCAAGATATAGTAAAGGTCATGAAAAAAGAACTCATAATTCTTGCCCGCGGGGATATAGGAGAAAACCAAATCAATGCCATAAATTCGCTCGAACTTATCAAAGAAGATGAGGATGTTAAAAAATCCATGATCATATTGTTATCCCACTGGGATGCAGAAGCAAGGCTTGCTGCAGCAAATGTGCTGGCCACCATGAAGAGTAATGATATAAAAGACGCTGCAACAAAAAGGGTAGATAAAGAAAGTAATGAAGAGGTAAAAAAAATTTTATTGAGGTTGGCATCAAATGATCGAGGATGAGATAGAAATAATAAAGATACCTGTTGAAAGGGTGCATGCTTTAATAGGAAAGAATGGAGCCATAAAAAGGACATTGGAAAAGAAATGTAAGGTAACTTTAAATATTAGTGATGATGGTGAGGTCCAGATAGAAGGCGATCCACAAGAGGTATTCTTTGCTAAAGATGTAGTAAAAGCAATAGGCAGAGGATTTGCAACCAGAGATGCCCTTAGACTAATAAACGGAGATTATGTGTTTTATATAATACCACTTAAGGAATTTTTGAATTCGGATAAAGCTATAACAAGAATGAAAAGCAGAGTAATAGGCGAGAATGGCAGTATAAAATCGCAAATAGAACATTCGACTGATTCTTTTTTGAGTATTTATGGCAATACAATTTCTATAATCGCTAGACTAGATACCATAGAACATGCAAAAGAAGCCATAGGTATGCTTTTAAGCGGGACAACTCACTCGGGCGTGCTCAATTATCTTAGCAAAACCAGAAGAGGGGTTATGCAGGCACGACTTAGAGATAAATATTAGAATACACATCTTTGCCAGGATCATTCTTATACTAACATAAACGATCCACAAGATATTAATATCTTTTTTGAGATAAACGCTCAGCGACCAGAAATAGCCCACAACATATAGGAATAGTGTGATATTCTAAAGGTGTTAAAATGACTAAAGAAAGTTTCGATGAGTTCAAAGAGCACTCAGTAGCAGAATTCTTCAAAAAAAATAGGCAGATGCTGGGATTTTCAGGGAAGATAAGATCCTTGACTATGATAGTTCATGAATTTGTAACGAATTCTCTTGATGCCTGTGAAGAAGCAGGGATATTGCCTGAAATATCGGTAAAAATCGAGGAACTTGGAAATGAACATTATCAAGTCAGTATAAAAGATAATGGAACAGGTATACCTAAAACACACCTTGGAAAGGCACTCGGTCAAATGCTAGCAGGAACAAAATTCCATAGATATATACAACAACGGGGACAACAAGGTATCGGGGCAGCGGCATGTACGATGTTTTCTTATATTACAACCGGTCAGGCCACAAATGCAATAACCTGTCATAATGGAACAAGAATTGCAGCCACAATATCAATGGATTTCAAAAACAATAAACCGATAATAGACGTAACGAGTACAGAACCGACTCTGGAAAGTGGCCTTACTGTGATTTCAGAATATAAGGAAGTGAAATACGAGAAAGGAAATCATGGAGTCTATGAATACTTACGACGCACAGCACTTGCAAATCCACATTGTTTGATAGAACTTATAGAACCAAGCAATGAACGGACTGTTTTTCCCAGATCTGTTGAAAAAAATCCACCAAAGGCTTTTGAGATACAGCCACACCCACTTGGAATAGGCACCCATGATCTTATAGAACTCGCGAAGCATGATAAGGAGCATAAAAGATTGTCGGCTTTTTTGCAAAATCGTTTTTCAAGGGTGAGTGCAGCAAAGATTGAAGAACTTAGATCTCTTGCACCAGACGTTGATTTTAATATGAAACCAGGTGCGCTTACTTGGGAAAGTGCAGAGAAAGTGGTCAAGACATTTTCAGAAGTGAAATGGATATCACCAGCCACAGATTCGCTAGTACCAATAGGAAAAGAACAGATAGAGGCCTCATTTACAAACATATTCAACCCCGAAATTCTTGTTGTCACACAACGGCCACCCAGGATATATAGAGGTGGAATACCATTCCTTGTCGAAGTTGGGATAGCCTATGGCGGCGGGATTGCTGCTGCAAAAAAGAAAGGAGAAATAATGCGATTTGCAAACAAAGTCCCATTGTTATTTGATACTGGAGGATGCGCAATAACCGAGACAATAAAGACCATGGATTGGAAACGCTACAACATAAAAGAGTTTGAAGAAGAACCAATAGCTGTTCTTGTGAATTTGATTAGTGTGCATATCCCATATACAAGTGCAGGTAAACAGGCGATTTCACAGGAAGAAGAGGTTATGAGTGAGATAAAATTTGCGCTGATGGAGGCATCCAGAGGAGTGCAAAAATATTTATCAGGAAAACGCAAGGCACATGAGATTGCAACAAAAAGAAAAGTAGTGAGCAGATATGTACAGCAACTTTCTGCTGACCTTGCATTGTTAACAGGAGGAAAACAAAAAAAGATAGAGCAAGAACTTGAGATGATAATTGACAAGAAATATGCCACTTCACCTGTAGCTGAAGAAACGAATGAAAATGATGATGCCAGCAACCAGAATGAGAACAACGATGCGGATGGCCAAAAGAAAAATAACGACACTAACGATCAAGATGAAAACAGCGGGCAGGAAAACGGAGATGGTATGAGTAAGCACAAAGACGAGGGTGATGAGAATGAGTGATAATCCAGCCGTAATAAGAAAGCTCGAAGGAATGGGCAAAAACATGATAAATGAGATAGAAAAAGGAGATGGACCAACATTTGAAACAACATTGAGAACAAAAAGCAATACTAAATTTGATGAAACTTATCAGTGCCTAAGGACAGGAAACAAGAAAGAGACAAGAAAATTCCTTAGCGTTGCGCAGGCAAGGACATTCATGCAGACAGTTGCTATAGCAACAAAAACAAAACAATTTCTTGCACAGGACTTGCATACCTCAATCAGAGGTTTATTTTATCAGCTTAAGTTCAGCCTCGGGGATAATCTTGATGAGGATCTTTTTACAGAACAAACTGAAAGTAACGCACTGGTAGAAGATCTGGAAGTTGCACTTGGAATCAAACGAGAAGACCTGAATCTTACTACTGATAGAAAGGGGTTTGTCGCCGGAGATATGGTGATAACGGATAAGTTTGGTGGTGAAGAAACAACAATAGATCTTTCAAAACAAGGGAGAAGCGGATGGAGTATACCAAGCGATGTGGATAATGGTATGGAAATCACGAGTCTTGATGCAGAATATGTTCTAGTTGTTGAAAAAGATGCTCTCTGGCAGCGCCTCAATGAAGATAAATTCTGGAAAAAGGAAAATTGTTTGCTTGTAACTCCAAAAGGTCAGTCAACAAGAGGAACAAGAAGACTTCTTAGAAAACTTGCAGATAAGAAATTGCCAGTATATTGTCTCATGGACTGTGATGCCTGGGGATGGTATATTTACTGGACAATAAAGACAGGAAGTATGAATCTAGCATATCTTGGAATGGATTTTGCAGTTCCTGAGTCAAGATTTTTAGGAGTTACCATGAGCGACATAAAAGAGTTCAAGTTTCTTGATAAGCTTACAATAAACGCAAAGGATGTTGATGTGAAACGGGCAGAGGAAATGCTCGGATATCCATGGATAAACAGACATAAGGATTGGGTACATGAATTGAAACTGGTACTCAAGACCAAGAAAAAGATAGAACAGGATGCGCTTCAGGGCGAGAGATTGACTTTTGTTGGTGAGTATATAAAACAGAAAATAGATAATAAGGAGTGGCTGTCTTAGTTGGGTTTTGTGTCTTGTATTTAGTGCTTGACTTCGCCACTTAACTTCTTCCGGATTTCAACACACCGATTCAGGATTCTTATCTGACACAGTCTTCAGTACTTCTATATGCTGTGTCGGCAGTATGTGTTTTCTCAGGAGTATTCTCAACCAAATAAGTCTTTCAGATTTTTGTTTTTTGAGTTTATCTC
>Ga0180007_10007671_pt1 | contig 10146 bp, 14 predicted proteins | sample MM_PC_MetaG_FD_121122 | JGI IMG/M metagenome (GOLD analysis project Ga0180007, IMG submission 121122) | Groundwater microbial communities from the Aspo Hard Rock Laboratory (HRL) deep subsurface site, Sweden - MM_PC_MetaG | ecosystem: Environmental > Aquatic > Deep subsurface > Groundwater... | reverse complement strand
GTCAGTTTTGATGTGGAAGTCCCCCCAAAAGTGGTGTTTGCTTACGGAGTCAAAGATAAAGCGCAACTTCCCGCAGGGTGCTTCCTATCTATCGTAGGCTTTGCTGCTCTATGGTGGGTTTTATTTATTGATCCCAAACAGATTAGTAACTTGGATGAAGAAAAGAGCGAATAAACACGAACTATAAAGAGAGTAAAGAATGAAGAAAGTTAAAAACGCAATAATGGATGAAATTAAAGACACCCTTAGAATATTCTCCTTTGTTCTTACTGCTATAATGTGGGTACTTATGAACTTAATAGTAGTTTTGTATCTTACTGAAACTAGTGGGAGTATTATTGGGTTTATTACCCTTACGTTATGCTTCTTTGTATCTTCTTCTATGGGAGTAATCCATATTGTAAGTTTAGCGAAAGGGGAAAAGGAAAGAAAATAATAGATAGTGGGAGTTTGTTTTTGTGACTAATAAATACCGCCATCGGTTTAACGGTTATATGACAACAGTATTTAGTAGGTTGCCTACAGATGTTGTAATATGGGTTTCCGACAATGTAACACTGCACGAACCACCAGAAGATAATTGTGTTGGTTTTGAATTCAAGTCGGAAACTACATGGCACATAATCTTCCCCCACTCCTTGTTTGCTATACCCGTCAAAGACAGGATATTTACGATGGTGCATGAGATAGCCCATTGCTATTTAGAGCATGAGAAGGAGTATGGTGAAAGTAAAACAATGGTAAAAAGTCAAGAAGATGAGGCTGATACATTGGCTACAAAATGGGGATTTTAGCCTTTACCATAGACAAGGGTGTGGAAATAAATAGAAGAGAATGGAAAATAAACACAATCTGCAAAATAAAGCGAATAAGGAGAGTGAAGAATAATGGAAAACTTAACACAGACAAAGCATATCAGACATACCTTTACCGACACAGAATCACTAGTCATTTCTCGTAAGATGGCAGAAGCCGCCGCCGCTATTAATGAAAAGATAGATGAATTGAAAAGTGTGTCTACATCTATCAAAGCCGATATAGCAGTACAAGAAGGTATCTTGCATAGTTGCGCTGAGAAAGTACGCTCTGGCTATGAGATAAGACCCGTTGAGTGTGATGTGAAATATGATGAGGGTACGGCTAAGTTTACCGACAAGGCAACTGGTGAAGTTGTTGAAGAGCGTCCTATGACACAGGATGAACAGATGAGATTAACCGAACATAGAATAGACGCTGAAGTTGTTATAAGACAAGCAAGGGAAGAAGAGGAGGGATAAGGTGGGCTTATTTGATAAAATAAATGAAAAGATGATGGGTGGTGCTTCTAATATAGTTGGGAGTCGGATAAAGTCAACAATCAAGAATACTGCCAATGAGAATAGGTTGGTATTTCTTGATAATGATAAAATAGATTACACTGATAAACTAGGTATTAAGAAAACAATCAATCTTGATGCTATGGCAGGGATTTTTGCCGAGGCACAAGGAGGAGAAATTCTAGCGCAAGTCGGGATTACTTCCGATATGGTGAAGGATATGTTATTGGAAGAACGGAATAAACAAAAAGGGGGTAAGTAATGAAATTAGGTAATATTTTGGGTCTTTTGATTGTCGTTAGTATTAGTGGATTTTTTACTTGGACTATAATACCTACATTCACTGAAGCCTTATCAAGTTCAAAGAGTATTGGGATAACGATAATGTTATGGGAAATAGCCTCATTGTGGATTATTGGAGCGGTGAGTTCATGGTATTGGACGGTTAAATTCGCACCTACATCAGTAAATGAAAATAATAATGGAGGTAAGTGATGAAATTAGACAGAAAAGATATTGAGGCAATAGCCAAGTCTCGGATTAACCGCGCTGAGGGGAATAAGTTAACTTATTATATGGTGGTATTAATGTCAGCTATGGTAGGCGGAATGTATGTGACAGGGATTAACGCTTTAGTTGGTTGGCTGATAGTTGTCACTGGAGTGGCTTGCTTCTTCTGGTACATCAGTAAAGTGAGTAAAAGGCAGAATATTAAAAAGGCTGAATTACTGAAAGAATGGGAGATGGAGAATAAATGAGAACAGTTTCAGGAGACCAGTTTAGTGGTGTTGTTGAGGATATAATTGAGGACAAAGAAAAACAGGCTAAGATATCGAGGCAACCATTTATAGGGGTGACTAAAGGGGAGATATTATCAGAAATAGATAAGCGAATAGATAATAGTTTGCTATTTGTGAAAGAGAACCCAAAATTCACCAAAGAAGATGTTGATGCGGTAGCCAAGAGTAGGTTTTATCGTAAAAATGGTATCAGGATGTTGATGTTGCTTATCATAACTATTTTAGCGGTGATGATATTGGCAACGTTTCGTATAATTCCTCCATATGCTTATTATGGTTTGTGCGGATTAGCCGCTGTTATTTTCCTGTATGTTTTTACCAAGGGGCAGAGGGAAGCCATAATAAGCCTACGCCAAGCAACTAACATTAGGGTAGTAGAACCTGATAAGGGTAAGTCCAAGAAGTAAATTGGGGTGGAATCTATGGACATTGATATAATGAATAACTTACCATCGTGGGTATGGGTTCTTATAATTGGATTTATTGGTTATGTGATGGTGTTCCGCAAAAAGAAGTAATAATGGATGATGTAGGCTGCTATCCATTAGTGAAATGCAGGGAATGCGGTAAAGTAATGACAAGTAAGGATGCTCCAAAGCATACAGAATGTACAGGACATAGTTGGTGGGATGTCGGTGTCAAGCCCAAAGGAAAGGATAAGGGTAAAAATGAGAAATAGAATTATATATAATTATGAAGTATCATTTGAGACTGGCGATATAGGTAAAAGGGTTAAGAAGGAGCAGTCTGGTTTCAACATTACCGAAGTGATACAGGAAATTCGTAGAAAAGAGCCTAATGCCCATATGTTTATAGTAATCAAGAAAAAGAAGCAGACACAGCCGATATCGGGAAATAAATCGTGATTGACTGTGTTTTAGTTTATCCTATACCTAGTCAAGATAGTCCTGCTAAGGGAGTAGCTCTTAGCATTTTTTATGTTGGGTCTATGCTGGAAAAAGAAGGCTTCAATGTGGAATATGTAGATGAGCGCTTTGATAGTCCTCAGCGAATCGTTGAACTAGCCAAAGATAACCCCGTATGTGTTGGTGTCTCTGCAATGACTGGCGTTCAATTGTTAGAAGCGAAGAGGATATTGACGCTAGTAAAGACTATCAACCCTAAAATCCATACAGTTTTAGGTGGTGTTCACCCTTCATTATTACCACTACAATCCATAGTTGAACCTTACGTAGATATTGTCTGTGTTCGTGATGGTGAATACACTATGCTTGATTTGATGAAAGCACTAAAGAATAATCACAGTTTGGAGTCAGTTGATGGCATAGTATGGAAGAAAGGCGGAGAAATAATACAGAATAAAGAAAGACCGCTTACCAATCTTGACGATTTACCTAGTCCATTGACTAGTAAGACCAAGAGGTATTACCAGATTTCAGCAAAAGCAGGTCAGATAAGAATTCTATCTAGCCGTGGGTGCCCGCATAATTGCACTTTTTGCTTCAATCAAGTCTATAATTTTCGTAGGTGGCGACCTATGAGCGTGAAGAAGTTTGAAGAAGAATTGAATATACTGACGAGGGAGTTGGATATTAAGTTTCTTATGCTTGGTGATGATAGCATCGGGAAAGATATGACTAGAATAGAAGGAATATGTAAACTACTAAGAGACAGGGGTATATCATGGCACACTATGGCTAGATGTGATTATATGACCAAAGATTTAACACAGATGCTAGATAGTGGTGGATGCAAGAGTGTCATTGTTGGGGTTGAAAGTGGCTCTGATAGGATTCTGAATGAAGTTATTAACAAACAGTACAGAAATGGCGTTGAGGATATTAGAAACTGCGTCCGAAACGTAGCCCACTCTAATATTAGTGGTATGTATAGTTTTATGTGTGGAATACCATCTGAAACCAAACAAGAACTCAAGATGAGTATGGAGCTTGCTGATTGGCTAAAGAAAACAGATAGCAAATCACGAATAGGTTTTTATGTCTATGCACCATATCCTGGTACTCCATTATATGAAGAGGCGGTTCGTAGCGGTGGGTTTGAAGAGCCTACAACAATTGAAGGGTGGAGTAAATTAACGCTAGGTGACAAAATGAGTGGTAATCGCCAGCCAGATATGGAAAACCTTTACTATATAGCAGGGTTGACATTTAGGAAAGATAAAACTGCTCAAAATTTCCCTGATTGGAGGCGTGCCTTAATAAAGCCCTTTGAACTCACGGCTTCTTGGAGATGGCGAAATCGCTTCATAAACTACTACATTGAAAAGCCATTGGTTAAAAGTCTAATCGGTAGTGCATCTACTAGATTAAGGCTATCCGAGGAGTTGAGTGAGAAAGATAATAATATTTTGTGAGTGCTATGTTCAATACAAATATGCCTTACAACTAGCCACTCAGAATTACCATGACCGCTCTGTAACCATAATTATCCCGCTGGATAATAAACTCGTTAAGTTTCTAAATGGGGTAAATGAAAGGGTATTTCACAGTGAGCTTAATATCATCTATATTGTAGCATTCCAATCTAGCAGGGCAAAAGCAAAAGGAATAAACAGATTACTCTCTGTTTTATCAGATATAATAAAAGAAAGGCGATACCTAGAAAATGTGTGGAGAAAGCATTTCGCTGAGTTGGCAGGGCGTGATGTTTATTTCTTTAGTCGTGGTTTCAATGGTCTCACGTATTATCTGCTAAGGAAACTAATTAAGAGGAATAGGATAGTATATGTAGCTCTTGAATCCCTTGCCTTGTATCATTGGATGCAATATACTCCGAGAAATATTACAGAACTTACTAGTTTGGTTATATCAAGATTAATCTATGGTCGCAATATAACACTGGGTCAACTTCCGTATCATAAGGGGTTTTTATTTATGCCAGATAAATTTATAGGAGAAGTTGATAGAATTATGAGTCAGGCAGAAGTAATTAATATGGTGAAAGGTTTTGATTTAAGCCAATTCAAAGTCCCCACCACCAATAGTTGCAGTGTTATTTTTCTTGACCAACCATTAGTCGGTGGCGGCTACATTTCAGATGCCGATGCTTATAGGCGAGAATTAACTAGTATTTTAAACATACTAAGTAAGTATTACACTAAAAACGAAATTGGTATTAAGTATCACCCTGAGTATGATGGTGACGGAAGCCTAGAAAATGTTGGTGATATCCTGCCATCTTTCATTCCTGCTGAATTATTGTATAATAATAATATTAAGTTGTATTTAACCGTTATGTCTTGGTCTATTGCTTATGCAGAGAATGGATTAGTGGTGTCTCTGGTTGATTTAATTACTTTTAAGGATGATGAGGTTAAGCACAAGTTAAAAGAGGCGTTTGTAGAAATAAGTAAATCAAGTAAACCAAGTGTTCTCTTCCCTAAAACACTTGATGAATTTGAGCAAATACTGATTGGAAGTAAGGAGGTAAGAGAATGAGGATTTACTCAAAGCCATTCAATGGTTTACCATTAATTCCTTGGAGGGTAGACACCTCTAGTTGGATTGTAGATTATAGACCAAACTCTCTTGTTTTCAAAGGTAATGATGAAGCGATTGTAGTTGTGGAAGGGGAAGTATATTACTGCGTTGGTAAAACTGGCAAACCCGATAACTCTATGTTGAAGCATGTCTATGACTCGGTAGGAGAAAGCAACTTCTCCAAGCATGTAGAAGGCGCATACAATGTAGTTGTTGCAAAAGGGAACTCTATTACAGTATTTGGGGACTCTTTTAATAGAATAAATTTATTTTATGGCAAGGATGTTATTTCTACTGAGTATAGGGATGTGCTATCCTGCTTCAATGCAATTGAGTATGAGCCTATGGTATTATATTGCCTGATGGTTTTGGGATACCCACCATCTAAGCATACTCCATATCGTGGACTTAGCAGATTATCTATTGGAGAACGATTACTATTGACGGATGACATACATCTTGTAAAAGATGAGATTAATCCGATATTATCTAGCGAGATGGGCAATGCTGAACTTGGGCGATATGCCGACATTTTAGAGAACGCCATTTTATCTCGTTCTAATCCAAGTAATAACTGGGTAGAACTTTCAGGTGGTTGGGATTCCACTATCATACTTGGTGTATTACGGCAGTATTTTGATACTACCAATGTACATGCCACTACGGTGGCAGTCAAACTTAGGGATGGTCGTCTATTTAATCAATCTGAAATTGAAAAGTCAATAAAGATTTGCAAGTATTATAATGTACCGTTAGAAGTGGCTACCTTTGACCTATCGGATGTTAGGTTAATTAAAACTTGGAATAAGTTTGTCAGAGATTATCACTATCCGTTTGTTTGCGAGCATCCATTCTTATTTCAAAGTGAGGCTGATTTCCTTAGTGGAATGGGTAAATTAGATGCCACTGTCTTTATGGGTAGTTTTTCCGATTCACTACATAACTTTGGGTTCTCCCAATATATTTCCCTACCATATTTAAGCCACGAGTTTCGACAGTATGGTGATAAAATAAAATCGTATCTCTATTCACCATCTTTTTTGAAAAAGGTTTTTGATAATACCTTTGAAAATGATTTTGCCTACAAAATGTTCCAACATCATTATCCGAAAGTTAAGTTTGTTGACACATCTTTAATGACGAGGAATGAGAGAGTATTCCGATATCTATTGTCATTTGTTCTATCAAAGGAAAGAGTCCCATTTGCCCCCATTGCTACTGATTTAATATTTCTAAATGATGCTAAAGTTCTATTTACGGAGTGGCTCTATAATAATTATTTTAAGGATGCTGTGGAGCAAATTGATTGCGATAATATGTATTTTTGGCTCACTTGGCTCTATCAGAATTTCCATCTACAGGGTGTTGAGAAGGGGCTTACTGACGCCAGTTTTCATAACTTTGAAAAGAGAGTGCGACAACCTTTCTATGACATCCAATTGGTCAAGTTCCTGCAAACGATGCCAGAGGATTGGGGTCGTGGTTTAGAATGGCGTCCTACTAAATATCCACTTAGACATTATGGGTGTGAGAAACTCAAAATACCATATGAAATCATAGAATCCATACCTCATTCGTATCTTAACGAAATAGAAAGTGGTAGGTCTATTAACCTTCATTCGGAAATACTCAATAACTCAATATTAACCTCTGGAGTTTGGGGTGATATTAGGAGTAAAAATCATTCAGGTAGATATTTTGACAAGGAATGGTTTGACATATCTGTGTTAGATAATATGTTAAAAACAGGGAATGGTGAATCGGAAAGCATATTACTGTTCAGGCAGTTGATGCTTTTGAGTTTGGGTATTTGATATGAAAGAACAACGGAGCATAATCGCAATCATTCCTGCACGTGGTGGCTCTAAAGGTATTTCTCGGAAGAATATTAAATTACTTGATGGTAAGCCTTTAATATATTACACGATAAACGAAGCCCAAAAGTCTAGGTATATACAAGGGTTCTTTGTTTCTACTGAAGATGCTGAGATTGCTAAAGTCGCCAAACAATACGGATGTGAAGTTATCCCAAGACCATTTGAGTTGGCTCTAGACGACACACCATCATTTCCTGTTTACCAACAAGCAATCAAATACTTAGAGGGAACGGGAACTATCAAGCCTAGTATAGTGGTTATTCTCCAACCAACCTCGCCATTAAGAACGGTAGATGATATTGATAACGCAATATACGAATTTCTAAGGGTTGGCTGTAGTTCGGTAGTAAGTGTCTGCGAAGTAGAGCATCCACCTGAATGGATGTACAAATTGGATGGTGATAGGCTTAGGCTATTACTCAAGGAAGGCAATAAGGTGACTAGGAGACAGGACTCCCTTGAGACTTACAGGTTGAACGGTGCCGTGTATGTTACTACTAGGGATATTATTATGAAACGCAATGGTATTATAGGGGCTGATACTAGGGCGTACATTATGCCCCAAGAAAGGTCTATTGATATGGATAGTAGCGTTGACTTCGCATTAGCAGAAATGATGATTAAGGGAGAAATCTAAGTGATTTTTGCAAGATTTCTCTGCCGAATGATGCGTGAACAGAAATTGAGGCTAATCATTGTTGTCGCCTTTATGGGGATAGTTGCTTTATTGGAGGGTGCTACTGTAGCCTTGTTAGTGCCGTTGATGAAGATAATTATGGGGGAACAGGGAGTATTGCCTGGAATATTAGGTGACGTGGGTATGCTTATTGAAAATGTATTAACTTTCTTGCATATTGAGTTATCCCTTGTGGTAGCCCTCAGTCTACTCGTGGTGGCTTTTATAGTTCAGGGAATCTTTCGTTTGTTAATGTGGCACCTTCAATCCAAGATGCTGGCTAATTATGAATATTCCTTAATCCATAGGCTTTTTGATAGTTACCTTGCCTCATCTTGGGGATTTTTTGTGCATAGCAAAACGGGGCAATTGGTGAATATGCTATCGGTAGAGACTCAGCGTGCTTTGGTTGCCTTCCAAAGTGTCTGCCAATTTTTAGCATCTTCCCTTGTTGCTATCTTCTATATCACTATATCCTTGCTGGCTTCTTGGGAAATAACTCTAGGTGGAGTGGTATTATGTTTGGTGGCTGTTGTAGCTTTAAAAAAGTTCCCAAAACGTGCTTTTTCCTATGGGGGTGATATTACTAAAACTAATAGTGAGTTTCAGTCTTATGCCGTTGACAAGTTATCTGCTGCCAAGTTGTTGAAGTCATCGGCTACAGAAAAGAACGCCGTGGATAGCATGGATGCCATTACTCAGCATAAGGTTTACTTAACATACCTATCGTGGATGAATTCAGCGTTAGTCCCTAGTTTTTATCCACCTTTAGTTATTGCCGTTTTCTGTTTGATTATTTATGTGGCTATTACCCAATTGCAGATAAACTTTGCCATCATATTGGTCTTTACGTATATCTTCTTTCGGTTGAATCCATTTTTCTCTATCCTGCAACTTACTTATCAACAAGCACTCCTTAATATCCCCGCATTACAGGAGATAGATAGAAGTATTGAATTAGCCCGAAGTATGGCAGAGACTAAGGGTAGCAAGCAAATAGATGAATTGAAGGAAGGGATTGTCTTTGATAATGTCGGGTTTGCCTACCAAGGCGGGGTTACTATTCTAAAGAATATCAATTTGGAGATTAAGAGAGGTGAGTCAATTGCAATAGTGGGTGAATCGGGTGTTGGCAAGACCACTATTATTGATTTGCTTCTTGGGCTACTTACTCCTACTGAGGGACAAATCATGATTGACGGTATCCCTCTTGCTGATTACAACTTGGCATCGTGGCGTAAATTAGTCGGGCATATATCTCAGGATGTCTTCTTATTCCATGACACTGTTGGGGTTAATCTGAAGTGGTTAGTCCCCTCGGTTTCTCAGGAGCAAGTTGAGGCATCTGCCAAAATAGCTTATGCTCACGAGTTTATCATTAATATGGACAATGGATATGATTCAATCATTGGTGATAGAGGGGTTAGATTGTCAGGTGGTCAAAGACAGCGTTTGGCTTTAGCCCGTATAATATTACAAAATCCAGATATTATTATAATGGATGAGGCTACGAGCGCATTAGATGCTGATTCAGAGGTTAAGATTCAAGAAGCCCTTGTCCGTATTACCCCTGATAAAACAGTAGTTATAAGTTCCCATAGCACTTCAATGCTGAAAGATGTTGACCACGTATATTTATTAGAATCTGGTAATATTGTTGAGGTCGTTAAGGAGGTCAAATGAAGATAGGCGATAAACTAATAGGAGAAGGACAACCTTGTTTTATTATTGCTGAGGCAGGGGTCAATCATAATGGTGATGTCAATATGGCTAAAAATCTAATAGATGTCGCCAAGAAATGTGGCGCTGATGCTGTGAAGTTCCAAACTTTCAAAGCAGAAGAATTAGTAGTTAGGGGTGCCGAGAAAGCCGAGTACCAGAAAAGGAATACAAGGAAAGAAGAGTCTCAATTTGATATGCTCAATAGGCTAGAACTTTCAGAAGAGGCTCACTTTGAACTAAAGGGCTATGCCGATAAACAGGGGATTATCTTCCTTTCTACCCCATTTGATAAAG
>Ga0180007_10007669_pt1 | contig 10147 bp, 16 predicted proteins | sample MM_PC_MetaG_FD_121122 | JGI IMG/M metagenome (GOLD analysis project Ga0180007, IMG submission 121122) | Groundwater microbial communities from the Aspo Hard Rock Laboratory (HRL) deep subsurface site, Sweden - MM_PC_MetaG | ecosystem: Environmental > Aquatic > Deep subsurface > Groundwater... | reverse complement strand
TTTTAGCGGTATAGATGGGGGGCAAGGTCCTGATGATGTCCACGTGGATGATTCCCCTGCTAAACTCGTGGCAACTAATAGTAAAATAAAATTGCTTTATTCACAGCCTTGGCATGAGCGTTGTCACAATATTACAGGAGAACTTATCAGAAAGAAAAATTGGCAAGGAGTTAGAGATTATGTGCAAGCATCATTTTGAGTATCCAGAGGACAAAAGAGAAAACTACAACCCTGATGGTAAAACCTTAACTGGAATATGTAGATGTGGGGCTACAAAAAGAGCCTATGGTATGAGGTGGTCTATTCCTGTAGAAGAAGCCTTTTTACAAGAAATTCCTTATGGCGAATCACTTACTGAGTTTGGCAAATCAAGATTTATATGCTAAAATAGATATAGATGAAAAAGATTATTTGCCCTATAAACCCTAAGACAAAAGAAAAGTTTGAGTGTAGTGATTGTCCTTATAAAGAAACGTGTATAGAGGACATCCTAGATGATGCACGGCAGGAAAGCATGAGGGCTTATGCTAAAGCTGATAAAAAGATAGCGAAATTATTAAAAGAAAGAAGGGGGATATAATGACAGACTTATATGATGTAAACACAAGGAATAGAGGTGAAAAAGCAGAGATAAAAGAACCCGTGGAAATGGATAATGACCTTGAAGAAAGGCTTTATTCTGCAAGGAACATGATAGACCTTGCCTTGCTAGCCTTGTATAGTTGCCAAGAATTAATCCCGACAGCATTAGAGGAAGCCTATTACAAATTACAAAAGATTGTAGATGATTATTGTGTTATAAAAGAATGAGAATTTACGAAACTAGAACAAGGTCGTTTCTTAAGGCTATAATCTTTAGAGGAATAGAGATAGCAATTGATTCTCTTTTACTTTCATTCTTTGTTGAAACGCACACTGCTATTATTTTAGCCTTTGCAGTAGAGGGAATTTGTTTTTCTGTTCATTACTTCTTTGAGAGAGTTTGGAATAAGATAGATTATGGAAGGGGGTTGCGATAAATGCTTTATCCTAGAATAGCTAGAATAGGTGATGTAGATAAATTGGTAGCTGACGCCGAAATGGTTGGTTACAAAGAACACATGACCCAAGAATACCGTATATTGTTTTTGAGTGGGGTTATATCAGGTGAAATGGATTCACAGAATCTTTTACTTGCATTAGATTCACTTTCTAATGACCCTATCAAAATAGTCATTACTTCACCTGGGGGAGATTTGGATACTACTTTTCTTTTTGTTGATACCATGAAACTAATCCAATCCCCAGTGATTACAATAGGAAGATATTGCGCTTCAGCAGCTTGTCTTATTCTAGCCTCTGGTAAAGAGAGATATTTATACCCTCATGCTAAAACTATGCTTCATTTAGCTACTGGGGCAATGAGTGGTGATTACAAAGATTATGCTATACAGCATAAATTGATGGTAAGCTATCAGAATAAAATTGTAGATATACTCACCGAGGCTGGCGTTAAAAAGAGCCGAGATGAGATACTTACAGATATAGATAGGGATTTCTGGCTAGACCCTCATGAAGCGATTGATTATGGTTTGGCTGATAAGATTTTAGAACCCCAAATATGGAAGGAGTGGATAGAATGAGTACGTTTAAACACATACCATCAAAGCCTGATATTACCTTTTATGAGATTACTTCTCACCTAGTTCAAGCTGAATTAGATGACCTCAAGATTGCTGTTCCACTAGGATTATTTGATGCTGGTAGCCTCTATTATTACACCACTCTTTGGGGAATAAAAGAAGCGGTTAAATACTGTAGAAAGGTTTATCCCTTCCCAAAGTATCAAACCGCCATGATGGACTGTGATGATTTTGCTATTCTTATGAAAGGATTAATGAGTGCTGAGTTTGGGATAAATGATTTTGGCATAGCTCTTGGTAATACACCTATGGGTTATCATGCCTTCAACAAGGCAAGAGTTGAGGATAGGAGGATATTTATAGAACCACAAACAGGAGAGATATTTGAAATCGGAGAGAATGGTTACACTTGTGATAAGGTAATTCAATAAGGAGGGTTTTAGATGAATTTTAATAATTGGTTAGCTGCTGGGGTTGTTTTAGGGTGTTTTCTTGTTGCCATCGGACAAGGGCTTGGGGTTTTTAATATCTCAGAATTTATTCTTGGCGCACTCTATACAGTAGGCTTTACTCTAGTAATTCAGTATTATTTTAGAAAGAAAGAGGGGGAATAAAAGAAGGGGCTAGAATATTAGCCCCTTTACATTTTGCAAGGCGTTGCAATTAACTTAATGCTAAGACTATTATTGTAAGTGTCCCTGATGGGGTCAGCCCCTTAGTCCAAGTAAGCGTGAACCCATCCGCATCTAGTGTTTTTAGAACGGCTGTCGCAGTGTTTGTTCCATCGTTATATTTTATTAGGCTAGCTTCGTTACTAAAGTTAGCAGTAGCAGTACGAAATACAACGGCTTCAACTAGGTTCACATCCCCAAACCCCCATGATGCAGCATTCCCAAGTTGAGTAAACACTATTAAAGCTTTTGGTTGGAACCCATACCCAGTATATGCGACATCCCCATCGCCACCTGCTACGTTTCTAGTTTCAGTTTTTAATTTAGATGTAAAACTCTGGCTACCCCATTCAGGGGCGGTTGCTCCTGCGTTCATGCGTAGAATTTGGGCTGCCGTTCCTTTAGGTAATCTAGCCCAAACACCTGCTGCCGTGGCATAGGGTAAATCAGCTTGAGTAGTTAGAGTATTGATAAAATCATAAGCCCAATTAGAGGAAACAGGAACGGTGGTAGCCCCATTTGCAGGGGTATCGTCTACATCAGCTTCTGAAATTAAGGCTCTAACAGCAGTACCATCATATTCTTTCATTTGGTGAGTTGTTGAATCAAAGGCAACCTCACCTTCAGCATTTAGGGTAGTGCCACATTGTGCAGTCGTTAAAAGGGGTAAGAGTAGTCTCTCGCTACCTAATGAATTATCTATTGTTAAACCAGATTGTATAATAGGAACTTGCCCTACACCTTTGATATATAAAAGATTATCTCTGACCGCAGAATTCATTATACTAGCAGTTACAATTTCGCCCGCAACCCATGTTCTAGGTGCTGTCCATCCCATTTATATCACCCCCATTTTGAGGTTTTCTTTCTGTAAGTCTACTATCGTTTCATTAGGATACCAATGTCTATTCTTAATAGGTCTTACAGATAAGATAGATTCTATTTGTAAACGTTCTATTGGCATAACTACCTTTCTAGACTTACCACTTATATCTGAGTTCAAACACTGAGAACAAAAAAATAATTTATCTTCAAAAGCATATTCAGCCGAATTACAGTTAGGGCAATCTACAATCCATCTAGCGTATTCTGCTCTAGCTAAAAGTTGCTTGCCTTTAGTAACGGGTAGATTCAAGATTCTATCCCTTTTAAGAAACTTAACTGCCAATTTTCTACCAGAGATGTTTTTTTTGCTTATCTCATTAAAGTAGGTGTCCCCTGTGTCCACACTTCTATTTGTTCCTGATAAATACATCTTGACATCTTCCTTTTAATATGTTATTATTTAAGTGGAGGTGAAATTATGAGTTTAGCAATGAGACAATACCAATTCAAACGATGGTTCTATTGGAATATAACACGTAGACTTGTCCGATTTGGTTTATTCTTTTATCCGCCAACATGTAATTGGCATAAGGGAATGGAACCTGAAAATTGGAATGATTATCCTCCGTCTTGCCCTGAATGTGGTTGTCTATTAGATACAAAAATGTGCCCTCGCTGCGGTCAAGACTTTTTAGACTTTGGTAGTAATTTTTGGGATGATGTGATGGCTAGTCCCTCGGTTTCTTCTAGTGGTGATTTGGCTTGTTGCCGATGTGTTAGTAGATTAGATGAAGATGAAGAAGATTACTACAATGATTCACTTGAATATGAGTATGACCCTTATCTATCTGAATAAACATTCTGCAACAGTTGTAGAATCTAAATATCTAGCTTGGTTTGGCTTTTAATTGCCTTTAATTCCGCCTCTAATTGGCGGATACGTTTTTTAAGGATTTGCTCTACTAGAAAACCATGATGGTTTTTAGCTGGCATACCTGCTAGATTTTCAGGTCGGTTATCGTTTTTAATGCCGTTTATATGATGTATCACCCAGCCTTCAGGTAAGGATTTGCCATTAGCCTTTTCCCAAACTTCAAGATGTTCTGCAATATAGCCATGCTTGGTAGCTCTTGGGTGTTCAGGTCTTAAAACCATCACATAGCTTTTATCAGTCTTTTGAAATCTATCCCGCTTTAAGCGGTTGCCATTATCATAGACTAATTGGTTGCGTTGCTTTACTGAGCGTGTAGGTATCCCAAACTTTCTCATTTTGTAATGCACTGTATCAGGGGATACCCCTAATTGTTTGCCAATATCGTATAGGCTTAGTTTATTATCCCAATATAAACGCCTTAATTCTTCAGGGGATACATATATAGACTTGCCTTTCATTTTGCCGTGCTTAATTGCTACTGCATGATATTCCCCGCTATTCCTTCTAGGTATATTGAATCTCCTGAAATAATTACCCATAGAAGATTCGGGGATTCCTAAAGCGTGAGCTACTTCAGGAATAGACTTCTCTTGATTCCAATACAAATCAAAAAGAGACTCACTAGTTACTTGTGGATATTTAATTCCTCTACCTCTCATACTACTATTATACCATATTTATATGTTAGTTGTCAACTAGTATCCTAATTTCGTTTGACCATCAGAGGATGAGCTAGCTAACGCACTGTAGTCGAGGCACCAAAAGTCTTCGTGCAAAGAGTCACTCAAACGGTAGTTCACTGTATGCAATTTACCACTCATTGAAATATCGTGTTCCATATAGTCTATAAAGTAATCATCATTCAGCCCAAGGGTGGTATTAACTACTGTAATTCTATCTGATATTTCAAGAGCTAGAATCTTTGCTAGGATAGTAGCATCCTGATTCATGGCAGACATACCCAATTCTGCCCTAGGGTTCTTATACTTCCCGATAGCATAGGTTACATAGTCTTGAGCCTTGTCAGCATTAGTCATGTATTTGCCATCAAGTTCAAAAGTCCGTTTCTGATAGGCAGTTTGTGAAGTTGAATCTTCTGCCTTCAGAGTGACTTTTGTTAAGTCATCATAATATGTCCCACGAGCTTGTAACAAAGTAATATAGGCGGGAACCGAGCCGTTATTAGTTAAAGTGATTTTCATTGTCTTGGCTAGTTTAGAAAGTGTAACGGCAATATCTGATGTCATATCTGTACCACCACCATCTGATTGAGAATTAGCCGTATAATCGGTAGTAGCTACAAGCGTAGTCCATGCATCTACAAAAACAGATTCACCACTAACTGAGGCATCTGCCCACCATATTTTAGATTCGCCAGCAGGGATTGATGGCGTTTCTTCTAAAGTCCATAGGGTTGTTATACTCTGAAGTTCCCAAGGAGTGACTCTAACTTTAACTTGATTGTAGACATTCTTAGGATTAAGATTATACTCTATATTTGACATGGTGTTCGAGAATGTAGCTTGTGATGTTTGGTGAGTAGCAGTTGACCTATAGTGTCTATCTTCAAAATTAAAATATCCAGAACCATCTACATAAGAAAAGCCCTGTTCATTATCATCTAATTCTGTTTGAGCATATCTAGCTTTTACATCATGCCCATACCAATAGGGAACTGTATCCTGACCATCATCTAGTGTTCTCATAGTAGCTGACCATCCGGCATCATCTAAAATATATCCGTGTATAGTCCCTGTAAGAGTGGCCTTATAAAGGGCAGTTGACATATCGTTTCTTGACAGAAAGTCCAACCCATCGGTAACCGTGATAATACAATCTTGTTCTGTCTTATGCGGGTGAGGGATTATTTCTTCTATAAATCCATAGAATAAATCATAGTTAGTTCCGCTTCCGGAGTAATAAACTTTAATAGGCCGTTTAGGTAGAAGTGAACCATATAAACTACCATCTGAATTTGAAGGGGTATATAAACCATCAGCATTGTTTAATGTAATAGATAGTTGCCCTACTTCAGCCTTGCCTAGTTCATCTGATTTACCCCTTGAGAAATGAATAGACTTGGTATTGATGGTTAAATCATCGTAATCCCCTACGAAATTACCATCGTTTGCCCAGTCTACTTCTACGAAATAACCTGTATCAAAAACCCAGGGGAATGTATATGGAAACGGCATTATTGTCTCCTTGCATCTACCTCAGCTAACTTTTCAGCTTCCTCTTGCTCAACTCTTGCTTGTCGCTCTTGTGCTGTCTCTACAAACCAGTCAGTAGGTAGAGGGCTATCACAGCCTTTGTTGGCTGCTATCTTATCAGCATTATGGTAATGAAATTCCTTCATAACAAATTCTTTGCCATTAGGAAACTTTGCAACCAGTGTCACTAATCCAGGATGCCCTTTCTTGAGCATAACCTTTGCTTCTGTACCTGATGGATAGGTGAGTATGGGAGCATCAAGGGGAGTTGCTTCCGTAGCAAATACATCTACTGTACCATCCTGAAACACGGCAGCAAGGGTGGTAAGCACCCCATTAACTACCGCATATACTCTAGCTGTATTAGCAGCACCAGCACCGGGGGCAGCCATCTCAGTAAACTCAGAATAATTTGTCCCATGTAGCAGGTGAGTAGCACTTAAGGTAGCTGTGGCTTGATTAGCTCCACCAGTGATTGCAAGCCGCGTCGTGTAGGAATCAGCGTTGTTGTTGGTATAAAAGTTGATGGCTGTACCAGCGTTGGCATTGGTTCTCATACCATAGAAGCCAAGCTCCAGAGCAGCACTCCTGCCTGTAACCCCAACAAGATTAACAATAGACCTGTTCCCACCAGCATCAACATTACCACCAAGAGTCACCGCTGGGATAGTCCAAGTTCCTGATGCTGTCCATGCCCCTTTGGCGACTGCTGTATTTAATATTGGGGTAGTCGACCATGAAGGGATAGTCCCATTACAAGTTAGGATTGTGTCTGCTGCTCCGATTGCCAATCTTGATAATTGAGTAGAACTAGAGGCATAAATCAAATCACCTGTAGCTTGAGAGTTACAAACATGTAAACCCACAGCCTCAAATTCTGCCTGTGTTAAAGTTGTGCCCTGGCTGGCATGAACCAACTCATTAGCCATTGTAAGCCCCCCCAAATCTCAGTCTATATTTTCTGTCTAATGTCTTTGAAATCTTATCTACAAATCTATTCATGGTATCTTCACGGTCAAAGAATACTGGTTGAGTAAAGTTAATTACTACATTACCCATAGGTTCATTAGATGGGATTACAGTTTCCCCAGCGTGAAGAAAGGCTAATCCTGTATCTTTTACAAAACCACCTTTTGCATAGCCAACTATATCTTCCATAATCCCCTTAACTGGAGCAAATTCTTCTGATTGAGGATTGGTTGCATAGCGTTCTATTGTTTGTTGAGCAGCTTTTAATGACATCCCTTGTTCTTCTGATAATCGTTCCGCTGCTGAACCATATGTTATTGCGCCTACTCCTCCGACTCCACCACCAGTTCGTGGCGTTATAACTGCTTTCGCATTGGTTCTAACATAAGCATCCCCCAAAGCATCTACGGATTCTTTTTGAGCATCAAGAATTTCTTTGACTTGTTGAGCTGTTATCCCAAAAGCCTCCATTACTTTATTGACATTATCAGCATCTTCCCCAAGCTCAAAGAATTTAGCAGTAATATTCTCGGTGGTTTTACCCATATCAAACAAAGCAAAAGTAACATCTTTTACTGAAATATTTAATCTGCCAGCGTCACTTCTAGCATATTCATATTCCGCTCTCATCCGCTTTAATCTATCAGTTGTTTCTTCTAAGGCTGTTCTTTGTTCTTCAAGAGCTTTAATGTTTTCTAGGGCAGCTTCAGTTTGTTCTATTGTAGCATCTGTATTTAATTCTACAATCTCTGTAGTTTCAACGATGGCTTCACTTACATCTTTTAATGCTTTTTCTGTTCTTAAGGCATCTTCTTCTATCTTGGTAGATTCAATCATATTAGAGATTTTTTCTCTAGCGGAATCTACTAAACTATTTAAGCCAGGGATGAATCTCGTAAAATTAGAAAGACTATCTAAGATTGTTTGGATACCTTCTAGGAAGTATTGTTTAATATTAACCCATGCTTCCCTAAAAAACATGGTTACCTTATCCCAATTCTGCCAAAGCCAAATGCCAGCAGCAGCCAATGCCATAACCGCTATAACAACTAATCCTATCGGCCCAGTAAGCGCACCAAATAAAATCGCTATCCCAGGCAACATAATCAATATCGGCCCCAAAACAAGGGCAAGCACCCCTATAGCCCCAATGATAATTGTTAATTGTTTGGCTAACTCAGGGTGAATATCTATCCAATCCTTAACTTTATTGACCACATTTGAAATGCTAGACATAAATTGACTTATAATCGGCATAATATTTTCACCGATTTTAATTTTCAACTCATCAAATTGGCTACCAAGAATGCGTAGCTTATTAGTAGGGCTATCCATTGTGCGGGCTAGGTCGCCCTGTGCTACAGAGGTTTGTTCCATCAATGCCCCATAGCGAGCTAAGACCTTTTGTTGATTAGTCATTTCCTCGCCTTGGGCAATCATCCCCGTTTTTAATGCCCATGTTTGTGCTGCCGTTTCATTGATGACTATACCTAAGTCTTGTAGAGGTCTCGGCATACCAACAAGCCCTGATTTTATTTTATTAAAGGCTTCTTCTACAGGTAGGTTGTAAAATGAAGCCATGTCGTTTGCTAATTCAGTAACCCCTTTTGCCATATTAAGGGCTTCATCTTGGGCAAGCCCCATAGATGAAGTCATAGTATAAATGACACCAACGTTTTTTCTTAATTCATAAGTGTTTAACCCTAAAGCCTTTCCTAATTCCTCAGACCAAGCCCTTGCAGCCTTGGCATTATCACCCAGTGATACAGTAAATAGGTTCTCACTCTCTACCGCTTCCATAGCAGCTTTGCCAGCAAGCCCCAAAGCCCCAGTGATAGCTACTCCTATACCAGTTAGCGCAGCCCCAACCGCCTTAAATTGTTTTTCATTTGCCTTAACCCATGAGCCAACACTTTTGTCAGCTTCATTCAAGCCTGACTTCAAGCCTTGAGCATCAGCAGTGATTTTAGCAACGAGTTCAGTAAGCACATCAGGAGACATTTCGTTTCACCCTCAATTACATTCCTCTTAAAAGTTCTATAATCCCGTATATCCCGCCACCGATACTAGACATGATAATAGCAATACAAACCCATATTTTAGTAATGGCTTTAGCATTACGCTCTACTTGTTTAGCTATCCCATTATGCCCGTTGGTTCCTAATAGAACGGTATGTATTTCAGTTATCTTATCATGGTCAGATTTTATCATGTGACTCCTTAAGTTAAAGCCATAATTTCACTTATAGTTTCCGATATAGAACTCATCTCTTTAAGAGTGATTAAATGTCCTACTTTGTCTATATCTAATCCAGGCTGTTCTTCTTTTAAGAGAGCGTAAATTAGACTTCGCATAGTAGTCATGGTTTCGTTTTCAAGTTTAGTCTGCAATCTACCTAGCCCAAAGCCCATAGTCTTTTCTATATTTGCTAGAGTAGTCATGTCTATCGGAGGGAGTTTGTATTCTTTACCATCTGATAAAGTGATTGATTTAGGTTTTTCTTCAGCTAAGATATTTACTTCATTCTCCATTGTTTAACTCCTCGGTAAAATAATCCCTTTCTGTTTAGCTAGTATATCCATACTTATCTCTGGTCTTTTTTCTTCTCTTTTTTCTTCTCTAGTGGGCATATTACCATTTAGGAAGTCTTTAGCTGTTAAGGCTTTAGGGCTCTTTCTGGGGATAGTATTATAGATTGCTGCCAGTATTGAGGCTACAGTGTGCATCTTACGCCATTCGTCCACTGATTCTTGGTAGTAAAGTTCCTTTAGAATCTCGTTGAACTGGACTGGCGAAAGTTTACCTATCTCCGAACGTGTCCAATGTAGTTTTCTAGCTATGTAGACTACGGCTTCAGTGTTCACGCCTTCCTCATTACTAGAGAAAAAGCTAGATATATATTTAGTGGAAAG
>Ga0180007_10007668_pt1 | contig 10147 bp, 16 predicted proteins | sample MM_PC_MetaG_FD_121122 | JGI IMG/M metagenome (GOLD analysis project Ga0180007, IMG submission 121122) | Groundwater microbial communities from the Aspo Hard Rock Laboratory (HRL) deep subsurface site, Sweden - MM_PC_MetaG | ecosystem: Environmental > Aquatic > Deep subsurface > Groundwater... | reverse complement strand
CTTGTAAATTCTGCGAAAGTTTTGAAAAGTTGAATGAGAACTATTCCATAAAATAAATATCCAATGAAAATTGCGGTGATAAATGCTAAACCTGCATGTAGGACTTTTTTTCTTTTGTCTGGATGTTGGATTAAAATTGTTATTAGTACAATCGTGAGAATTGCGATGACGCAAGGATTAATAGCGTCGGCAAGAGCGAGTCCTGTTATTTTTGTTAGGCTTAAATTTTCCATTAGCAATTTGTTAATTGTTTTAATGTTTCAATACTTTGAACACCGACATAGTGATTTTCATTAATTATCCAAGTCGGAACAGAAGTGATTAAATTGGCTGCGCATTCTTCGGGTTGTGTTAAACAATCAACTATTTCTAAATGTTTTATGCTATCGCCAAATAAATCTCTTTGTGCTTCACAGGCAAAGCAACCTTTTTTTACATAAAGCACAGAGTTTTCTCCAATGCATTTTGCCAAATCCTCATCGATAAGTTCGTTGTTTTTTGTTATTGTCCAAACACTAAAAATTATTATTATAAGAATAATTATTGCGGTTACCAGATTTGGTTTCATTAAAATAAAACAAGAATAATTCTTTTAAATGTTTTGGGGGAACTGGTTACTGGAAAAGAAAAGATTTATATCCTCTCTTCTAGCACTAAGAATTATGGGTTTAGATAAAATAGCAAGGCTACAAGAAGGGAGCTTAGATGTATGGTTAGTAATGGAAGAAGGGGAAAAAATAATTAAGATATTAAAGAAAAAATTAGGAACTAAATGCAACTTAATATATTTTACTCCTTTAACTTCTCATAATAATCCCGGCAGAGAGCAAAGTATTAAAGGACACTATAATCCCGAGAGAACAGTGGTTATTGCAGATGTTGCATTTTGGAGGGGCAATTCTTTTGAAGAAATATTTGATGTACTAAAATCCTTGGGATATGTTTCTAGCAAAATTTATGCATATTATCACTGTGGTTATACTGGAAATAAAAGCGAGAGGTCTCAATATGAATTTAAAGAAACATTTGGTAAGGCAGAAGATGTTCAAAAAATAATTACAAAAAATTTATTAGCACTTTCTGAGTCTTAAAAAAACATTTCTTAATTTCAAGAATCAGTAATCAGGCAAATCTTTTTCTTTAATTTCATACCTATGATGAGGACATTTTTCTATCCTTTTTTCAATTTCTTTTAATTGATTTTTTGTAAGTGGTGTTCCTCTATATCTTTTAGAAAAGTTATCTAATGCTTCTTGATAATCCATTTTAATAATCAGGTAATCCTTCACTAGAAACTTCTTCTTCTTTTTTTGGTTCTGGTAATGTTTCTTGCTCTGGTTCTTTAGGAGTTACTACTTCTGCTTTCATGTCTTCTTCTGTTACAGAATTAATCATTTCTTTGAATTTTGGAAAATCTGCAGCCATAATTTTTACACCTGCTTTTGTGAAACCAGTGTATCTATCGCTTGTAACAAATTCTCTTATTGTAAGTCCTTTTTTATCTGCGAAATTATCAACTCTAAGAATGATGTCTGATGAGTCGTTCTTTTTTATTTTCCCGATGTCTCGTTCCATAAAATGTCTAATGAAAAGGCATTTTTAAGTTTTATGGGGATTTGGTATATAGAATTAATCCTTTATTTCAATCTTAATATTAACGTTCTTTGGAATTTTCATTCTCATAATATTGTGGAGGACTTTTTCGTTTGCTGGAAGATCAATTAGTCTTTTGTGGATTCGCATTTCAAATCTGTCGAAGGTTGCTGAGCCGTCTCCACAAGGGGATTTTCTTGTTGTTACTTTGAGTTTTTTTGTGGGCAAAGGAACTGGTCCGCTGATAACTATTCCTGATTTTTTTGCGAGTTCTTTAATAGATTCGCAAATATTATTGAGCATAGCAATATCAATACTGTTTAGTTTTATACGAACCTTAGGCATGCGAGGACACCTGCGGTTTCCTTCGCGTAACCTTCCCTTTCTGTTCCGGTGTGCGACTTTTCCTAACACTCACGGAAGTCGCGTGCAAACCGCTATATTTAATCATTATAAATTATGAGAGAATTAGTTTTTAAAAGTTTGCGTAAGAGATTATTATTTCTAGGACTTATTAGATTAAACTTTTTTGTGATTATTTTTTTCTCAAAAACCTTTTTATAGTTTGATTTTTATTTATATAAAAGAGAAGATGGAACAGATATTTATTCAGTTAGGTGTAATACTATTTATGGCGTTTGTAGTGTCGTATGTGGTTAAGGCATTTCGGCAACCGATTGTTGTGGGGTATATTTTGGCGGGAGTAGTTGCGGCTTTTGTAATTGAAACAGGGTTTATTGATTTAGAATCGTCTAGGGAGATTATTGGTGTTTTTTCTCAATTTGGGATTGCTTTTTTGTTGTTTATCGTTGGATTGCATCTTAACCCTAAGGTAATTAAAGAAATTGGAACGTCTGCACTTTTGATTGGTTTTGCACAGATGGTGCTTACATTTGCGCTTGGGTTTATTGTTTCATCTCAGCTACTTGGATTTAATCTCATTAATGCTTCTTATATTGGTATTGCTCTTGCATTTAGTAGCACGATTATTACAATGAAACTTCTTTCAGATAAGAAGAATCTTGATTCTCTTTATGGAAAAATTTCAATTGGGATTTTGATTATTCAGGATTTGGTTGCTGTTGCTGCTTTGATGTTTATTTCGTCAATGTCTGATGGAACTAATTTTAGTTCTTTTGTTTTGAAAGGATTCCTCGGAGGAGGAGGACTGATTGGGCTTTTATTTTTGATTGGATTTTTTGTTCTTCCGAGGGTTATTAGGAATATTGCCAAATCCCAAGAGCTGTTGTTTTTATTTTCTATTTGTTGGTGTTTTATAATCGCTGCATTGTTTAGTTATTTTGGTTTTTCAATTGAGATAGGGGCGTTGGTGGCAGGAGTTGTTTTGTCTATTTCCCCTTATAGCACTGAGATTAGTTCGAAGGTAAGGCCGTTGAGGGATTTCTTTTTGATAATCTTTTTTATAATTCTTGGTTTTAATTTTCCCACATCGAATTTAATACCTATTTTTAAGAATGCAGTTATTTTGTCTTTGCTTGTTTTGATTTTCAAGCCGTTGATTTTGATGAGCTTGATGGCGTTTTTTGGTTACACAAAGAGAACTAATTTTTTAGTTGGAACAACTCTTGCACAGATTTCTGAATTCTCTTTGATATTAATTGTTCTTGGTTTAAGTGTCCACGGAACTTTGCTTGACCCGAGCATTCTTCCAACAATAACCCTGACGATGATTATGACAATTACTATTTCAACTTATATGATTATTTATTCTCATAAATTTTATGAGAAATTGTCAGGGTTTGTTTCTTTTTTTGAACGGAAGAGAATAAAGAAAAGCAGGAGTATTAGAAAAAAATATGATGCGATTCTTTTTGGGTATAACCGAATAGGATTTAGTATATTAAGGTCGCTGAAGAAGATAAAGAAAAATTATCTTGTTGTTGATTTTAATCCGGATACGATTGAGAGTTTGACTAATTTTAGGATACCTTGCATTTACGGGGATGTTTATGATGTTGAACTTTTGGAGGAGTTGCCGTTGGATAAAATTAAGTTGGCTGTTTCGACGCTTCCTGATTTTGAGACGAATTTTCTTTTGATAGAATCTATTCGAGTTGTTAATCCTAATGCAATTATTATTGTTCGGGCTCATCAAATCAGCGAGGCTCTTGATTTATACAAGAAAGGAGCTAATTATGTTTTGACACCTCATTTTTTAGGAGGAGAGTATGTTGCGAAGATGATTGAAAGTGATAACATTAGTGCTGAAAAATATCTTGAAGAGAAGAAAAAACATATTGATACACTTAAGAAAATGATGGACAAAGGACATGAGCATCCAGAAGTTACTGGTGATTAAGATATGAAAAAAAAGATTATATTTTTTGATGGTGATGGAACTCTTTGGTATCCAAAGAAAACAAAATATTCAAAGCACCCTATTTGGTTGTATAAAGATAAAAGATTCAAGAATTATGCGGCTCATTTGATTATGATTCCGTCGGTGTTATCAACTATAAAGAAATTAAAACAAATGGGAATTATTACGATAGTTCTTTCAACTCATCCTCAATCTCCTAAAGAAGCAAATGTAATTATTAATCATAAGATGAAGCATTTCAAATTAAAAGATTTTTTTGATGAAGTTCATGCAACAAAGATGTATCCAGAATCGAAAGGAGAATTTATCTTAAAAATTTTGAGTAGAAGAAAAATTCCTAAATCAAAAGCACTTATGGTTGGAGATAGTTATAAGTGGGATTATAAATCTGCAAATGAAATGGGTGTTGATGCAGTGTTAATTGAATCAGAATATGAACCAATGAAAAAACAAGTAAAAAGAACAATCAAAAAGTTAAGTGATATTTTTGAATATCTTAATTAAAAAATGAAATTGACAAATAATAAAATAAAAATAATTGAATCTGCTCTACTTAAAATTTATTCTAAATATAAAAATAAAGGTCTATTATCTGTATATTTATGGGGTACTGTATTAACTGATGAATTTAATTCTGAATTGAGTGATATAGACAGTATTGGAATAGTTGATGATAATGCAAATGAAAAAGATTGTGAAATGATTAAAAAACTTTTAGGAAGATATGTTTTAGAATATCAAGATTTTAAGTTAAATTATTTGTATTTGGATGAACTTAATGGAGGGAAGATTAAGAGTAGTCTTGCGAAAGTTATTCCTCCTAGTTTGTTATTATTGGATTTTAAAAATTGGAAATATGTTGCAGGGATAAAATATTCTAGGAAGGACTTTAAACTTAAAAAAATAAGTTTTGACGAGGCTGTGGAATTAAATATTTGTTCGGTGAAAAAGAGACATTTACCTTTGCTTGAGCGAGGAGATTTTAGAGGTACACAATATTTTGTGAAAACTCTTTTGAAAGTATGTTATTATCTAAATCAAAAAGAGTTAGGGGAGCATGTTTTTAGATATAATGAATTGTTAAAAAAGTCTCCAAAAGAAAGGAAGAAAGTTGTTAAAATATTATTTGAAATAAAACAAAGTAACTGGAATAAATTATTAATGAAAAAGAATTTTTCTTTTTTGAAAGATTTTATTAATGGATTGGAGAGGTTGAAATGAAATTAACAAAACAGGATATGGATAATATTCTTAATAATTATAATCTTGGTAAATTCAAAAAATTTGGTAAGATTATGAAAGATGATAAAGTATCTTATGGAAGAATTATTTACACAAGTAAGAAGAAAGTTTTTATGAAAATATTTAGGTTATTTGATACTAGTATAAGACAGGGATTAATTGTATCGTCGGAACTTCATAAAAAAGGATTTCCCACATATGAAATTTATGAAACAGAAAACAAAAAGAGTTCTATTTTATATGAAGGAGAGAGAATCGTTTTTTTAGAATATCTTGAGATTAAAGATATTAAAGAGTGGCCAGATTTATCAATTGAACAGATAAGAGATTTTTCTAAACAACTTGCTATTTTTCATAAACATACATCAAAGATGAAATTAAAGAATACATTTCATGGAGGGCATAATGATCTAAATCAACTTATTAAAAAGGCATTTCGATTAAGAAAAAGATATAATAAAAAAATTCAGAAAGCAATTATTTTTATGAATAATGAAATCAAAAAATTAAGATGCAAAAGTGGAGAAAAAAAGGCAGGATATTTTTCTGAATTTAATCCAGGGCATGTAAGGTTCAATGGAAATAAAGTCGAATGGATAATTGACTGGGAGATTGGTTATGATTATACATTTTATGATTGGGGGAGTTCATTAGAATCATGTTTTGATGAAAAAAAGAAAACATTATCTTATGAACAAATTAAAGAATTTATCAAATCATATAATTCTATACAAAAACTATCAAGATGGGAAAAAGAACATATTTATGAAGCATTACTTTTTGGAGTTTTCAAATATGGTGTTTGGGGTTTAATTGATCTTAAAACAGGAGGATTTGTTAAAGATTCAAAGAAAGTAGATATGTCTGTTATAAATAAAGTTTTGTATATGATGGAAGATAATAAGGAAAATTTTAGGGATATTGTAAAATGAAATTAACAAACTTAAAGATGAAAATTATTTGATTAGTATTTTCTCTTGTGCTATTGGTGATTGATTTATTCCTTTATTGTTTCATCTGGTTCTTCTAAATCAAATAATGAAAAGATGAAGTCAAAGAATCTTAAAACAGCTTCGATGAGAACAATAAACATTAAGTAAGTTAGGATTTGGCTGAAAAATACTGAGATATTAGATATGTGTCCGAGGATTCTTTCAATGTATTGTGTGTCGGAGAAATTGTTTGGGTTGAGGACAGTTATTGCGAGTAAAGTGAAAGGGAGCATTTTTGCGATTTCTTGTGAGAGGTCTTCTTTGTAATATGCAACTATTCTTATTGCAGTGATTATCGCGGCAGAGATAATTAGTATTTGAGCTGTGTCTTGACTTTGTGCAAGAATTATTAGGAAAAATGTGAAGACTGAAAAGATAATGAAAATTAAGAATGGTAAAATTAAAATGTATTCTACAAAATAAAGTGCGCCGTGAGTTAATCTTGAAAAAAAAGAATTTTGTAATTTGTTGTATTGGTTTAAGTTGAGCCCGAGAGGATTTTTTTTGGAAATGAATTTGTAAAATTTCCATACAAAAATTGAATAAATTACAATCATCAAAACTAATATAAGTAGATTTACAAATTGTCCGAGGGAAGGAGGAAGTGCTGAAATAAATTCATTATAAATACTAAGAATTTGCGTTCCTAAATCTTTAATCATCCCTACCATAAATTGATATGGTTAATCTTGTTTATAAATTTTTACAATAAATTTAAATAGAATGTTTCTTGATTAAGGTTATGATTGATATAAAATTGGTGCGTGAAAATCCTAAACTTGTTAAGGAGAATATTAAGAAAAAATTTCAGAATGAAAAACTTTCTCTTGTTGATAAAATTAAGAAATTAGATGAAGAATGGAGGAAATTAAAATATCAAGAAGATGGATTAAGGAGTGAGAGAAATAAAATTTCTAAAGAAATTAATGAGTTGAAGAAAAATAGCACCCAAGGGCGTACAACCGCAAGGGTTGCGAGAACCCCAAGGAGGGGCGAGAACCTTTTCAAGGCCTCTCACGAGGCACCAAGGAGGTGCGAGAACCTCTCCGAGGCCCCGAAACCTTTTCAAGAAAAGGTTTACAAGGGGCAAAAAGATGTTAATGATTTGATTAAAGAAGCGAAAGAAATTCCTGAGAAGATTGAAGAGATTCAGGTTAAGAGGAAGAAATTGGAGGGAGAGATAAGAATGATTCAAGCGGAGATTCCGAATATTATTTCTGAGGATGTCCCAATTGGAAAAGATGATTCTGAAAATATTGAAGGGAAGAAATATGGAAAGCCGAGGAAGTTTAATTTTGAAGTGAAGGAGCATGCTAAGGCGATGGAGGATTTGAGGATGGCTGATTTTGATTCTTCTGCACGGGTAGCGGGGAAAGGATTTTATTATATCGAGGATAAAATAGCACTTTTGAATATGGCGTTGATTAATTATGCAAGAGATATTATGGTGAAGAAAGGATATAGATATGTAGAGGCGCCTTTGCTTCTTAGAGAGGAGATTATTGATAGGGTGACTGATTTGAATGATAAGAAGAATATGATTTATCTTGTAGATGATGAGCCGAAGCTGGCGATGATTGGAACATCAGAGCATTCTTTGATTGGAAGATTTGTTGACCAAGAGATAAATGAAAAAGAACTTCCGATAAAGCACACGAGTTATTCTATGTGTTTTAGAAAAGAAATAGGTTCGCATGGTTTGGATGAAAAAGGTTTGTTTAGAGCTCACCAATTCAATAAAGTAGAAATGATTGTTATTTGCAAACCAGATGTAAAAGAATCTGAGAAATTTTATAAAGAAATGCAGGAGATAGCTATTGGAGTGTTTAAAGGACTTGAGGTTCCTATAAGGATTTTGAAGATTTGCTCGGGAGATTTAGGGGATTTGAAATACGAGCAAGTTGATGTTGAAGCGTGGTCGCCGAGGACAAATAAATATTACGAGGTAGGTTCTTGTTCTAATCTTACAGAGTCTCAAGCACGGAAATTGAATATAACGACGAGGATTAAGGGAGAGAGGAAAACTCCGCATACTTTGAATAATACTGTGATTGCAACTTCACGGGCTTTGAAAGCAATAATAGAAAATCATCAGCAGAAAGATGGTTCAATTAAAATTCCGAAAGCTCTTTGGAAATATACTGGGTTTAAAGAGATAAAGAGGGGGAAATGAAAAAGTTAATTGTTAGTGGACATGCAATAGATATGGCAAGAGAAAGAGTTTCTTTATTTGATAAGAGCTCTCCTGAGGAAAAAATTAGAGGATGGTATGAAGAAAATGTTTTATCTGCTGAAAAGATTCCTTGGGGTTCTAAATTGTATCTTAGATTAGAAAAAGGAAAAAAGGAATCTGATAGAAAATTTGTTTATTTTAAAGATGATGTTGGAATTTATGTGGTTGAAGTTATTGATGAGCAGAGAGGATTTTTGCGTACTGTTCGTGAGTTAGGCGATTTTGGTGAAACTCCTAAACCAAAATTAAAAGAGTATTTTTTGGGAGAACAATTTTCTGCTTTAATGAGTTTAAGAGAGAATTTGCCTCAGAGGAGTGCATAAAATGAAAAAACAAAATAAACTTGATAGATATTTTTTATTGAATTGGAGAAAAGTTTGGATAATTGTAGTTGGGTGGTTTGTTGCTGTGATGTTGCACAATTTTGTTTATGCTATGGGAATTTATTTTGGTGGAGAAAATTTTTGGGGGGTTGGAGGAGATGAAGCAGTTTTTTTTATTATTGCGATAATTTTAATTCCGATTTATGTTTTGGTTGTTTTAGTTTATAGTTTAGTTTGGTTGATTAGGAAAAAGTTTAAATAAAATAAATTATTATATTTTGTATGAAAGAAAAAATAAAGTGGTATCATTGGCTTGTTTTGGCATTTAGTGCTCTTGCAATTGCATTATTAATTTATGGCATAATTAGAAATTTATTCTTAAGATGAGGACATCAGACATCTTTGCCATAGTTTCACATATTGTGAATTTTATAATACTTGGTTATTTTATCTCTTTTTTGATTAATCTTGAATCCATAGCAACTTTTGATATTGTAATTAGTTTTATAGGATTATTTGCTTCTTTAATTGCAAATATAATGTCTGTATTGGAAAAAAATAAAGATAGTTAAATTTATTAATCTTAGTTTTTTATAGTTTGATAAAGAGGTTAAAAAATGGTTAGTGCTTTTTTGAAAAAACTTGCGGAGATTTTGGCGCCGTGTCCAGTGCCGACGACAAAACAGAGTGCTAAGGAAAAATATTATAATGAGAAATATCCGAAAGAAGATATGACTTATTATGGGCGTTATGTGCCGACGACGACGAATGCAGTGAATATTGATGTGCGAGATTTTTTTAATGAGTATGATAGTGGAGTGCGGAAAATTGTTGAGAGTTTGAAGTTGGGGAGGATGACTGATGATGAGAAGGCGTTGGAGTGTTTGCTGTGGGTTATTAATAATATTAAATATGTTGGGGATGATACAAAAGGGCACAAGGATTTTTGGCAGTTTGCGTTTGAGACATTGTATTATAAGACAGGTGATTGCGAGGATGGAGGGATTTTGTTGGCGAATATGTTGTTGATTGCAGGTGTGCCTTACTGGAAAATTCGGCTTAGCGTCGGTGATGTGACTGGAGGGGCGCATGGTTATGTTACTTATTATTGCGAGGCGAGCGACAAGTGGGTTGTGCTTGATTGGTGTTATTGGGTGAACAAGAAAAAAATTGCAGACAGACTTGATTACAAAGATGAAGGGAATTATCTTGGGGTTTGGTTTTCGTGGAATCAGAAATATTCTTTTTCAACTGGTTTGAATAATAAGGCGAAGAATATTTTGGCTGGGAAGAATAAGTAATTTTGAATATAAATTTTTATAAAAGAGAAAGAGATTTCTTTATATGAAAGAAATTTATTATCGGTTGATAAATTTTTGTCCTACTCCTGACAAACTTGTTACAACATTTGATTTTGGGATTG
>Ga0180007_10007667_pt1 | contig 10147 bp, 16 predicted proteins | sample MM_PC_MetaG_FD_121122 | JGI IMG/M metagenome (GOLD analysis project Ga0180007, IMG submission 121122) | Groundwater microbial communities from the Aspo Hard Rock Laboratory (HRL) deep subsurface site, Sweden - MM_PC_MetaG | ecosystem: Environmental > Aquatic > Deep subsurface > Groundwater... | reverse complement strand
CTACTCCTTTTCCTCTTCCCTTCCTCTTTTGAATTATTTTCTTTCTAATTCTTGAACGTGAACTATTTTTTTTAGGTTTTATTTTTATTATCTTTCGTTTAATTAATCCTTTAATATCTTTTTTTGTTAATGCTCCTTTAATCTCTTCTAAACTTTCTTGAACGAATTTTATTCTTTTCTTACCTACTTTTCTTAGAGATCCAGTTATCCTTTTCTGCGTTTTTAAATTTAGTTTTATACCGGTCTCGCTCATTTTTTATTTTTACCTTCCAATATTTTTCTTTTAATCTCTTTCTCTTTCTTTTCTTTTTCTTCTTTAGTTTCTTCTTTTGGTTTTTCCTCTTTCTTTTCTTCTTTTTTAATTTCTTTCTTTTCTAATATTTTCTTTTTTTTCGTCTTTTTCTCTAATTTTTTTTCTTCTATTTTTTTTTAAAATTCTTTTGGTTCCTTTAAATTTAAAATTTTAAGTTTTAATTCTAATGCTTTTTCAATAATCTTTATTTTTTTCTTTATTCCAATAGTTCTTGAAATAAGAATATTTTCTTTTGCATTTTCTAAATCTTTTAAATTGTTTATTTTTGTGAATCTGAATTTTGATAAAAACAATCCCCTTATTCCTTCTGGATTTTTATATCCTATTGTTGGTTTTTTTTGATGTCCTGCTTTTTTTAACCTTAATTTACTTTGAAGTCCTTTTGGTCTTCTCCATTTCTTTTTTAATTTATTTAATTGGAAATCTTGCCTTTTGAATACGGGTTTTTTCTTCTTTTCTGATTTCATTTTTTCCCGCTTTTGTCTATTATCCAACATCCGTCTTGATAGATTCTTCTATCAAAATTAGTTCTTCTTGTATTTTGTTCAATATTACTTGCTGTTTGACCAACACTTTCTTTATTAGTCCCTTTTAATGTGATTATGTCCCCTTCAATCTTTGCTTCTACTCCTTCGAATATTTTTGCTTTTCTTGGTTTTTTCTCTCCAAAGAAATTTTTAATTATTATTTTGTTTTTATCTATTGAAGCATTTATTGGAAAATGTCCGGAACATATTTTTAATTTATAAATAAATTTTTTTTCTGTTCCTTTGATTAAATTTTTTATATGTGCTTTGAAAGTATTTACTATTTTTTTCTCTTTCTTTGTTGGTTTTTTTGCTTCAAGTATTATGAAATCTTCTTTTTTTGATATTTTTACTTTAGGATTTAATAATTCTCTTTTATTTTCTCCTTCTGGTCCCTTTACTTTTATGATACTTCTTTCTACATTAACTTCGATTCCCTTTGGAATACTTATTTTTTCTTCTATATCTTTTAATACCATTTTAGTAAATATAAGCGATTAATCTTCCACCAGTTTTTGTTTCTTTTGCTTTATGATGTGTTAGTAATCCTTTATTTGTGGATATAATCATAATTCCAAAATCTTGTGCTGGTAAGAATCTTTTTTCAAACTTTTCTACGTCTTCCTTTTTGAAAGCTAATCTTGGTTTGATTACATTGCATTTATTGATTTTTCCAATGAGTTTTATTTTTATTGATCCGCCTTTTCCTTCATCTTCTTTTTTAAATTCTCCAATATATTTTTCGTCCTTCATTATTTTTAAAATTTCTAAGATTATTTTGGATACTGGTCTAACTATACAAGTATCTCTTCCTATTTTCTCACAATTGTTTATGTTTGAAAGTACATTGCTTATTGGATCGTTTAATGACATTTTTTTACCTCACATGAATTTTTTAAATCCCAAATTCTTTGCATTTTCTCTAAAACATTGTCTACAAATTTTTAGATTGTATTTTTTAATGAAAGCTCGAGTTCTACCGCATATTTTACACTTTTTTAATCCTTGTCCACAAGATCTTGTTTTTGGTTCATTATGTTTTACAAACTTTTTTAATTTGACTGGCTTTACTTCTAATTGTTTCATTATTTTTCTATGGTCGCTTGTGGTCATTCTTCTTCCTCCATTTTTATTTTGAATTTATCTTTTATGAATTCTATTGCTTCTTCTTTTGTTATTTTATGAGATTTTTTTATCTTTGATTTTAACCTTCTTTTTTTTACTCTGAATCCTGGTCTTTGTAAAGTTACAGCTACATTCAATCCAATTATCCCAATCTCTGGGTCATATTCTACTCCAGGAATATTAAGGTATTCATCAATACCAAAAGAAAAATTTCCATTTTGATCAAATTTATCTTCTGATATTTTATTATCTAAAGCTGAAAATAATCTTTTTAGTAGTTCTTCTGAATTCTTTCTTACTGTTACCTTTGTAGCTATTTCTAATTTTGGACGTATGTTCCATGTTGGAATTCTCTTGAAAGTTCTTGTTTTAATTGGTTTTTGATTTGCTATACTTTTTAGTAATTTTACAGCTTTTTCTAATTTATCTCCTGCTTCGCCTACACCAATGTTTAATGTAACTTTTTCAATACTTATTTCTTTCATTGGATTATTTTGAGTTTTCATATTCTTTTAATGTATCTCCTATAACAAAGATATATTCCCTTGAAGTTTTGATTTTTTGTTTTTCATAAGTTAATGTTATTGTTTTTGAACCTTTTTTATTAAGTTCAAATATTGTAGCTATTTTTCCTATGTTGTTTCCACCTGTTAAATATACTTTAGAATTTTTATCTAATTTTAAATGAGAAATTATTTTTTTATTTGATAAATTTAGGATAACTGTATCTCCAACTTTGTAATCCTTTGTATCAATTAGTAAATTTTTTCCATCAAAGAGATTTAATTGTATTTTTTTCTTTTTCAATACTTTTTTTCCAATTATTTTACAAGGTTTTATTTCTGTTTCTTCTTTTTTTATTGGAAAAATAGTAAATTTTCCCTTTTGATTTAAGAGTATTCTGTAATATTCTTTTGTTTTTGGAATTTCTATAGTATCCATTAATCCAATTGGATGTCTGCTTTCTTTTACATATTTTTTATCAATTAAAATTTCTTTTCTATTTACTATTCTTTTTGCTTCTTTTGTTGTTTCTGCATGATTTAAAATATCTTTAATTAATATACTTAAAGGGATACATCTCTTTAGAGGGTGTGGTCCCGGATTTGGTCTTGTTACCCATTTATTTAATTTTCTTTTTACTGGCCAACAATTAGGCATATTCAATCTTGTTAAGTGTCTTTTAACCATTTTTTCTTTCTAGTCCTTTTTTCCTTTTTTTATCTGATAAATTTAATTCTATGATTATTAAATTTGATGGATGTAATGGAATGAATACTTTTGTTCCATCTATTTTTGTTGTTTGAATATTTTCAATATAAACTTTTGATTTTTTTACAAATACTTTTGTTATGGTTCCTTCTTTTTTCTTAAATTGTCCTCTTACTATTTTTACTTTATCTCCTTTTCTTACTGGAATGCTTCTTTTATTGTATTTTTTGATTAATTCTTTTGATAAATGTGCCCCCAAAAATTTATGTTTTATATTTAATGGAGCGTTGTATCTATACTTCCTTTGCTTTTTAGGCTTCTTACTTTTATTCCATAATTTTGAAAATATTTTCATTACATTTACGTTGCAGGATACCCAACCTTTTAAGATTGGGGGGAATGCAACCCTCCGTTAGTTTTTTCTTGACACATTTTTTTAATATGAGTGCGCAAAGTAAATTGCGCACGCAACGTCGATTAAGTTAGCGTGAGCTTTGTTCCAACCTTTGCGCAGGAGGCAAAAATGGAACTTAAATCAACACATCATGGGTATGGTCAAAACACATACCACTTAGTTTTTGTACCTAAATGCAGATACAAATATTTCAAGTATCTAGGCATAAAAAAGCTTTGTGAACAAAGCTTTTATGAAATTGCAAGTAAATACAATTTCAAGATACATACTCTTGAAATCCAACCAGACCATGTACACTTATTTGTGGATTTCCCACCGAACTTTGCTGTAAGCAAAGTTGTGCAGTTATTCAAAGGAATTTCTGCATATAAAATCTTGCATAAGTTTCCACATGTACGAAGAACTTATCTTCGTAGAGGACACTTCTGGTCTGCAGGAAAATTCTACAGATCAGTTGGCAATGTTACTGCTGAAACCATTCAGCACTATATTGAGCAAAGCCAACATGGTTGGAATTTTGAACATCAGACCAAACTTTCAGTTTAGCCTTCATAAGATACCTCGACCTTTAGGTCGAGGAGTATCATTTTATTTAAAATTTTATTAATCTTAATTAAGAGACTCTTCTACTTCAACCCTGGGATCATAAAACCATTGTCTATTATTTATATTAGTATCATAAAATAAATAAGCCCTATGTTGTTGGGTAGTATCACCCTGAAGATGTTTATAATCAGAATAGCAATTGCCTGTTGTACTAGTAAAACTAATAACTTTTGTTTTTGTTACCCCATCATAAACCCCTCCAATTCCACCAGTTTCAACAGTAGTATCAGAAGGTCGGATATATCCAACAATTAAATACCACCTATCAGCTTGAGGAACTTGTCCACACCAAAAATAAGGATTAGATTGAGTACCCCCATCAAGACGTCCAACATTACTTTGTAATCCAAAATAGGTTGTTCCTGAACGTATAATCTTTTTAACCCAATAAGTATACCTATATGTTTTTGAAGGGTCTACAGTAAAAATAGCAGTATTCCAACCACCATCACCATTAGATTCTGCATCATTTCCACCTTTCCACAAAGCAACTTCTTCCCCATAAGGATTAATTCCAAGTTCAATACTATTTTCAGATGTTGCCCCATTCTGACTAAATCCAGGTTGACTTCCTGTTGATTCAACTACCCACGTAGAAGAATCCAATAGATTACCATCTTGATTTGGCTGATTGTTTAAGATAAAATAAACCCTTAAATCACACCACTGAAGATAAGGATCTAACTCCCCTACACCATCAGGATCTATCATATAATCTCCACTGCCAATCACATCTGGAGCTCCTTGTGGATTTCCTTCTAACCCATCTAATCCTACATTAGAAAATGCCAAACAACTTTCCAAAACAGTCCATCCTCCATTTGTCATATCACAATAAACATCAAAAGGTTCAATTTCACCTTCACCGTCGGGATCAATAGTATAAATTCCATCTTCTAAATATGGAAAATAATTTAAGAGTTCCTTACAATTATAGTCTTCATACTCTTCTACAAATATTGCCCCTATTTGTTCTCCTTCACCTTCCATTAAAACCATTATTTGATTTTCATTCTGTCCACTTCCTTGACCTGTTTTAATATGTTCTAAACCAGTCTTAGCACTATATTCTACATCAAATGTAATACTAGCTTTAGCATTTTTATCTAAATTATTACCTTCACCCAATATACAATAAATCTCTTGTTCATTAGAAGTAATTTCTTCATTATTAAATAAATCTTCACAAGATACTCCATTTACTTTCATATCTATGATAGTATAAGTCTCTACATTATTTTGCTTTAAAGATAAAAGCACACCATTATCAGCAATTTTTACATCACCGCATACAAAAGGAGCTTCTATAAAACAAGTATTAGGAGTACTAGGATCAAAAACACCTAGATAAAACAAAGCACCAACAGCAATTAAAATAATCAAAATAGCCCAGCCATAAGTCATTAAGTATTCCATTGCTGACTGCCCTCTTTTCATAAAACAAAGAATAAATTATATTATTTAAAGTTATTCAAAGCCTCTTCTTCAATAAAATGTAATTTATCAGAAGGAATAATCAAGCATTGAGGATACTTATCAAATTTGTAATTCAAAAGTTCCTTAGCCATTCCAACTTTTATTACCTTCTCTTTTGTTCCTAAGGCACAACAACCAACAACCAATCTATCTTTCATGCCTTTATCAAACAAATATTTCAAACCATCATTTCCACTCAAATATTTATTATTCTTAACATCCAAATCTAGTAAAAACAAAGTATGAGCATTAATCTTTAAATTATCTTTTAATATATTATAAGGTGTATCAACTTTAAAATCAAAAGTTATACTGCCAATTTTTCCATAATTATAAATACTCAACCCAATATCTCCTAAGTAATTAAAAACAGAGTTATTATGGACAATTTCCACATCAACGTCTTCTTTCTTAGCATCTAAAATCAAGCTAACATGTGTAGTAGCAAATAAACAATCTCCATAAACTAAAAGTCCAATGTTTTTTTCCTTAGATTCTTTAACTAAGAAATCACTTTCAACATTATCTCTATCTAATTTCTCTATTTTCTTACCAAATATTCTCTCAAAATCTTTTGCACCACAACCTTTAGAGGTATAATTTTCAAGATATAATTTATCACATTTTTTAGCGGTTTCCAAACTATTCAAATTAATATCCTTTTTACCAAATCCAATTCCAATTAAATACAACATAAATCACCTTAATAACCCAAAATTATAAATCTTTCTATAATTTTTCAAGAATTTCTAACTTCTTTAACTTATATTCTCTAAGATTTAATCCAATGTATTTTAATTCTTTAAAAGAACTAACAATTTGTTTTAATCTACTTCTAAATTTTTTAATATCATATTTTTTTAACAATTCATTATATTTTTTAAAATCAATATCACAACAAATTAATAAAGTTAAAATATCAATTCTATCTTTTTCTCCTTTAACACTATCTTTTCTATCTAATTCAGCGTCTTGTTTCAATATTAATAAAACTTCAGGAATAACAACATTAAAACCCTTTAATTTACAACTAAATTTCTTAATATCTTTAACAGGAATACCTAATTTAGAGTAATAAGGAACATAAATATCAATATCTATCTCTTCAATCTTAATCTCATATTTTTTAAGATTATCATTTTTTATTAAATTATAATTCTTTTTTATAAAATCTAAATTATTTATATCTACAACAATGTCAATATCTTTAGATTTATGTAAACCAGTCCACAAATAAGCAGCCCAGCCACCAATCAAAATAAATTCAAAACTTACTTTCTTTAAATTCTGCAATAATTCAAAACTTTTTTCAGTTAATAAACTATTCCAATACTCTACCAATTTTATCCTCCAAAGAGTTTAAAAATTCTTTTGCATACCATTCTTTCAAATTCCATAAATCAACAAAAGTTTGTGCTATTGTAGTTGTTTTCCCATATAATTCTTCACCATCTTTTTTTAGCAAAAACAAATTAGGATTTTTTTTATTCTCTTTAAATCTTTTTAACTCATTACTATAAACATAAACTTCAGAATAATCAGCAGGAACATCTTTAAACTTGAATTTATAAGCAGAATAAGCACCATAAACAATATCATTAGGCATTTCAGATTCAATCTTTCTTACAGGCTCATTAACCCTTGTCATAAAAATCACTTCCTTGCTTAAATTCCTAATACTTGCCCAATATAAGAGTATTTTTTTAGGATCTATAACAACAAAATTTCTCGGATTCACCTTAATAGAATTCATTTCCCTTAAAAAAGATAAAGCATGATTTACAGTACTCAATGAAACCACTAATTTTTTAGATAATTCAGACTGTGTTAAACTATTATTCTTCTTTTCTATTACTTGAAATAATATTTCCCTGTATATTTTTTCTTTATTTTTCATAATCCAATTTAGAAATTATTTGTTTATAAATCTTTCGAATATTATAGAAATATATATAAGTTAATTATATTATTTTCTATAAATTTTATCCCTATTATCAAAATCAATTAATTCTATCCTATCTCCTTCTTTATGATATCTATAAAGTAATCTAAATGGAGGGATGCAAATCTTTCTTACACCTTTTTTATTATTTTTTAAAAAGTCTCCAATGGTTGGATCTTCAATTATCTTACTAATTTTTTTCCACAATCTTATTTTAGTAGTTTTATCTTTAAGATGTTTTATTGCTTTATCAAAAGATTTACTCTTATCTATTATTCTTTTGCCCATTCTTCAAGCTCTTTTAAGAATTCATCAGCATCTTGTCTAATAAATTCTCCAGATTCCATTTCTTTAAGTCTTTTTTCAGCTATCCTACTATCAATAATATCTTCCCTTATTCTTTCCGCAATATTTTGTTTAATTTTATTTGTTGGTTGAAAAATAAGTTTGCCTCCTTCTTCTATAACTAACATTTTCATACCTGCTTTTAATTTTAAGTGATTTCTCATGTCCAAAGGTATAACAACTTGTCCCCTTTCCCCCAATTTAGTAATATCCATATCCATTTTAACCTCCAATATGAAAAGTATGATTAAACATATTTATAAAACTTTCTATTTTTTAATCACAAAAATATCATAATCTTAATATAAATTAAAAAAATTAAATATTTTGTTTAGCTTTTATTATTTTATATATAAATACAACTAAAAGACCAAACAACAAAATTAATTGCAAGACACCATTTTTCCCTTTTTGTTTATTATTTATTAAATTTATATTAGTATTCAAATCTAACTTATAAATTATAGGAAGAATATCTATTCTATCTTTAAATCCTTTATTTTAATGTATTCTTTAACAATATCGCTAAACTCTATAGCCCTCTTAATTGAAGTTTTTGATTTTGTCAATTCAGCATCCACAGTCATACTATAAGTAAATTCATGTCTTTTTGTTCTTTCTGCTTGCATATATTCAACCACCTTTTTAGCTCTTTGTTGAGTTAATTCTTGGTTTTCCTCTTTTGCTTGTGCCATTAATTCTAAGGCTCTTGACAACCTAGATTGTTTAATCTCTTCCCACTTAAGATCTTTTTTATTTTCTAAATTAGAACCTTTGATTATAAAATAATACATTAAGGCTAATTCAACTGTTTTATGAGTATCTTCTGCATCCTCAGGTAGTTTCTTTTTATCCAAAGCTAATAGATATTGAGCTAAAAAGAAAATTTTGTAATAGGAAGCATTAACTATCCACAAAGTTCCGTCATAATCTTCAGCATTAAAAAATTCATTAGCTTTCTGGTCTTCCATAATCCTCAAAATAAATTTAGCTGTTTTTAATGCATTCTCCGATTTAGTTAGAGTATGGTGTTTAAATGTTTCTGTTGGAATGTTCCACTTTCTTTCATTATCCCATTCTCTGAAAGTTTTAATTGCTCTTCTAATGTCCTCTTTTTTTATCATAATCTTTAACCAATGTATAATATTGTTCTGCGCCATGAAGGATTATTGAACCTTCTAATACTTCCCTTCCCACACTATGTCTTTCCTCAAACATTTTAATCAGCCATTCAGTTGTAATAATTTCAAATTCAACTTTAATGTTGGTTGAAAATAGCACAGACTTAATTTTTTTCCTTGTTTTTTCAATATCCTGTTCATTCTGAACTATAAAAAGAAGATCAATATCTGATTTTTTTGTGGAAGTTCCTTTAGCATAAGAGCCAAAAAGAATTATAATATAAATTAAGTCATTTAATTTATTTTTTATATCATCAATTACAAAACCAAATCTGACTTTATTTAAAAACTTTTGAGAGTAAATTAATGATGATATAGCTAATAATTGGGAATCAACTGAGGGATTTAATTGACAAGCTAAAGAATTTCCTATCTTTTTTGCTTTTATCATTTTTTTATCGAGCAATGATTTTATTGATTCATGCGTTAAAGCATAGCTACTTTTAATTAGTTTACTAATCCCTTTAATAGAATAAGCTTTAAATGGTTGAGGTAATACAACCTCCATTATTTTTTGTTCACAAGAGGTTATCATATTTATAGGTATTAGTGATAATATTATCGGTATTAACGATAGTTTATAAATATTTCGCTTTTTAGTAAAACTTATATCTTATTTCAGAAAATTTCTCTTCTATTTTTTTATCAAAAATACTATTTCATCCTTATAATCTATTATATTATATTCATAACCAAGCTTTTTTAAAATTAACCTAAACCACTTTCTCCCATTTTAATTATGTCTATATCCATTTTTACCTCCAATATAAAAAGTATGATTATTTCATAATCCAAATATATAAATTAAAATTAAATATTTTGTTTAGCCTTTATTATTTTATATACAATTACAATTATTATTATAAATACAACTAAAAGACCAAACAACAAAATTAATTGCAAGACACCATTTTTCCCTTTTTGTTTATTATTTACTAAATTTATATTAGTATTCAAATCTAAATCCCCACCTAAATTTTCTAAATCTCCACTAATAACTTCTGT
>Ga0180007_10007666_pt1 | contig 10148 bp, 2 predicted proteins | sample MM_PC_MetaG_FD_121122 | JGI IMG/M metagenome (GOLD analysis project Ga0180007, IMG submission 121122) | Groundwater microbial communities from the Aspo Hard Rock Laboratory (HRL) deep subsurface site, Sweden - MM_PC_MetaG | ecosystem: Environmental > Aquatic > Deep subsurface > Groundwater... | reverse complement strand
GGGGGGATGGCATGTATGATTGGCAAGCAAATGCCTTAATTATTCCCTGTTTATCTATGAAAACGCCGGAAGAAACTATTGTTAATGCCATGGCTGATTACAGGTTAAATGTGGATGAGGGACATATTTTAGAGGAAAAATATTATCAACTTCGGCCATTTTTAAAGAAACAAGGTATTGTCAACTTTAGAAAAAATTTTCAAAGAGATTATTTCAATTGGATCTTAAAAGAGTGTAGAGGTAAACGAATATTTAGTCCGCCGGAAAGGGATTGGTTTACCAAAGAGATTGCGCCCGGAACCAAAGCTTTTAGAATACCCTATAATATACAGGATAAATTAAAATTACCGGATGAATTGAAAAAAATGCGGTCAGAAGCTGAAGAAGCTTTGCTCTCTGACCGAAATAATAGTGAGGCTAATTTTAATTTGGCGTTTATCAATTTAACTAGCGGGAATAATAAAAGAGCCTTAGAATATATGAGAAAAGTAACCATGTTGTTGCCAGAAGATAAAATGGCTAATTACAATGTAGCTTTACTCTATGAGTCCTTGGAGTTAAAGGCTCAAGCGAAAGCACAATGGGAAAAATATGTAACAATGGATCGCGATTCCTGGTGGCAGGATAATGCTTACCGGCGGTTAAGAGAACTTAGTCAAAAATAGAGGTGAAAATATGAATGGGAAAATAGTAAAAAGAGATGATTTAATTATGGGGCAAAATCCTATAGAAATTACCAGTATCACTGCTGAACAAAAAGCGCAAATGCATAGAGAAGAGAATAAAAAGAAAAATATTCCGAAAGTAAATGTGACCAGGGATGAAACCGGCAATATTACGCAAGTAGAGGTAATATGCAGTTGTGGTGAAGTTATAAAACTAGAGTGCAAATATGAAAGCTAAAACCAAATATCAAAGCTTGATTTTTTTAAGATGGTTATTTGTCTTGGTAGTATTCTTGTATTTGTCAATAGTGGCTACTGAAAATTTTTTAGAACTGGCCCTTTGGATAGTTTTACTGTTCTTGTTAAATATTTTTCATATTTGGTTTTTTAAAGAGGAGCGTACGTTACCCTTTTTAAACTGTAGCATTTTTTTAGTAGATTTAGCCTTTGTGACCTATCTGGTCTTAATTACCGGGGGCGCTTATAGTATCTTTTATCCTTTTTATTTCATCTTTATGGTCTTTACTGCTATATTCTTTAATACAAAAGAATATCTTTTTATGGTGATATCCGGTTTCACTTTTTACCTTTTAGCTTGTGTAGGAGGTACCTTTACTAAAAATCTTTTAACTCTTTTAGGTAAAAAATTAGGTATTTATTCCGGAGTAGCTTTATTTGTTTTTCTCATAAATATATGGCTTAGAGCCGGAATGAACTACCTTTTAGATAAAGCTCGTGCTCTGGTAGATTTCTTGTATCGGAAACTCAATAAAGAAGAAATTTAATCCTTTTTGTTTTTTTGACGCCTTAAGGTAAGTTTTAGGTTTAGTCTTGTTTTTATTTTAGTCGTTAGTTCTTGGCCTTAACTCTAATTATGTTTTTTGTTCTTAAGTTGTTGCTATTAGCTCTTCTCTGGGTCCTCTGTGAACTCTGTGGTAAATTTTTCTTTTTGTTGTTAGTCTTTTGTCTACTGTCTGTTGTATGTAGTCTAATATCTCTTTTATCCTTAAATTAGCCAAAAAATTGACAAAGTTTCCTATTTATGGGATAACATCCTTTTACCTATTTACCCGGTTAGAACGTATATAGCATTAATGGGAGTAATTAATGCTGATTATATAAACACATTATAACATATTCAAAACAAGGGAGATATGAATATGAAACTAACCGGTTTGTCTAGTAAATTACTATTAATTTTTGTAAGTGCCTTATCATTAATTCTCTTTTCTGTAAACCTTGCCTTGCCCGCAACCGCTATCAGTACAGTAGAGCAGTTACAAGCTTTCAACAATAATCTTTCCGAAGATTATTATCTTACCAATGACATCGATGCTTCAGATACGGTTAATTGGAATGGGGGTGCGGGATTTGAGCCGATAGGCACTTTTATGACAACCCCTTTTACGGGCAGTTTGGATGGTAATGGATATACTATTTCTAACCTTTATATTAATCGACCATCATACTTTGCTATTAATCTTGGGGTGTTTGATTATGCTGAAGGGGCAGAGTTTATAAATCTAGGTTTGGATAATGTGACTGTTTTGGGAAGACAAAATCATGGAAACGATCGTGTAGGAGGGTTAGTTGGACATCTTATAAATGGAACAATCACTAACTGTTACAGTAGAAATGGTAATGTAATGGGTGGTTATATGGTTGGTGGTTTAGTCGGAAGACTGGAAGGTGGAACCACGACTAACTGTTATACCATAGAAAGTACAGTAAAGGGAAATCTTGTTGTTGGAGGGTTGGTTGGGGAGTCTTATAATCACACAATGACTGGTTGTTACATTAAGAAGTGGGTAGTAGAAGCTTCTAATACTGACGGATCAGTAGTAGGAGGATTAGTCGGAGAGTATAGAGGACCAATGACGAATTGTTATGCCATAGACGGTACAGTAGAAGGGCTGCAAGGTAATGTTGGAGGTTTAATTGGTGGTGGACTTAGTTATAGTATTACTAATTGTTATACTATAAAAGTGAATGTCACAAGTTCTAATGCTCACACAGGAGGATTAGTCGGTACTTCTCTTGGAACAATAAGTAATTGTTATAGTTGGGGAGGTATTGTAACAGGTTATCAGAATACCGGAGGGTTAGTTGGTTATTCTTCAGGAGATGTAAATAATTGTTATTCAGCTAATAATATATCTGGTACTGGTACTATAGGAGGACTAATCGGTAACGAATCTGGGGGAATGTTTTTAAATATTACAGGTAACTATTGGGATTATGAAATAGCTGGACTTCCTTCCACTCAAGATACAGGTAATTCTGGAGATATTGACGGTATTGACGGTAAAACAACCGCTGAAATAATGACTCAAGCAACTTTTACAGGCTGGGATTTTGCTGTCCCTGGAATTTGGGTAATGATTGAATATCCTCATTTGCAAATGGAGCATACCACAAAAATATCCAATTTATATGAATTGCAGCTTATGAAGTTGGATTTAACAGCTGATTATAAACTCGTTTCCGATATCGATGCTTCAGATACAATTAATTGGAATTCAGGTGCAGGGTTTGAACCGATAGGCTCTCTGGCAACTCAATTTACCGGAAGTTTAGAGGGGAATGGGTTTGTAATCAATAATCTTTATATTAATCGGCCGACTAGTAATTGTATAGGTTTATTTGGTTCTACCCAAGGAGCTACAATTCAAAGTTTAGGAATGGTAAATGTTGATATTGTGGGACAGGCAGAGATTGGCGGTATTGTAGGTAGAGGGGATAGTTCTTTTATTGTAAATTGTTTCACTAACGGGGGAAGTATTAGCAGCCCAACAGGAGCATATGTTGGAGGAATAGCAGGAATTGTCAATTCTTCAGGGGGAATAGATAATTGTTATGTTTTAAATGTGAATATATCGGGTGGGACTTCGGCTATAGGTGGAATAGTAGGATATCTTCAGACGACTACGATATTAAAGAATAGTTACGCACAAGGGGTAACGGTTTCAGGCGCTAGCGTTGTTGGTGGGTTAGTAGGTTCTACACCAAATGCAACTATTGAAAATTCCTGGGTAGATAGTTGTAGTATATCAGCAACAGATAATTTGTGCGGTGGATTGGTTGGATATTCATCTTCTAATATAGAGAATTGTTATGTGCTAAATAGTAGTGCCGGTGGTCCAACAGATCCATTTCGTGTTGGTGGGTTAGTAGGTCAGCAAGACGGTAATACCATAAGTAATTGTTATGTTCTTTGTTCGGTAAGTAGTAAAGGATATTATGGCGGGTTGATAGGTTATAGTGAGAGTGCAGCTACTTATATCTCTAATTTTTGGGAATATGAAGTTACCTCTCTTCCTCAAACGTATGATGTCGGTGCAACGAATGTGGCTGGTGTTGATGGTAAAACCACTGTCGAGATGTTTCAGCAAGCGACCTATATAGGCTGGGATTTTACAAGTACCTGGATAATGGCAGGGTATCCCCATTTACAATTTGAAAACATTAGTAATTTAAATATAGATACAGTGAGTCCCCTTCCCGGAGAATTGGAAGGAAATCCGTATAGTCAAACGTTTACTACCATTGATGGTACAGCACCCTATACCTGGAGCATTTTGTCAGGAGAAATTCCAGAAGGATTATCTTTAAGCAGCGACGGTATTTTAAGTGGCACCCCGGAAAATATAGAGGAGACTACAAATTATACGTTTGTTATAGAAGTAGAAGATAGTCTGGGAAATCTTGGTGCTAAAGTTTTTAGTTTAGAGATTACGCCGGAAATTATTACTAAGGCAGCTCCACCTCAAGGAGAAGAAAATCCCTTATTAGGTACAGAATATATCTATACAACCACGGGTGGTGCTACGACCAATACCGGGCATACAGTAGAATATCGTTTTAACTGGGGAGATGGCACTTATTCGGATTGGTCTATAAATTTGTCAGCAACTAAAACCTGGAATGAGAATTTAACGAGGGAGATAACTGTAGAAACTCGTTGTCAGGATCATCAGGATGTAACCAATGTAAGTGATACATTTACGGTAAATGTTATGCAGCCAGTTACCAATGTACAGGAACTGCAGGATATAAATAATAATTTACTTGGAAATTATTGTTTAATGAATGATATTGAGGCACAAGATACCATGAATTGGAATTCAGGGTCTGGATTTTTGCCTATAGGGGATGCGAATTCTTCCTTAGGGAATTTTACCGGAGTTTTTGATGGGGGTGGATATAGTATAAAAAATTTATATATGAATAGACCTAGCGGGTACTATACAGGTCTTTTTTCTGCTATAAATGGAACGGTTCAGAATGTCGGACTAGAAAATATTGAGATAATAGGGTGTTTGGGAGCTTCTGGCTTAGTAGGAGTTGCTTATAATAGTTCAGTTGTTAAAGATTCATTTATCGAGGGAGGTACAGTATCCGGAGTTCAAATTGTTTCAGGATTAGTTGCAACTAATTTGGGAACTATTGATAATTGTTATGTGCATAATTTTAAGGCGACTGCTTCTGTTGAAAGAGCAGGTTCGTTAGTTGGAGCCAATAGAAGTCATATTTCTAATTCATATGCGATTGGTTGTTATATCTCAGGCCCTACTCAAATTGGAGGTTTGATTGGAGAAGATAGTCAAGGAACAACAGAATATTGCTATGCTTCCTCTACGTTTAATAGCTCTGGGACTCCTGGTGGGTTTGTGGGTACAAGTGAAGCAACTTGTTCTTATACCTCAAATTTTTGGGATTATGAAGTCGCAGGATTACCGCAAACTCAAGATGCAGGCGATGATGGAGATTTAGCAGGTATTGAGGGTAATACCACTTCCAATATGATGTCTCAGGCAACTTTTGAAAATGCCGGTTGGGATTTTACGAATAGGTGGATACAGTTAGGCTATCCGCATTTTCGATCTGAGTATAGCACTACTGTTCATAACATTTATCAACTGCAATTAATAGCGTTAGATTTAAGCGCAGATTACACCTTAGCTTCAGATATAGAGGCAGGAGAAACTTATTTTTGGAATAGTGGTCAAGGGTTTGAGCCTTTAGGAAATGATGTTAATAAATTTACCGGTGCTTTAGAGGGGAATGGCTATACCATCAGCAACCTATCTATTAATAGGGCAAGTGCAAGTCATATCGGTCTTTTTGGGTATACCGAAGGAGCTGCTATCCAAGATTTAAAATTAGAGGATGTTACGGTTATAGGAGCTGGATTCGTAGGAGGTCTAGTGGGTAGAAACGATGATACTGATATAAGTAATTGCTCGATAAAAAGGGGAAGTGTTACTGGAAATTATAATAATGTTGGCGGTTTGACAGGAATAAATGAAAATAATGCCACTATAATTACTACGGGTGTTATAGGAGTAACAGTTGCTAGTGGTATAGATGATTTTAATGTCGGTGGATTAGCCGGTAGTAGCGATAGTGGAGCAATTATTGAGAAATCTTATGTTTTAGGTGGCAGTGTTTACGGTGGTATTAGGGTCGGTGGTTTAGTTGGAAGATTTGTTAATGCCCAGATAAATAATAGTTATGCGATAACTAGTGTTATAGGAGAAAATGCTATTGGTGGAGTAGTAGGAGAGCTTACTGATTCAACAGTGGAGTATAGTTATTCTGCGTCTATACTTAGTGGTCCTGTTGATATTGGTGGTTTTGTAGGGAGGACTTATGGTAGTGGTACTCATACTTCAAATTTCTGGGATTATGAAGTTTCTGGCCTTTTACAAACGCAAGATGCAGGCGACGACGGAGATTTAGTTGGTATTGAGGGAAAAACAACTTTAGAGATGAAAGAGCAAGCAACTTTTAACAATTGGGATTTTACAAATACTTGGACTATGGCCGCAGGTTATCCTCGTTTTAAATATGAAGATACGGTGATTACTAATATTTTAGAGCTTCAGAATATCAAAAAAGATCTGTCTGGTGATTATTTTCTAGCAAATGACATTGAGGCTTCTGACACAGTAAACTGGAATAATGGTCAAGGATTTGAGCCTTTAGGAAATGATGTAAACAAATTTACCGGGACTTTAGAGGGGAATGGCTATACCATCAGCAACCTCTATATCAACCGGGAAGGGAATTCCGGTCTTTTTGGCTGTACCGAAGGAGCAGCTATTCAAAATTTGAAATTAGAAGATGTCACTGTTACCGGCTATGGATCTGTCGGTGGTCTGGTTGGGAGGAATAGTTCAACGGATATTAACAATTGTTTTGTAAAAATAGGAAGTATTACCGGAAATAACAATAATCTTGGCGGATTAACAGGGAGAAATGAAAATAATGCAGCTATCACTGATTGTGGTGTATTTGAAGTAACAGTTAATGGCGGCTCTGGTAGTAATAATGTGGGAGGTCTTGTTGGTAATAATGATTTTGGAGCTACAATTGAGAGATCGTATGCTTTAGATGGTAGTGTTCAGGCTAATGATAGGGTCGGCGGTTTAGTCGGTAGGCTTGTTGATGGCCAGATAATAAACAGTTATGCGATAACGAGTGTTGAAGGTGGTTCTGATGTTGGCGGACTTGTCGGTTATCTTAGTGCTTCAACGGTTGAATATTGCTACGTTTCGGCTGATGTAGCATTTGATCCGGAAATCTTAGGGATAAAGTTTGGAGGAGGATTTATCGGAGCTGAAAATGTTGACGGTACTTATACTAATAACTTTTGGGACTACCAAAAAGCCGGGCTTCCATCTTCCCAGGATACAAAAGATCAAAATGAAACAGGAATCACCGGTATAACAACTGCTGCAATGATGCAGCAAGCTACCTTTGAAGATGCTGGCTGGGATTTTATAAATATTTGGGCTATGTCTGGCTATCCTCATTTTCAGACCGAGAATACCACTGAAATATCTAATGTTTATGAATTGCAGTTAATGAAAGTGGATTTAACTAAAGATTATATTATAACTAATGAAATTGAGGCAGGAGAAGCATCAGCGTGGAACGGAGGGCAAGGTTTTGAACCTCTGGGTAGTATGGCCACACCTTTTAACGGATCTTTAAATGGCAATAACCATAAAATAAAAGATTTAGTAATTAACAGGCCTGAAGATGATTGTATAGGCCTTTTTGGTAGTACGCTTTCAGCGCAGGTAGAAAACATTTACTTAGAAAATCCGACCATTACCGGAGACTATTGTGTTGGTTCCATTGTCGGCTGGAATGAAAATTCAACTATTCAAAGTTGTGATGTGGTGGATGCAGAGATTAACGGTGATGCGGTTATGGGAGGAGTGGTAGGATATAACTTGGCCTCTTCTGTGGTTAATAATTCCGAGTTTAGACGGGGCAGAGTCACAGGTTCCAGTCAAATAGGTGGATTAATTGGAATTAATGAAGGGGGATCGATACTGCAAAACTCTTATGCCTCCAGGACAATTATCAGCGGAAGCTGGTGGGAGATTGGAGGGCTGGTAGGTACCAATTACGCGGATATTAATAATTCCTATGTCTTTGTCGGCAGAGTAGAAGGTGAAAGAAAAGTAGGGGGGCTGGTAGGTTCTACTGTCCGTTTCTTCGGAGAGCCGGAAGTAACCTTATCACAATCGTATGGCTCTGCTCTTATTTTAGGAGATAGTGAGGTAGGAGGACTGGTCGGAGAAAACATAGCCGGAACTTATACCTCAAACTTCTGGAGTTACCAGAACGCAGGGCTGGCCTCAGATCAAGATACCGGTGACGAAGGAGATGTAGCAGGTATTGATAGTAAAACAGGTGTAGAGATGAAACAGCAAGCAACGTATGCCGGCTGGGATTTTGGAAACATTTGGCAGATGGCCGGCTTTCCCCGTTTTCAATATGAGAACATTATTACCAATGTAGCAGAACTACAAAATATAAACAATGATTTGAATGGCGACTATTACTTAAGCCAGGATATTGAGGCCGCAGAGACATCAGGCTGGAATGAAGGGGCAGGATTTAAACCTATCGGAAGCAGTGAAGATCCTTTTATAGGTGTATTTCAGGGAAATGGTTACATTATAAATAATCTCTTTATCAATAGAGGAACAGAGCATTATGTAGGGATGTTTGCTTCTTCTTCCGGGGCTATTATTCAACAGATCTCTTTAGAGAATGTTGATATAGTTGGTAAAGGTTTTACCGGAGCTTTTGTCGGAAACAATAGCTGGTCTGCAATTGTTCTCTGTTTTGTCAAAGGGGGAAATATTACCGGTACAGATTATGTGGGTGGATTGGTAGGGCAAAGTAAGAGCAATTCCATAATTCGTAACTGTTCGTCTGAAGATATCAGCCTTAGCGGTAATAGCTATATAGGCGGTCTATGTGGTGAAAATAACGGTTCTACTATTGAGAACTGTAGTGCTATCGGAATCCTTAAAGAAGATTATGTAGGGCGTCCGGCAGGAGGACTAGTCGGGCTTAATAATAGCAATGGAATCATAGAAAAATCATTTGTTAGAGATTCTATAATTAATGCTGAAGAATGGAATGGCGGTTTGGTAGGCGAGAACTATTCAGGGACTATCTCCGAGTGTTATGTTTTAAATACAGCTTGCGGAGCTGCAGGCACAAGTGTCGGAGGGTTTTGCGGGCGTAACTTTGATATCATCGAGTATTCGTATGCCAGTGCTCAAATAACCGGTGGAAGTCTTCAGGGAGGGTTTGTTGGAGAAAATTTAAGTGGAACCTATAGTTCTGATTTTTGGGATTATGAAAAAGCAGGTCTTTCCCAAAATCAGGATAGCAGAAATGGAGATATTGCTGGTATAGATGGAAAAACAACCTTAGAGATGATAGATGAGACTACTTATACTGGCTGGAATTTTTTAAGTACCTGGATGATGGCCGGCTATCCTCATTTTCAATCTGAAAATATTATAAATTTAACTATAGAGAATACTACTCCTTTAGCAGAAGGTGTTGAAGGTGGAAACTACAGCCAGACTTTAGCAGTAGCTGGTGGAACAGCGCCTTATGCCTGGACGCTCCTTACCGGATCTTTACCTAATGGTATCTCTTTAAGTCAAGACGGTGTTTTAAGTGGTACAACCTATGAAATAGATGTTTTTAACTTTGCGGTACAAGTTATAGATAATGTTGGTAATAGTGGAATTAAAATCTTTGCCTTAGAAATTGTTCCGGAAACCATTTCTATTCCGGGGACGCCAACAGGTGAGATAACTCCTCTAGTTGAAGATGAAGAATATATTTATACAACGACAGGAGCAACAAGTAATGCCGGTCATACTCTTGAATACCGTTTTGACTGGGGAGATGGATCTTATTCAGATTGGTCGGTGGATTTAACAGCTACTAAAACCTGGATGGATGAATTATCTCACGACGTACGAGTTGAAGCGCATTGTCAGGATCATCCTCTAAAGACAAATGTGAGTGATATATTAACGGTTAATCCGATTTTAGAAACTATTTCTCCTCCGGGAGCACCTATGGGTGAGGATAAACCGGCAGTGGGGGTTGAGTATACTTATACTGTTTCGGTTTCTACTGTAAGTAATGTAG
>Ga0180007_10007665_pt1 | contig 10148 bp, 6 predicted proteins | sample MM_PC_MetaG_FD_121122 | JGI IMG/M metagenome (GOLD analysis project Ga0180007, IMG submission 121122) | Groundwater microbial communities from the Aspo Hard Rock Laboratory (HRL) deep subsurface site, Sweden - MM_PC_MetaG | ecosystem: Environmental > Aquatic > Deep subsurface > Groundwater... | reverse complement strand
TATGCCCTTGCAATGGGGATGCTCTCACTTGCGGTTATATTCATGTTTTATGATGTTTCTGCTAAGAGGACTGCGTTCAGGTATCCCCTGATAGTATTTACGCTAATGCAGGTAGTTTTGCTTGCGATGTTTCACGAGAGCATAGACCAGATAATAGGTGTGCAGATAGCGACTTTTCTGGGGCTGCTTGGAAGTGTGGTTATGATTAAGAGGAGGTATGAGGGCTATGCCTGAACTTTCGATAATTGTTCCAACACTTAATGAAGAAAAGTATATCGGCAAGCTCTTAGATTCTTTGAATTCCCAGACCTATAAAGACTTCGAGATTATTATTGTTGATGGGGGCAGTTCTGATAAAACGGTACAGATAAGTAAGGAATATGGTGCTATAGTAAAAATAAAAAGTGGGGTGGGAGAGTGGGGTCAGCGAAATGAAGGTGTTAAATTAGCAAATGGTAAAATAATAATCAACACTGGTGCTGACATCATATTTCCTCCTAATTTGCTGAAAAAAGTAGCAAAAATTTTAGGTAATGAAAAATACGTGGGCTTAACAGGACCAAATGTGCCTTTAAACCCACCGTTGTGGGCAAAGATAGAATATATTCTTTACAACGTTTTGAGGTATATTGCAGCAAAATTTGGCATATATTCTATTAATACACAGTTTATCGCTTATAAAAAAGACGCATCTGATAAAATACAATTTAAATTGATGGAAATGAATGCGGATGGATTATTTGGAAAAGAATTATCAAAGCTTGGAAAAATAAAATTCGTTTGGGGGGTATTTGTTTTTACGTCCTCGCGTAGAATGTGGGAACTAGGAATTATAGGATTCAATTTACATTTTCTGTACGTTATTGAAAATTTTTTCAATATAAGCCCAAAACTATTTGAAAATTATAAGAGAAAAGTGTTGATACGCCATGAGCAAACCCATAAAAAAAATTAGTACTTTAGATTTCGGTTGTGGGGATGGCATAAAAAAACAAGCTTATGGCCCTTACTGCTCTATACCTTGGCTTATAGAAAATGGGGGGACTAATGTAGTAGGTATCGAGATTAATATAGATAGAATAAAAAATATTAAAAATATTGTAAATAATGGGACACACTTTATTATCTGTGATGGTTGTCATCTCCCTTTTAAAGATAAGAGTTTTAATTATGTTCATGTCGAAGGCGTATTACATCACATTAAACAGTACGAAGATGGAATCAGCGAGATCAGTCGGGTTTTAAATGGTAAACTTGAGTTAACAGAGGGGATCAGTGATGATTTTGTTTTTAATATTGGACGGAAAATTGTAAAAAAATGGAGGGGAGATGAAATTGCTTTTTTTAAAGCATCTATTTTAATAAATCTGTTAGAGAAAGGGTTTGTAATTGAAAATTCTGAAAAATTTGTGGACTTCCCTTTATTTTATATATTATGTCTATTTGATGTGCAACCACCAAAATTATTAATATTGTTAAATAATTATTACCGTAACTTCATAAAAAGAACAGGGTTACTGGATTATTTTTGTTCTGGAATTAAAATAATCGCACATAGCAAATCCTCCTAAGCTCAGATGGAATGTTCGCATGAAACTCAGCAACAAATCAGAAATCAATAAAATTTTTTATTATCTCAAAGATGCCCCTGATTATATTGATTATCTCCTATTATCAATACTGATATTTTTAATAGGATACTATCTCGGTGCATGGGCTGGGTACCTGAAAGGGGACGACGCTTATTGGCACTTATCGAGTATAAAATTTATTGCTGACAATTTCCCGAACATTGATTGGTATCCGTACAACTTTTTTGGATATGATATCTTCCCCAAGTATCCATACTTTTCCTATTTAATTATGGCTTTCATTTATAAGATTACTGGAACGGAATTAGAGACTTTACTTAAAGTAGTATTCTTGAGTTCATCAGTTTTATTAAGTCTCTCGATACTTAAACTATCGAGATTACTCAATATTCCAAGATTAGAAGGAATTGCCCTATCTCTTTTGATATTTACGGCCCCAGCTTTTTGGAACATAACTATCTTAGGTGGAGCGTATCAAAGAATAATTGCACTTCCCTTCATTATTTTTTCTTTTATATACAGCATCAAACACATCGATACAATAAACGAAGGGAAAAATGATACAGTAGCGTTACTTAAAGTAATAGGCGTCTTAAGCTTAATAGCTTTTCTCCACCCAAGGTTATGGTTGTTTACTCTCATCGCAATAATATTAATGTATATTTTAGGCATTGAGGGTATAAAACTTAAAATTAAAAAACTTGCATTGATTTTTATACCTGTTTCGATAATTACTTCTTGGGTTTATATTCCGTATCTAACATCAGAAAATCGAGGACTATCATTTCATTACTATATTCCCAACCCAATGTCTGGACTTTTCAGAACTTTACCCACTACAAATTTGACTCTTAACTCATTGTATGCTTTTCTCGCAGTAATTGTAATACTCCCACTGTTGATTTTGTTGTTGAAATACATTAAAGGTCAGCCAATCCAATATAAAAGAAGTACGTTATCTTTCTTAATAACATCCTTGCTATTCTCCATTTACCATCTGCTTTTTGGATGGTTTTCAATGCCCAAGTCTCTATATATAATTTCTTCTTATAATTCTGCCGATTGGTTAGCTTTTTTCCTTTTGTTATTCATAATTTCTTCATATTCTCTTTTTAGAGGCAACTTTGTGGATAAAGCGAGTAAATTTATCAGTGTTGCATTAATCCTGCTGGTCGTACTTGAACTTTTTTTCACTCTCCCATTAGTGAAAAACAATTTTATATCTTATACCGCTCCAGATGATCCTTGGGCTATCTCTTATGACCTTAACCAGTTCATCAATCAGTACAATGAAAGTTTGCCAGAAGGATATAGACTTGGTATCACTCATAGATACTTCACACGATGGATAAACTATGTTTATCCTAATTTAGATATTACAGGTGGAAGGTTGGAACCGTTACAGCCGAATAAGGAATACCAAGATTGGTTTACAGACAGAGTATTCTATCGATATGATCATGAAAGATTTGACCAAATGTATATAGATGATAAACCAAAAATCCTGCCAGAATACGGTTTCCTTGATGATAAAAGCATAAACCCGTCACTGTGGTTTTTAGACTGGGCTGGCAGCAATGGCATAATCCTATATCCTAATATAATGCTAAATTGGAATACAGCACAAGAATATATAAAGAGACCTCAGATATTTGAAATTGAAAGTGGTAAAACAAGATTTGGAGATATATATTATATTAAATATAACAAATCATCTCCTATCATTGTAGCTTCAAATGTGCCTACTTTAGCTATTCCATCTGAACCTCAAAACAGGGATGGTTTATTCAGAAAAACCCTTATGATTTTGAGCTATGTTAATGCAGATTCTAAATTAATTATTCCGATAAAAATAGATTTAAATGAGATTCCTTTAGCTAAGTTAAATAAATTTAATAGTATTTTAGTAACTGATGAATTGTATCAAACCTATAACAAAGAATTGATAAAATATGTAAGAAATGGCGGAACTTTGTTGATAACCGACAAAGGTAAAAGCGAGACTTTAGAATCAAAACAGATAGTCAATAAAATAGAACAAGTGGGAAATGGTAAAATAGTCTGGTTGAATGTTTCCATAGATGAGATTTTTAATGCACAGGATTTTGTAACAATATTTAATTTTGTACAGTTATTAAATCCTTCAATGCATGTAGAAAATGTCGGACTTTCTACAGAGTGGAATAATTCTCAAAATAATACAGTAAAACCAGCACCACGATATGTATGGAAAAATCCCCAAGAGATTATAATAAATTTGCAAAATACATCTAAAGGGATTTTGTTCAAAGAATCATTCAACAAAAACTGGAAGGCATACGCTATCCATGAAAGTAAAATTGAGGGCTTGCCTATCTATTTCGCAGGACCGGGCTTTATGTATATCAAAAATCCAGAAAACGTTACATTTCCCCTAAATGTTACATTGAAGTACGAGACCAAAATGCTAAAGTTTAGTGGAGGATAAGCAGAATGAAAAATAACACAATAAAAGTCATATTAATTTTTATAATTATAGTTTTTATATCCAAAGAAACTTCAGCCTCTGAGTTCGGTACCAACTTAGTAAAAAATCCTTCGTTTGAAGACGGTTTGAATATTCCCACAAATTCACCTGTTGGCTGGTTAAAACCTGATTGGATCATAGGGACTTTTTCTACAGATAGCTATAGCGGTAAGTATAGTTATATGCTAATAAAAAAAGAAACAAGCGGTTGGGTTTGGATGTACAGTGATCCAATAGAAGTTAAAGAAAATAAAACCTATTTTGTAAGAGTTCGCCTGAAATATGAAAATGTTAAAGCATCTTATATTAATATAGAAAAATTTGACCCTGATAATAATGACTGGTCAGAATTACAAAAATCTGATGGCTATGATGGTACTGCTAGTTGGAAAGAATATTACAATTTAGTTACTATTCCTAAGGACATTAAAAAAATCCGCTTCGTCCTCAACGCCGGCTACGTCAAGGACAAAGACTCTGGCAACGCCACCACATGGTTTGACGACATCGAGTTCATAGACCCTGACGTAGTAAATCCCACAAAATACACAGACGAACTCTCCCTCAACAAAGGCGAAAGCTGGCAGATCAATGACGACTTCGCTCTGTTCCTTGAAGATGCCACAAGGGAAAGCGCAATAATGTCTTTAATATTTAAAGGCTTTCCTCTGGTAAGCCAGATCGTAAATAAAGGAGAATGGGCAACCTTCGAGTACGAAAAAGACAAGCTCTTAATCTTCAGGCTCGATAACCTTTTCAACGGCACAGGTGCAGACAAGGCATGGCTGAAGGAAGTGCTTGCAGGCAGCCTCCCTTCCGAGAAAATAAAGGCACCAAAGCTTGATATAAGCATAAAAGTGCCGGAATATGCTTACAAAGGCGGGAATGTTACCCTGAATGTGAACGTGATAAACAGAGGAGAGAAGGCGTTCGCCGGGGATGTTGAGGTCATAGCAAAGCTTGGGCAGAGTTTATCCGCTAAAGAGAACCTGAAGCTCGGCTCAGGAGAGGGAAAGAACTTCTCCTTCCTTGTGGTTGCGCCTGAAAAGCCTGAGGAATACAAGGTAAATGCGATCCTTAAAACAAGGTACTCAAGTTTAAAGGACGAAGGTAAAATACTGGTAAAGGCTCTCAACCCTGTAGTTTCCACGCTTTCGCCTGATCTTCGCGAGGATGGGGGCATACAGGGCACAGTCACCATAGGCTCGGCTTATCCTGACGCGCTTGTAGAATGGAACACCACTGCAAAGGTTGAAGTGTTCAGGGTGCTTGAGAATGGAAAGGAAGCCGTGTATTCCAGAGATGTGCCTGTTAATAGCAGGATGTTTTACATAGGCATTCCTTACAACGATTTCTACAAAGATTCCGGTCGCTACCTTGTAACCATGCAGGCAGGAGATATGAGGAGCGACAGGTTCTTTGAGATTGCGGGACCGAGTGGTGTGTACAGCCCCTCAGAAAGGGAAGCCGTTCCTCCCACGGTTGTTTCCAATACTCTCTACCCGCAGCTCATGCTTCTTCTCATAGGCATGGTCGCGGCGCTTTCTGTGCGGAATCACATGCGCCCAGGGAACCGGAGCCTGCCTCTTGACTATGTAGTGGCTGGATGCGGCGCTGCTCTTTTCGCTGCGGGCATGCTGCAAAATATGACTGAGATCATTACCAAAGGCATGCTGCTGGCAGGGATAGGATTCGTGCTTTTACTTGCACGGGAACATGACTCAAGGATTGGCGCGCTCCTCATGCGTGGCTCTCACATTCATGATTTTATCGGGCTTGTATTGATCTTCATGAGCGCATCTTATCTTGTTTTTCTTATACCTGAATGGAATGCCATGCTGACCATCGGGACGCTCATAGTATATTACACTTTAATCAATCTGCATGGAGAGAGGAAGCGTGAATAGTGCGGAAAACTGGCCGCTGTCCAATTATCCCATACTGATGGCTATATTGCTGCTGGTTGCAACAGCAGTATTGATAGGACTTGGAGAAAGCGATACTTATGCAAACCAGTTGGCGATCTATGCGTATTTTCTACTGGTTACAGGCGTTGCAATAAGGTTTTTTGAACTTACACTGCCTGAAACTCTTATCCAGAGAATATGGGCAAAAATACCTGAAATAAATAGCAGTGAAGATGCATCAGAGAGTAAAAAGCTTGGCTTTTTTGCTGATGTTACTAAAAACATTTTCTTTTTCCTACTGATCTTCTTTTTCATTGCTCTGAGCTACGGCGCTCTGGTGGATTGGTTTTTTGTTGGAGGGTTTGTTAAAAATTTGGGATATACCGTTGCTGTATTTCTTGCCTTGCATCTGGCATTAAGGTATGGAGTCAGAGCATGAACCTGAAGAAATACTTTCCAATAATATTCTATTTCTTAATCTCCTTCCTGATTCTACTTTACTTCAAAGGATATTACATATTAACGCTGGACATGGTTTTCCCGATTAAAACCTTTTTTACAAATAATTTCTACGGCTTCACTCCCCCTGTCTGGGGCGGGCATGTGCTCATAGCCGCGACCTTTGAACTGGTACCCGCATGGTTGCTGCAGAAGATCTACCTGTTTTTAATCATTTTCCTTTCAGGAATCTCAATGCATTCCTTAATTGACACAAAATTTTCCATCCCAAAATACTTCGCAGGCATGCTTTATGTAGTAAATCCTTTTGTGTATGTCCGCTTCCTTGCAGGGCACTGGTTTATTCTTTTAGCCTATGCAATCATGCCCTTTGCTGTAAAATCCTTTCTGGATTTTCTCGATAACCAGAACAGGAAAAACCTCATAAAATCCGTACTCTTAACAACTCTTGTAGGCACTATAAACTCGCATATCCTTGTCCTGATGCTTCTGGTATATTCGATTCTGGTAATTTTTAAGTTGTACCAGATAAAAAATGAAGCAAGCATAAAAAACCTGCTGAGGTCTCTCTCCATATTCGCAGTGCTGTTTCTAATGCTCAGCCTCTACTGGCTTCTGCCCGTATTAACCGCAAAATCAACGCTTATAGATCAAATATCTCGGGCTGACATCTATACCTTTGCCACAACAACCTCAGCCTTCAACGCAGCCTTCACAATAGCAAGCATGTACGGCTTCTGGCGCTGGGGCTACGTGTATGCAAAAGACTTCATCCCTTACTGGTATCTCCTCTTTGTTTTCATACTCTTCATAGCTGTGCACGGCTTTATCAATAATTACAAAAATAAAACCCTCGGCCTGCCTGTAAAAGCCCTTGCAGTAGTTGCAGTGATCGCAGTCATCTTAGGCTCAGGCATCTACGGCCCCTTTTCTTCGCTGTTTGACTTCCTATTTAATAATATATTTTTCTTCAGAGGCTTGAGAGATTCGCACAAGTTCGCCGCTCTGATTGCCCTCTCTTACTCCTATCTTGGAGCTTTAGGAGTGGCTGAGTTCGTGAAGATAGCCAGAGCCAGAAGCACGGCGCGGGGTAGGTATGAAAAATACAAAAAATTAGTAGCATGGACGATCGTAATTGCAGCATTGGTCACACCTTTTATTTATTCCTTCACCATATTCAATGGTTTCTGGGGGCAGTTAAATCCAACAGATTATCCAGGAGACTGGTATGAAACCAATGATCTCTTAAATAACGATTCCCAGGATTTTAATGTTTTATTCCTGCCATGGCACCAGTACATGGATTTCAAATGGATCCCAAATACCCAGAAAAGAATCACTAACCCTGCGTCAAATTTCTTTGACAAGCCCATAATACAGGGAGAAAATCACGAAGTGGGAGGTATTTATTCCCAGTCCACAAACCCTGCGCAGCGCTATGTTGAGTCCCTGCTGGTCAATAGGAACAACCTCACGAACTTCGGCGAGCTTATGATCCCACTAAATGTCAAATACGTGCTTTTGACAAAAGAAGTGGATTACAAAGAATATTTCTTCCTCTTCAACCAGACAGACATTGAGTTAATAAAAGAGACTGATAACTTATACGTATTCAAAAATAAGCGCGCTGTCTCACGCTTTTACATATCTCCAGATATTAAGCCTGAATTCTCAGCCCTTAAGCCGCTTGAATATACTCAAACCTCACCCGTGAAATTCAGCGTGAATGCGGATGCTGGATACATAATGTTCGTACCTCCGAATTTAGACTCTGAGTACTGGGTGCTTGAAAATAAGCCTTCCAGTGTGCAGGATTTCTATGCGGTTTACCCCGCAGGAGATGGTGCGATTTACTACAAAAGGTTTGATACCTATCTCTCAGGATACTTTCTTTCTCTAATAACGCTGTTAGGACTATTTGCGTGGTACAGGAAGATATCTGAAAGATAGTTACATTTTTGACATTTGTTTCAGTTTCTGCAACTTGTTTCAGTTTCTGCAACAGTGCGAGCTTTTATATATTTATAACATCCTCTAATCTCTGTGGTGTCTAATGAATAAGAAAAAATCGTTTATAACCAGCACGCTGGTTACGCTTTTAGTTGTTGTGATGCTGATTCTCTCTGGACCCGCGCAGGCGGTATCGGTTGTTATTTCAGGGGTGCATCCTTCATATACGCAGGGCACAAGCGTTGATTTTCAGGTGCAAATTACAATTAACGATCCAGACAGGTATGTACCTCTAAGCAACATTTCACTTGATGTGACAGGAACCGACAGTATCAATAGTACATTCGCTTTGAATGGATCTTATATCTCAGGTAATCCAATAATCAATATAACTCATGCTTCTGGTCCTCAACCCGGCGATTTCGGATACGGATACGGATACGGTTATGACAGCCAGAATGGTTACGGTTATAATTTCGGAAATGGTTCTGGATACGGCTACGGTTATGGCGGAGGAGGCGGGGAGGTCACTTATATTTATAACGTTTCTATAAACACCACTTCTCTTCCCACTGGTAATTACACGGCTATCGCAAGCCTCAACACAGGAAAGGCTATTAAACCTTCATTCAAATCTGCGCCAGTGAATTTTGAGATCATCACAACAGATACCACTCCGCCAGTCATTACTTTACTTGGCTCAAGCCCGGTAAATATAGAGGTCGGTTCTGTTTATACTGATGCAGGAGCAACAGCATGGGATAACTACGATGGAGTCCTCACAGGTTCAATCGTTGTTGGAGGATTACCAGTAGATACATCGGTTCTTGGAACAACCACAGTAACCTATGACGTAACTGATGCCGCAGGAAATCCAGCAGTTCAGGTAACGAGAACAGTAAATGTCGTGGATATCACAACACCGCCAGCCGATACCACGCCGCCAGTCATTACATTGCTTGGAAGCACTCCTGTGACAGTGGAAGTAGGTTCAGCCTATACCGATGCAGGAGCAACAGCACTGGATAACGTAGATGGAGACCTCACAGCTTCAATCGTTACAGTGAATCCAGTCAATACGACAGTAGTAGACACATACACAGTTACCTATAATGTGAACGATGCCGCAGGAAATCCAGCAGTTCAGGTAACGAGAACAGTAAATGTCGTGGATACCACGCCGCCAGTCATTACTTTACTTGGCTCAAGCCCGGTAGATGTAGAGGTCGGTTCTGTTTATACTGATGCAGGAGCAACAGCATGGGATAACTTAGATGGCGACTTGACAGCTTCAATCGTTACAGTGAATCCAGTCAATACGACAGTAGTAGACACATACACAGTTACCTATAATGTGAATGATGCCGCAGGAAATCCAGCAGTTCAGGTAACGAGAACAGTAAATGTCGTGGATACCACGCCGCCAGTCATTACTTTACTTGGCTCAAGCCCGGTAGATGTAAAGGTCGGTTCTGTTTATACTGATGCAGGAGCAACAGCATGGGATAACTTAGATGGCGACTTGACAGCTTCAATCGTTACAGTGAATCCAGTCAATACGGCAGTAGTAGGCACATACACAGTTACCTATAATGTGAACGATGCCGCAGGAAATCCAGCAGTTCAGGTAACGAGAACAGTAAATGTCGTGGATGATACTTTACCTATCGTAATAAGAATGGAGATCACCCCAGAGAAGATCAATCCGATGAGCAAGGGTGTGATCAAAGCTAC